>Ga0334886_1003921_pt1 | contig 12701 bp, 14 predicted proteins | sample GraSluR1_MG_9_FD_207232 | JGI IMG/M metagenome (GOLD analysis project Ga0334886, IMG submission 207232) | Sludge microbial communities from methane-producing bioreactor in Wageningen University, Netherlands - Granular Sludge_27_06-R1 | ecosystem: Engineered > Bioreactor > Anaerobic >...
TTCCCCCCACCGAAACGGCTCGCCGCGATGACGCCGGATGTACTTGATCGCGCTCCCGAGCATGGCCACCAGCACCGCAGGGAGCAGGAGTTTGCAGTGGTCCAGAAAGTCGTTCACCGCGTCCACCTCCTGACCACCTGACTCTGCGGGGCGCGAACGTCCACATGTACCGACCGCCCGTTGATTGCGTACGCATAGCCGACGTAGATTTCGCCGTCTAAGTACAGGCGGCGGATCACGTCGAAAATCTGCCGTGAAGTCATGCCGTCGATGCGGATGTCCGCGGCCTTGCCGCGCATGTGTTGGCTCTGCGGAGCGCCCTTGACGGCGGCATTGTGGCTTTTGCACCTGCACCCGGAATTGACAATCACAGGCCGCTGCACCTCGTCCCGGAGTCGTTGCAGAGCGCTCACGAGCAGCGGGTCGATCTCATCGAATCCGCAGCCGCATCCACACGCGAACTCATCGCGTGTAAAGTTTGGGAACAGCCACATCAAATCACTCCCTTCCAATCAGACTTCTCCCCAGCGTAAAATGGATACGCCACGAAGTGGAGGATAGCCGCCACTTGATACGGCCACGGCATGAACGGAATCAGTCCCATCTCCAGCCCGAACCCGGCGAGGCAGATGATGCGGAGTTGGCTTTTAGTCACGTCAGGCCACCGCCACGTCCAGCGAGGGACAGGTATCGGCCCGAGCTTTCCCCACTCGAAGGTAAAACGAAGGCGACTCCCGAAGAGGCGAGCCGCCAGCCAGTGACCCAACTCATGCACGATGGGCGGGGCCAGCGCCCAGAGTATCACCATGAGATCGCCTCCAGTTCCTCCACCGTCTCGGCGGCGTCGACGGCCTTCTGGAGCGTCCACTTCCGTTGGAGCTGCTGGGCATAGTGCGCCTTCTGCATGGCGGGGATCGCCTCGAACAGCGCTCGGGGGATCACGTGGAAGCCATTCTCGATGCCACGCACCTCGACCTCCGTCGCCATCGGGTCGAGAAACTCGATGGCAGTCTGCCAGATCAGCGCATCCTCGATGTCGTAGTCCACGGCGAAACCATAGCCCTCGACTGGCATGCCGACGGTCTCGATGTCGTCGCGCCAGGCGGTGGAGATCTCGCCCCTCTTCCACGCCTTGCGCTCTTCCAGCGTCGGGACGTAGGGGACGGGCGGCAAAAAGGCGTCCGGGTTGGCTGTCCGGAACGCCTCGAACTCCGTCGGCGTGTAGGTGACGCCTTGGAAATGAATTCGTTCAATCATCTGAATACCTCCTATCTGAACCCGCGAGTCAGCGCGGCGGGCATGGCGGAGAGGATGATGGGCGTGGGGAGGACGTTCCTCTGCGGTGGCCGCTCTTCGTAGACGGCCATGACCTCCTCGTCGGTGAGGGCTTTGTTGAAGACCCGGAACGTGTCGATGGCTCCGTCGAAGGAACGGTTTGCTGTTGAATAATAGTCACAGCCGATCCGCATGGAGTAGGAAGAGCTGGCAGTGACGTTTGAACAAGCGACAGATCCCTTGCGAACTCCGTTGATATAGACGCGGTGGAATGATCCGTTCTGCCTCGCGAAGACAAGGTGAGTCCAGGCGCCGACAGTCGTGGAAACGGAAACAACATCGAAGTTACCCAAAGAGGCTCTATAATGCCCGCACTGGAGCTCGTTGGAATCTGGAACATGGTTAATGTATGCGCCGTAGCTGTCTGCGGTACCACCCGTTTCCCCGCAGATGCAATCCCGAGTGTTGTTGCTATCGCGACGGAACCAACAGGCAATGGAATAGGTGTTGCCGAAGTCGGAGGTCTTCAGCGTCGTAGAAACGTAGTTTGACGAGCTCTTGAACAGTGCAGCCTGACCGTGAACTCCTTCCGTAAACCCCACGTTCGTCGGCGTCCCGCCGTAGGCTCCGCTCTTGTCATTAAACGACCCGTCGAATTCCCAGAGGGCTTTGCACGACCCATCGCCTAGAATGTCCAGGACAGCCATCTACCCCACCTTCCTCGCGCTCACCGTCAGCTTCTTGATCGTTACCGTCTGCCCCGTCTCGTTGTTGTACATCGCCAGCTTCGCATACGGAACATTCACAGCGTCCAGCGGGATGCTCAGCCGCTGCACCGTAGTCGCCGCCGCCACCTTCACCGTCCCGAGCAGGATGTTCCGACCCTGCGAATACACGTCATAGTCCGTGCCGGACGCAAGCGCTGGAAGAAGGTACAGGTCAAGCGTCTTATCAGCCGTCGGAGCGCTCGCATACTGGAATTCGATCTGCACCACGCCGCCGATGCAGCGCCTGAAATCGACCTCCGGCGTGAACGTGGCCGCTACAGTATTCGCAAGCGTCGTGTCCTCGGAAACAATCGCGGTGGTGCTCTCTGTAATCTGACTCATGGACATCTCCTCCTATTTTTCGATATGAATCTGGTAATGGTTAAGGCTCATCGTTCCCGAACCCGCCGTAATCCGCCCGTCGATACGCGCCGTCAGCATCGCCGCAGCAGTCGCCGGGTACGGGCAGCGAACCGATGTTATCCCGTCCGCGCTCACCGCTACAGTCGCGCTCTCGGTTCCGATGGTGATCCGCACGTCCGCGCCAGTAGCTGTTCCAAGCGATACGTCCGCCAGCAGCACAACGCCGCCGTTGCCGTCCACGTCGAGCCAGGTCGGAAGGAACGTCGAGCTTGCCAGCTCCGTATACGCCGCGCTGTTCGTCGTACCGCCAGCGCCGGATGCCACGAGAGGCGGCGAAAACTCGTCCACCGGGTCGGCGGTTACTTTGACGCGGGAGGCGTTGCAGTCCGTCCCTTTGCCTTCGACCGTGAACGCCCAGAGCACTGAATCATCGAGCGTCGAAACGTCGATGCTCAGTTCGTCCGTGCCCTCCGCGCTGAACGCCGTGCCTTCGTCCGTCACAGTGTCCGTCCCGTCCGTGACAGTCGCTCGAATCTGCCCGGTGCCGGAATGCCGCACCAGCACGTAGAGAACATCGCCGTGCCAGTCGAAGCGCGGGATGAAATTTCCGGTGTAGAGCGCGGTGTACGTTTCCTCTGTAGTGCTCTGCGCTTCGGTCGTGTGGAACAGCGTGAGCATGACGGAGCCGCCGCCGGAGCCGAGCCCGTCGAGCTTCGTTTTATCCGCCGCCGACATCAGCCCCGCCGCGCTCGTCGTGGCGGCGGCGTTGGAGGGTATCGTCGCGTCCGAAACCTTCGCGTTGAGTTCGGCGAGCGTCACCGCAGTGTGCGCGTCGAGGGAGTGCGCGGAGGGGGTGAAGTCTGTAGGTTTGTTTGTAACGTCCCCCCATGCCACAGAAGAAGCCGTATCTGCAATCGTCGCGCTTCCCGCAGTTGTCGCATAGGTCGCCGTATCCGCAGCAACGGCGGCATTTACCTTACCGTCCGCGTCACTATCGTAATCCTCTTTGGTCATGTCGCCAGCGCCTTCACCGTCGGTTCCTTTGCGGGCAATAATCTGCCAGTAGCTATCGCTCGTCGCTGGAGGCGTCTGATTCGTGCCGGTCTGGAGTGCGATGTACGAATTCCCGTTGTAATAGACCACGTCTCGCGCTACATACTCGGTCGCGGAACTCCATTCGCCCTTCCATGTCGCGCCAGGAATGCCTTGCGCCCCTGTCGCGCCGGTCGGGCCCTTGATATTTCCCTTCAGCCCCCAAGCCCCGGATTCCTTCTGATACCAGTTTCCGGTCGCCGTGTCGAGCGCCATGTCAGTGTTTACGCCCAATGCGGTGGAGGGAACACCGGTCACAGTATGCCAACGGCTACCAGCCGTCCCGGTCGCGCCGGTTGCACCGGTTGCGCCCTGAGGTCCCTGTGCGCCGGTCGCACCGGTAGGTCCCATCAGATTGCCTTCGAGCGTCCACCCACCCGCACCGCGCCGAAAAACGTCGCCGCTTGTGGTGTTGAGCGCGTAGTCTCCGGTGATGCCGATTGCTGAAGACGGGTCCGATGCAGCGGAATACCACTTTGCGCCCGCCGCGCCGGTTTCGCCTTTAATGTTGCCTCTCAGCGTCCACGTGCCCGATTCCTTGCGGTACATGTTCCACGTGCTGTAGTCAATACACCAGTCGTCATCTACGCCAAGACCTGCGGCGGGAGCGCCGTTGTTGCTGTATATCGTGTTCCCGTCCTCCCCAGGATCGCCCTGGTCCCCCTTGAGGTTGTTTTGCAGGGCGAGCTTCCATTCACGGAGAAAAGACACGAGCTGCGCGTTCGTCTCCGAGGTCATGGTCGTATTGAAGTTGCGCACGATGGCGTATTCAGCCGCTTCCGCTGTCGTCTCCGCGAACTCGTCTTTGAGAGTCAAGTGAGTATTGTCCGTCACCGCGTCGATCTCGTAAAACTTGACTACCCCGCCATCGGAGAGCAGCGCGAAGAGGTCGCCGGTCTTCGCCTGCACGCTCCATATGGTTCCCGATCCGAGCACCGCCTTGCTGCCGTTTGTGGCCGTTACCGTTCCGTCCCTGTACCAGTTTGCACCGGGCATCTACTCACCCTCCTTTGCATACGGCAAGGCCCCTCGTATTTCAGCGAGGCCTTGCATGAGTTCATTCAATTTCTCCGGTCTTCCCTGCGCCGCTTCAGTCAAGGCTTCAAGTTGAATATCGACCGGGAAGCGCACAAGGTATTCTTTTTGTCGCTTTTTTCTTACCTCTTCCGCCGTCGGCTTGTACGCGATTTTCACACGACCACCTCCGCGTCCAAGTACGGCCAGCATGTGATTTTGACAGCGCCGGAGTATCCCGTTATATTCGCTTCGCCGTCGTCAATCTCGAATGTCTGTTCTCCGATTTTGAGCACGCTTCCGGGAGGCATCCCGGTGATGGCCCCATCGGAAACAGAAAGCGGCATGGAAGGACGCTCCACGACGCACCCATCCTTGACGTAGTGCGTCGTCGAATCGACTACGCCGTCGTACTCCACGAAACGTGGATTTTCCGCATAGATTTTCAGCGTGTCCCCTATGACGTCGTTCACCTCGACAAACCCGCAGATTCGCCCGTCCGTGTCGAACTCCACGAAATTAGCCATACTCTCACCTCACCGATAAAAAGCTATCGCCATGATCCCCGCTGCGGCGACCACCTGACCGGAGCCGGAAGGAACCCAACCTTTAACCTGATACAGTTGTTGCCCTGTGCCGGGGCTCGTGTCCATGTAGTTCACGATCATGTGCGATTCCGATTGCAGCCACGCCGTACCCCCAGCGCCCAGCGCCTGACTGCCGTAGTTTTTCGTCAGCTTGCCGTACAGGACGTTCCCACCGTAAATGAAGCTGCGCATGTATCCTTGTACGAGAACGTGCGTCGCCCCGGTTGTGTCGATGGACAGCTCACGGAATACCCGCTCAGAGGTATCCACATATCCGTAAGGGCCACCAAATGGCCAGTTGTACCCGCTCGTCACGCCCCACGAGAGCGCCCCTGGACCGCCGGAAGCAAGCTTGATTCTGCCGACCGTCAGGTCTTGGATTTTGGCGTTCTTGATGCTGCCGTCTTGGATGAAGGCGTTGCTCAAAGAGATACGCTGCACGCCGTCGACAACGCCGATCACAAAGGGGTATTCGTTCGTCGCCCCAGGACGCCCGATGATGAGATTGTCTACGTGGATTATCATGCTCCCGGAGGTTGCACCGCCGATCAATTCCCAGCCAGTGATATACCCGTTCGTGTCGATTTTTACCGCGTACTTGCCCTTGATCCCGTCCACGCTCTGCGAGAGCACCTGCACGCTGTTCGTGTTGCCGTCTACCTTTGTTTGTAGTGTCGTAACATTGGAAGCCAGAGCGCTGTCCGCATTTGCCCGCGCTGTTGCTTCCGTCCGCACTGCGGCGTACACTGTCCCCGGCGCGGGGCTTGCAGGGTCGCCGATGGAAGCCGCTACCGTTGAGATGCTGCTTGAGAGCGCCTCGTCAGCATTCGCCCGAGTAGTCTGTTCCGTTTTTATCGCCGCGTAGATCGTACCCGGCCCCGGATTCCACGGATCGCCGATGACGGCCGTCAGAGCGTCGATATTCGCCGCCATAGCTTCGTCCGCGGTGACTCGTGCGGTCCGTTCGGATACGAGAGCGGCGTAGACCGTTCCTTCTCCGGGATTGTCCGGGTCGCCGAGCATCGCCGATATCGTCAGTATTTGCGAAGCGAGCGCCATGTCTTCCTCTTCGCGGGTGATGCGCTCTTCGTTTATCGTGGCGATGGTATATTTCACGTCGTTGAGCGCTCCGAGTTCGGCTTGTATCGCCGCCTCAGCAAGCTTGTCCTGATACCGCTGACGCAAGTTCTCCTTGATTGCGTCGTTATAGTCGGATAAAGCGTTCCATATCCCGCTCTCCGCCAGCGAATCGACCGGCGTATTCAGGTCCGCTATCGCCTCCTGCACAAGCTCGTTTTGCAGGATGATGTCTACAAGGTCTTGATGGTCTTCCTGATCCGAATACCCATATACGCCCGCTTCCGCATTCCACTCGCTGATGTTTCCGCTCAGGTCAACCGCTCTGATCCAGTAATAGCGACCTTGAAAGCTCCCAAGATACCGCATGTACGTCGTGCCTTTCGCGTCGGCAATCTTCACGGCGCTGTCCCGATCGTCAACGGCGTTTTCCCATATCTCGATATGCGACAAGTCCGGCGCGGTCGGGTTGATCCATTCAAGGATGATTGACCCAAACCATCCCGTAGCCGTTAATCCGGTAGGCGCGTCAGGAGCTTCCACGTCTTTCCCCACGATGATCGACGCTATTTTTCCGTTCGTTTCCTTGCCTGTATCCGGTCGAACGCAGTTGACCCAAATTTCGACCGTGCGCCCGGTTTCAAGGCTTGGGATGCTGGTCTGTGTTATCAAGCGCGTGCTGTTGACGTGGAGTGTCCATTCCTCTTCCGGTTCTCCCTCGTCCGCAACGTACCGCCACCGCACATTGATAGCCGTTGGCGTGTAGTCGCTTGGATTCTGCCAGCTCGCCCGAATTATCGGGACCCAGGTTCCATCACCTTCCTGATGCCCTACGTCCTCCAACACCAGCGCGTACACATCGTCATACGTGACCGGCGGGCTGTCCTGTACTGGACTATCGACGTTCAGCCCGTCGTCGGAGTACACCGCCGCATCGTACTCCGCGCACGTGATGGTGACGTTCCCTGTCTGCCCTTCGTCCTGTACTTTCAGCACACGGAAGGACTTCGCGCTCCATCCGGTGAAGTCCGGGTAAGTGATGCTAATAATCTCCCCTGCCTCGATGTCCGCGTCTTTAAGCGAGACTTGGAACGCGCAGAAGTTTTGCACCCTCCGCGCCGTTTCAAGCAGGTAATTCCCGAGTCTGCCCACCTGCTCAGGGCGCGTGACTCCGAGAAGAGAGATGGACTTCTCGAATACGCCGCGAGCCTGTATATCCTCTTGAATCTCGAACGGCGCTGAACTCTGCTCGTAGTGGTTATTCGGGTCTATCCATTCAATGACAATCCTGTTCGGTGAATCGTCGCCGCTCTTCTGCCACCAGGTGAAAGAATCCTTCACGAAATTATCCGGCCCGAGCGCCTTGTACACGCTCCCAGTCTGTTCGACGTGGAGTTCGATCTTGTCGCGGGCGAGGAAGTACCCACGGAAGCAGCCCATCATCGCCTGCAAGTGGTCCACAGCGGGGCGCTGAACGTCGATGATGTAGTCCAGCGTGAAGCGCGGCTCGCCGTCGATAGGATGATCGCAGTAGGTCGCCGCCGCCGTGAAGCTGTCGAGGTCTATCAGATCGGTAGGAATGCCGACTCCGTAGCGCGTATTCGTCAAGAAATCGTACACAATCCATGCGGGATTGCGGGTAAACACCGTCCCCGAAGGCGTCCAGACCTTGCGCCCTTCGACGATGGAGGATATGACCGGATTACCCGATAGCCCATCCTGCGCCTTGAGTGTCAGGGCGATGTACGCCGTATTCGGATAGGCGTTCGCTCCGGGGTCTCGGCTGTCGGCGACCTGATCCGGCGCGCCGAGATGCAAATTCACCGAGCTTTCGGCGAGTTCGTGCGCCGTGTCGCCGTTCTCGTCGATCAATACGAGGTCGTTGGCGTACACGGACTTTATAGACTGAATGGGCCCTTCACTCACTCCGACGAACATATCCATCTTCTGCATGGAATCGTCATAGAACGTCTGCATGAACACGTTCCCGCCGACTCTGCAACGCCCGTACACTATCGGCACCGGGAGAAGTTGGCTCTTGGTGTTTGCAAGCTGTCCGAAGGCGTAGTTCGGAGTTGAGCTTCCGAGGTCTATTTCCTGTGCGTCAAACAGGCTCCCGATGGAAGCGCCTATCATTACGGCGCCGATCCATGTTGTAGCCAACCCCCACCCTATGATTGAACCGCTGAATACGGCTCCAAGCAGCGCCCCTATCGCGGCCCCCGGCATGATCCCACCTCCCTCGCCCGGTAGATTTTGTATATCCTTTTCATGCGAAATTTCACCTTCCGCGATGTTTTGCCCGGATAGATGTGCAACAACGCTTCATCAACAACTGTTCCGATGTGGTGTCTTATCACGCCGTCCGCTCCGGGCAAGCGATAAATCACGAGGTCTCCGTCATGCGGAACATCCGCTTCATCGGCGATGTCTTCCAGCCAGTCGAGCAAAACGCGCTCGTCGCCCGTTTCCGGGTCGTAGTCGAACGGGAAGTCATACTCCCGCCCGTATAGCTCCTTTTGCGCGAGAAGTGCGAGACCTATGCAGTCGATGCCGTCATGGTCCCGCCCTTTCGTCTTCCACGGAATCCCGATCATTTCAGCGCCAGCGTCCGCGGGTCTTTTGCGGACGGGAGATGCGGGAAGTCCTTCACCCAGTACAACCGCCTCGGTACCCGCGTCGAAAGAGAAAAGTCCGCTTTGACCATGACCTCTACCGCGCTGATTGAAATGGTCGCCCGCTCGATGTGCCCTTGAAAGATCCACCGCGCCCCGTCGGGTGAGCCGAGCGTGTCTGCGAACGTCTCCAAGAGATGAACGCGAGCACCCCGGAGTACATAGTCCTTCGCCAGAGATGTGAACGTCCCGCTCACGTTGTCCAGCCTGACGTTGACCGTGCCTATCTCGTTGTCCGTCGAGGCAGCCACTTGGTCGTAAGAGAGCGCGCACGCGGTGTAGAGTTGTGAGGCGTCGCTCTCGTTGAAAAACGTCACGTCCGACTGATTGCCGGTGAGGTAGAGACTGACTTTGACCGATGGATTGTTGACCGCCGGAATATCGAGCGCTCTGACCAATAAAATAGGGGAGACTTCCGAACTGGAAGCCTCCCCCTTGTAACTTGCGCCTGCCCTGCTCATTTACAAAACCTCCTCGAATCGCACGGTGAAAATCCCGTTCAGTTTGAACTCCGTTTCGATTTCGAGATTGTCGTCCGCGAATCGCACCGTCTTCGATGTGCCGCTCCACGGGTCCGCCCATGTGAACGACTCGAAGGACCCCTTGCGCGAAATGAAAAAGTTGCGTATCGCCGTCATTTCCGTCCATGTCGTTTTGAATTGCAGCGCCCAGACGGTCGGGAGCGCACCGCGATACTTTTTCTGCACCTTGCCGCTCTCGAATTCCGTAGTCAGGACATTGAAGCGGTGTTCAATCTTCGGCTCGTAGAACGGAACCCACGTGAAGGTAGCCATTAGACCGCACCCCTTATGGCGCTCCGAACGGCCCCGTTGCGCATGATGTTTTCGACGACCACGCTTTCAACGACCGCCTTATTCGACCTCATGGCCTGCGCGAAAGATTGCGGCTCGATGGCGTTGATGTGGACGGTGATATTCGTTGTACCGCCGCCGCCCTCGACGCCGAGTTTGCCGTCCGAACCGCGCTTCAGCGGCATGACCGCTTCCGGCCCCGCTTCCCCCATCAAGCCCATGCCGCGAGCCATCGGGAAGATGGTCGGCTTGTTTACTATGCCTCCCTTGGCGAACGGGATGACGCGCCCGCCTTGAAAGGCCGCGCCGTCGGCGAACAGACCGCCGATCCAACCGCCGATGAGCTTTTGCAGCACGCTCCCCGCTATCGACTTCGCGATATTTCGCAAGGCGTCCCCCAAGTCCTGAGCGTTGACTATCGCCTGCGCAAGTCCTTGGGCAAGGTCGTTAGCCCATAGCTTCGCGGATATGCCGAACTGGTCGGAGGTATTTTTTGCGTTCTGTTGCGCGGTGTTCACCTGGTCCACAACCGAGGGAAGCGCGGAATACTTATCGAGCAGTTCCTGCACCGCCGCGTTCCATTCCTTTTGAGTGAGAACCCCCTTCTCCAACTGCTCATTGAGTGTGCTCATCTGCGTAGAGGCGATTTGAGAGGCCACAGACTGCATGGACGCGAACGTTGATTTCATTTCCTCCGTCCAGTTCGACCACTTGGAGAGGTCGAGCCATCCCCCCGTCTCTTTCGCCAGCTTCGCTTTGAGGCTGTCGAAACTTCGAGAGAGCATGTCGAAGTAATTCTCATCCGTGACGAGCCCCTGCTGATTCGCCCACGACATTTCAGCCCAGAACTTTTGAACGCCAGCGCGAGCCGCTTCCAATGCTTCGGCCTGTTGACGTTCTTTCTCCGCAAGCCGCTCCATCGCGGCAATAGCGTCGTCAGCCGCCTTCTTCGATTCGTCGGAGCGTATGTCCCGTTGCATATCGACGATCCGTTTCCAGTCGTCGGAGAGCGGTTTCAGCTTCGCAGCCCACTGATCAAGCACCGGGAGGAACCCCTTCCCCTCCGCGTAGAGGTATTTCATCTGGTCGCGGATGGAGGATACAAGGCGTTCGGCGGCGGAGGGACCGGAGGACCCGCCCCTTGACACGGAATCAGGCTCCGGTGTTTTCGCTGGCGTAGGCAATACCCCTTTGCCAGTAATAACGCTCCCCGATTGACGAAGGACCGCAGCGGCGTCGTATGCCGCCAGTTTCGCGGCTGCTCGAAGCCCTTCAAGTTCTTCGGAAACGAGAATCAGCTCTCTCCGTATTCCGGATGCAACCGCCTCGTTTCCCATCGAAAGCGCGTCTCGAAGAGCGATCCCGAGAGAATTAGAACGCTCTTCGAGACGCTTTACCTGCTCCTCCAGTCTCTCCGTTTCGGTCTGCACGGTCTCGAACTGGTCGGCGAGATAAACAAGCGTTCCAACACCGGCGGCTACAGCCCCGCCAGGCAAGCCGAGCAACGCGAGAAGCGCCCCTGATATCTTGTACGCGGCAAGAGCCTTGAGGCCGGAGATGATCTTGTCCACGTTCTCAAGAGCCACGCCGAACACCTTTCCGAGCTTGTCTCCGAGGGACAATAACGAGTCGATAGCCCGCATTACCGCCCCCTGCACCCTCTCGACAAAGGTCTTATAATCCTCCGATTGCATCCAATCGTTCCAGCGGTCGCGAATACCTATCACCGCCTTATTCAGTCGGTCGAACGGGCCTCCCGAACCAGTGCTTCCCATGACGGCCTGCTGGAAGAAATTCCACTGACCGCCCATTGTTTTCAGAACGGAAGCCCAGTTGTTCCCGGCGTACTGCATCATGCCGCCGAAATTTTCCTGTATAAGTTCGACCAGTCCGGCGCGAATTTTATCCGTGTCCTTCTCGACTTCTTTCCGGACATTCCCGCTCTGGATAATCGCCTTGCTCCCTGTTTGGTCTATGAGGATACCCAGCCGTCGAAGCTGAATTGTGTTCAAACTCACTATCGCGCTTGCAACGTCGCTGATTTGCACCTGCATGACAGTCGCGAGGTCAGCCGCCGCTTCTACCGCCTCTTTCGTGTTTTTCACCGCAGCGGACTTCAGCAAGACAAATCCGCGTATGGCGTCGTCAGTATCGACCGGATTCAAGGCGGCCCATTTGTTGATGTCGTCGAAGACGCGCTTCGTTTCTTCAGCGTTCTTGATGACGCCCTGCAGCGAGGTCTGATAGTTCTGCACCGTAACCGCCGCGTCAAGAAAACCCTTCGCAAGATTTTTCAACCCCACGGCGGCGACCAGCCCGGCGAGCATTCCCTTCAAGCGACCCACAGCGCCGCCCACTGTGCGCTCCATACCGACGGCGCTCCGCCCTATGTCGGCAAGACTCCGCTGTACCGTCCGCGCCCCGGAGAGCGCCCCGGAGGGGTTCACCACTACGTCAAGCACCGGCATTCTTCCCACCTCCTCCGGGCTTATGCTTCAAAAATTCCGCGTCCATCGCCTGTATGACGCGGACAAACTCGATACGCTCATCCACCCCGCGCACGTCCGCCATGTCGCAGAATGCGAGGATTTCCGAGAGCGGGATACAGCCAAGTCCCATTCCAACTGAGCGGGACGGAGAGAGCATCTGAAAAGCGTTCCAAAAGAAAATCACGCCCTCGTCAAGCTCCGGGCGCGATTCGAGCGACTTCACACGGACGCCTTGCTCCGCGAGGTCTTCAAGAAATGAAGCGGACGCTCCCCACTGGAGTTCCCAGCGGAGAGCGTCTGTCAGTTTTTTATCGTGTCTTCCGTGACCTCCGCCCGGAAGTTTGAAATAGCCGCAGCCTGATTCTGTACGTCGCGGAACAGGTCGGGAAGGTCGCTGAAAAGCTTGACGGCGTTCTCCTTGGAGAACGGAAGCGGCTTGCCCTTCTCGTCCGTAACACCTTCCCACCCGAGCACCACGGATTCTGCGTACACGTCGAGGAAGAGCTTTTCCGCTACGTCGTCGGGGATCGTCCCGGCGTCAAATTAACAC
>Ga0334886_1003925_pt1 | contig 12693 bp, 9 predicted proteins | sample GraSluR1_MG_9_FD_207232 | JGI IMG/M metagenome (GOLD analysis project Ga0334886, IMG submission 207232) | Sludge microbial communities from methane-producing bioreactor in Wageningen University, Netherlands - Granular Sludge_27_06-R1 | ecosystem: Engineered > Bioreactor > Anaerobic > Unclassified...
GTTGTATGCGGACTGGACAATACCTCGAAATAGGCTGCGGCAGAGGTCACACCGCTGATGTTGCGCGCACGCACGATAAGTTTGTAACTGCCGGCGGGGAGCATGCCGATTTCGAAGGTGGTTGACAGGCCCCAGTCACGGGTCATGATTATCTCGTCATTTTGGGATAAAACGGCCCGATAATCTTCGGCGTCTCCCGTCCATGAGACATGGATGTTATCGGTGTCATAAACGGTGAAGTTGGCAGGAAGGACTGGTTTTGATGGAAGCGGGGGCAGCTTGATGACTTGCAGCGATGAAATGGAATTGTCCCCGATGGTGTTGTCCGAAAGGTCCGGGTCAGATTGGGTGAATACCTCGTAGATACCCTTCAGGTTAGTGCTTTCATACAGTATGGCATACACTTTCTCACCGACCAGCAACGAAGAAACCTCATCGTTTTCAATACCATCGACATAGATCATGCCGTAATAGTCGCCGGTTTCAACAAGCGCACAGCGGCCGCGGTAGTTGGGTTCTGTGTATAAGGCAATCTGTTCTGAGCCGGGCTGGCAGGCTGGCGGCTGATTGTCGCAATCAAATTGTTTGGTGATCTGTACCGGCGCGTGTTTGGTGTCAACGGTCTTGCCACGCACATCGGTAGCAGAGACTGCCAGTTCTACTTGCCCATCAGGCAGATCGAATTGGCACAGGTCAATGGTTGCTTCGATCTGTTTGACGTTGTTGTTTTGGGCTATGGTCATCCAGCCCTGATCTGTATGGCGCAAGAACAGCTGCATGCTGAGAATTCCCTCGTTATCCTGCGCCTGGCCATTTACGGTCAAATCTCTGCTGGTGATAATGGCGCCAGCTTGCGGCTGTGTGATCCAGGCAGAGGGCGGTTGGTCCGCGGCATTGTCCGAGACGAACCAATCGCCGGTAACACACTCATCACCCAGCTCCGGGTACAATCCCGCTTCCAGACAAGTGCGCGGTCGGCCGCCATTCATGGCAACTTCATCAAACACGATGTCCACGGATGTGCCCCAGTACGAGGAAGGATTGGTATGCACCATGAAATGGAGATGATGGGCGGTAGATGCGCCAGTGTCATCAGCATTGCCAATGAATTGCCCTTGCTGCACAACAGCGCCGGGTGTGCGCAGTGCCACCGGGATCGAATCTTGCGCCATATGGAAATAGAGCGCGTAGGTTTTGGGCGTGGTGGTGGGGTCTTCTATGACAAGATAGTTGGTGTGGGTGGTGTTGCCGTTGGGGTGCTGCCAGACGGCGTATTTGACGATACCGCCTTTGGCGGCCGAGAGCGGGAACATGGTGCCATTCCAGAAATCGAAGGCATACAGGCAGGCATCCGGGCAAGTTTTATAGATATAGACATGACCGATTGACTGGGTCAGCTTCATGGCTTCGCCTTTTGCCCAGGGCAGTTTGTATCCGGTGAAGATCTGGCCGCTGTGTGGAACGGCCTGGTTCTTGGCGGTATAGAGCTGTTTGTCAAACGAATCCATTAAATTTTTAGGTAGCTGCCAGAGGGTGTCTGACCAGTCAGGGTCGTGGCGAAACAAAATTTGCCAGGAACGGGGGTCGGTCGGGTCTTCGTTGGTGAGGGATGCCAGGGCAAGGCCCGGTTCAGACCCTAACACTTCTCCCGTATCTTCATCGAGGACGGCAAACCAGACCAGCGCCTGGCTGTTTTCTTCGTTTAAGACGATATGATCGACTGCGACCTCATGCAAGAGGAAGACAATTTCTTCATATTTGGCAGCTTCTGCCTGGGCAGCGAAGGCAGCTGTGACGGCTTCTTCAATGGCGGATTGCTTTTGCTTGGGCAGTGATTGGCGGGCGCAACCTGCAATCAGCAGAAAGCATAGGGCAAGTAAGATGGTCAGTTTTTGTATTTTCTGCATGGCAAGTCCTCACTGATTGGTTGATGCAAGCGCCATGCCAGCCTCTTCGCCCTGACAGAACTGCAAAGAAAAACCCGGGAGATACTTTCCCGGGTTGTGAGACCAAATGCAATTTTCTTTAGGCTACTTGTTTCTTTTTCAACATCACCGCTTTGGTGACCTCAGCCGCTATAGAAGGAATCAACAGCAATGGTATGATCTCCAGCCATTGGACGAAGCTTAATGGCTCTACACGGAAGATTTCTGTGTTTAAGCCGGGTACGTAGATTACGATCAAGATCAATGACACCGAGAACAACACTGCCATATTCATCCATTTGTTGGTGAAAATACCGATTTTTAACAGGGGGAACAGTTCTGAGCGAGAGGTGAACGCACGGAACAATTCTGAGACACTCAGGGTAACAAAGGCAAAGGTCTGGGCATACATGACTCTGATCTGGACATCTGCAGCGAGTGAATCGAAGGGGGTGCTGCCTGCAATGGCAAGTTGGCGCCAAACATCACCGATTGTATCACCGGCTTGGTGGTAGCCAAGGAAGAAACCAACCAAAGTGACACTGGTAATGGCGATGGTTTGGATAATGACACCGGCCAGCATCATCTTGTTGATGATCGGTTCATTTTTGGGACGCGGTTTGCGTGCCATGATGTCGGGGTCACCTTTTTCCGTCGCCAGAGCCAGGGCAGGCGCGCCATCGGTAAGCAGGTTCAACCACAACAACTGCAGCGGGTTGAGGGGGCTTACCCAGCCGAACAGGGTGGCAAGGAACAGGATCATGATCTCAGCCCCATTGCAGGAAATCAGAAAATAGACAAATTTGCGGATATTGGAATAGATGATACGGCCCTGTTCAATCGCCGATACGATAGAAGCGTAGTTGTCATCAGTCAGGACCATGTCTGCGGTTTCTTTGGCAACATCGGTGCCGGTGATCCCCATGGCAACGCCGATATCGGCGCGTTTGATGGCAGGGGCGTCGTTGACGCCATCGCCGGTCATGGCGACCACCTCATCGTTAGAGCGCAGGGCATCCACGATCAGCATTTTATGTTCAGGAGACACACGGGCGAACACATCGGTGATCTTGACTGCCTCGCGCAGTTCTTCCTTATCCATTTTGGTCAGTTCAGCACCTGTCAACACTTGATGACCTTCACGCAGCAGAGCGATGTTTTGGGCGATCGCCTCGGCAGTGTTGGGATAGTCACCGGTGATCATGATGGTGCGAATGCCAGCGCCAGCGGCCGCCAACAGGGCGGGTTTCACCTCAACGCGGGCGGGGTCGATCATGCCTTGCATACCGCAGAAGATCAAGTCGGTTTCGATGTTTTCTGGTTTGATCTCAGACGGGAGGGTTTCGACGATTTTGGTGGCAAAACCAAGCACACGCAGAGCCTTGCGGGTCATTTTGTCAATGGCTTCAAAAATGGAAGCACGCATGGCATCATCCAACGGTTTGACCTTGTAATCATTGCTCAGATAATAAGCGCAGTCTTTTAAAACGATGTCAGGCGCACCTTTGACTGTGATGGCATAATCGCCGGTGAAATTGGCTTTTTTGACCGGTGATATTGCCAGGCTGCCCGGGGACATGATCGAATGAATGGTGGTCATGCGTTTACGGGTAGAATCAAAGGGTATTTCTTGAACACGCGGAAAGGCAGCGTTGGCATCTTCCTGGTTGGCGCCGGCTTTGCCAGCCGCCACCACCATGGACCCTTCGGTGGGGTCGCCGATGATGCGAAAGCTTTTATTGTTGTCGGCATCTGTTACTTCATCCAACAAGGAGTCGTTGTTGAGGACACCAACCCACAAGGTGCCAGCCAGGGCAGCGAAATCAGCGGGTTCAATATGATTGCCATCCACGCTGAAAGTACCATTGGGTTCATAACCGGAACCACTGACTTCAAAGGTGACACCATCTCCCCATAATTCCACTGTTGTCATCTGGTTCTGGGTGAGGGTGCCGGTTTTGTCAGAGCAGATGACAGTGGCGGAGCCGAGGGTTTCTACTGAGGATAGTTTGCGAATGAGGGCATGACGTTTCACCATTTCACCCATGCCGAGGGCGAGGGAGATGGTGACTACTGCGGGCAAACCTTCTGGAACAGCAGCGATGGCAAGGCCGACAGCGATCATGAACAGTTCGGTGACTTCACCGATCCCAACTGCGCTTGAAAACAATTCTGCGATACCAAAGTTCAGGCTAAGGCGTATGAAACCGATAATGAAAACCAGGGCTACGATGATCAGGCTGGCAATACCGAGTTGTTTGCCCAATTTGTCAAGATTTTTCTGCAGGGGGGTGTCTTCTTCTTCGACATCCGAGAGCATACCGGCGATTTTGCCAAGTTCGGTCTGCATACCGGTGGTTACAACCAGGCCGCGTCCGCGTCCGTAAGTGACAGTGGTGCCCATGAAACAGGAATTCCTGCGATCGCCGATGGTGGGTTCTCCTTCGAGAACCAGTTCGGCGTCCTTGGTGACATCGTTGGCTTCGCCGGTCAGAGAGGCTTCTTCAATCCGCAGATTCATGGCATCGATCAGGCGCAGGTCAGCTGGTATAAAGTTACCTGCTTCGAGAAAGACGACATCACCAGGCACCAATTCTGTGGCTGGAATGGTGTTGCGTTTGCCATCACGCAGAACTTGTGAGTCAGGGGCTGCCAGCTTTTTCAAGGCTGCCAGTGCCTGGGCAGCGCGTCCTTCCTGTACAACACCAAGGATGGCGTTCAATAGAACGATCGCCATGATGGCGCCGGCTTCCACATATTCGCCCAGTACGCCGGAAATGATCGCTGCAATGATCAACATGATGACCAAAAAGTCATTAAATTGTTCCAGCAGCATTTCGAAGAAAGTGGGCGGACGCTTCTCGGTTAGTTGGTTATAACCATACTGCTCTAACCGACGAGAGGCTTCCGCAGTGGTTAAGCCTTCTTTGCTGGAAGTTTTCAGTTCTTCCATTGCTTTTGAGGGGCTTAGACCGTACCATTTGGTTTCGGTAACTTCTGCCATGTTTAACTGTATTCCTTTGTCTATATCAATAAAATTTTTTCCAGCATGAATATAACACACTAATCTAGAATGTTACCATTATTTTTACGCCGTTTAGAGGGTGATAATAATCCTGTTTTAATAATAAAACAACGGGATCAAGCGATCCCGTTGTGGAGAAAGATAATTTTTGCTGCTTAGCTGTATTGATTCCAGTGTACACGATCAGCGTTGAATTTTGTGGATGCCTGCGGCGTTTCCTCAGGGTAACCCACATAGATGACCACGAAAGGAATGATGTCTTTGGGGATTTGCAGGATGTTCTGTACCAGCTCAACGGTGTTTTCTTTGGGGTAGGTGCCCAGCCAAACAGTACCCAGACCCATGCCTGCCGCGGCGATCATGATATTCTCTGTGGCGGCGCTCAGATCTTGCTCCCAAAAATGGTTGCAGTTCAGGTTGTTGCCAATCTTTTCGTTGTAAAGCACCACAATAGCAGCCGGGGCATTGTAGGGGCCATTGCGCAAACTGTCGCGCAAACTGTTCATTACCTGCGGGTCATCAACGGCGATGAACTCCCACGGCTGGTTGTTGCATGCGGAAGGCGCGGCCATGCCTGCCTTCAGCAGGTCAGTCAACATATCGCGAGAAACCGGCTGATTGAGGTATTTGCGCACACTGCGTCGGCTATAGATGGTGTCCAAAATACTCATTGTCGTAACTCCTTTTTTCGTACTAAATAATGCGTCTATTGTACCGGAATACCAAAGATGCGCATGATACCATCCCAATCCCAGGTATAGAAAAGAGTACCATCCTGGTTGAACTGGACATTGCGTACATCACCGGTCAAACCGGTCAGGGTATTGATCCGCTGACCATTGGCGGTATTCCACAGGATGGCGCTGCCGTCATCACTTACCGACACCAACAGACTGCTGTCAGGTGAAAAGGCTACCCCTTTGACACGGAAGGTATGATCACGCAATACCACCTGTATGGCGCCGTATTCGCTTGCCTCGCCGGTGATGCCCTGCCAGAGGATGACGTTGTAGTCACTGGAAGCGGTCGCCAGGGTTGTACCGTCAGGTGAAAACAAGATGTCCCAGACGGCATCGGTGTGGCCGGTGAGGGTGGCGAGGGTTTCTCCATCAGAGAGTCGCCAGATCTGTGGCTGGCCGTCATCGCCTGCTGAGGCAACCAGGTTCAAATCAGGCGAAAAGGCGAGAGAAAGGATACGCTGGTTACTTTTGTCAAATACCTGTGCCTGTTGCGTCTGGGTTGAGTAGATTTCGATGTCACCGTTGTTAAATCCAACCCCAAGGTATTGAGAATCAGAGGACCATTCGATGGCGGTGATAATAGCATCATTCACCACATCCTCAAATACGACCTCGCCACTTTGCATGTCCCACACACGGAAACCATCAAAGGAGATGGTCACCACCCACTCACTGTTTGGCGAGATGGCAGCGCGATACAGGGAGGCAGGGTGGGCTTCCTCAATAACGAGAATGTCCTCTAATGTGTCGCCATCATAAACCAGCAGATCACCGACAGCCGATTGGGAAGAGATTAGCGGGCGGTTGTCAATGTAATCAGTACCAATCAACAGCCCGCGGTCAATGCGCTGGGTGATTTCGCGGTCGGTCAGGTTCCACCAATTGATGACGGTGTCCCAGGTGGCGGTCACCAGGGTTACATCGTCCGGAAGATATGCCAGGCTGATGACGGTGAAATCATGGGTTAACAGTTGGGAACGGAAACCGAGGTAATTGTCATCTTCGTCGAACAGTTCCCAGATGTCAACACCGTAATCATCGCCGCCGATAGCAATCTGGCGGTCATCATTGGAGAAGGCGATGGACCGCACGATGTTGTCATTGTTGAGCACAATCGGCAAGGCTTCTTCATCGGTCAGGTTGCGGATGAAGGTGGTGTAATCAGGAAATTCTGCGCTGCCAGAAGCAAGCCGGCGGCCGTCGTTAGAAAAAGCCACAGCGGTGATAGCGCCATTCTGGGCGGTGTAACTGGCGACTTGTTCACCCTCTACCGTCCAGATTTTCACGGTGCGGTCAATGGAGCCGGAAGCAAGCGAAAGGCTGTCAGGTGAAAAAGCAATATCATTCACGCGGCCGGTATGGGCATTAATCTCGTTCACCACGGAACCATCCTCGGCATTCCAGAGCTTGATGACACCATCAGCGCCACCGGAGGCGATCATCGACCCATCAGGCGCATAGGCGACCGCAAAAACACCGCTTTCATGGGCTGGCAGCCGGTGTTGGATTTCACCATCGCTGATGGACATAATTACCAGTTCGCCGCTTTGCAGCCCAGTAGCGATCATCTCGCCATTGGGGGCAAATGCGACAGACCTGACGGTCTGATTACGCAAATAATGCTGAGCAGCATCCGGCGCACCGGTCTGGTAGACACTGACACCGCTGATGGTGGCAGCTACTACCCAACGTCCGCTGGGCGAGACCGCGATTTCTTCAATGGTGCCTTTGCCATATATGGCGAGCAATGCAACCGAAGAAGCGTTGCTCGCGTTGATTTCTTGATCCTGGAACGGTACCGGGGTCAACACCGAGACGGGTAATTCCAGGGTCGGGGTGGGGGGGATGTCAGTCGGGCGGGGTGTGCTGGTGGGAATGGGGGTCGGTTCCAATGTGCGTGTGACTGTAGGCTGAGCATCCAGGGTGGCGCTCATGTCAGTCGCCTGTTGCGCGAGTTCTGCTACAGCGGTTTCGGTCGCACTGTCGGTCGTGTCCTGCACCGGCGATTGGCAGGCGGTGAACAGCAGGCTTATTACAAGCAAAAGACCAATTGCCCATGTCAAGTTTCGTTTTTCTGTATGCATTAATACCTCCGATTATGAATCGTGTATTTCTATCTCTGGTTTCAGATTGATTTTTGATGTTTTACCACCATTTTTCTTAAATTCTACCACCACGCGTCAAACAATAACACAGGTATATGGACGCGCGGGGTATGATACAATTGCGAGCGCTGTACGAAAGTCAATTGATGGAGGGATTTGCGGGCATGAACAAGCATATTTTGGTGACCAACGATGATGGTGTGCAGGCACCCAGCCTGCTGGCGCTGGTGAAAGTGATGCGAACCCTGGGGGATGTGACCGTGGTAGCACCAGATCGCAACTGGTCGGCATCCGGGCATGTGAAAACCCTCTACCGCCCGATCATGGTGCGTGAAACCAAATTGGCGGATGGCTCAGACGCGATCATGACCGACGGCGCGCCTTCTGACTGTGTGGCGCTGGCTTTGATGGGGATGATCGAACGGCCGGTTGATCTGGTGGTTTCAGGCATCAATCCAAACGCCAATATCGGCGATGACATCACCTATTCGGGCACAGTCACGGCTGCCATGGAGGCAGTCATTCATCGTGTGCCGGGTATTGCATTTTCGGTGGATGCGCCGCAAGACAATGAAAAAGCTGATTACGATGCCACGGCTGCTTACTGCCGCGCCATCACTGAACGAGTGTTGGAAAAGGGATTGCCGCGGCATGTGCTGTTGAATGTGAACATCCCGCTGCAACCACAGGTGACAATTAAGGGGATCAAAATAACCCGACAGGGAAAGCGCATATACAAAGATGAATTGGTGCGCTATCAGGATCCGCGCGGGCGTTCCTTTTATTGGATCGGCGGCGAGGTACCCAGCGGCGAGACGATTGACGGCTCGGATTACACAACCTTGAAACAAGGCTATATTTCGATCACGCCGCTGCAGATGGACATGACAGCTGAACGATTCATCAATGAGTTGAGAACCTGGAAAATCTGAGGGATCAATACCGCCAGATTACACTGACAAACCACTGTTCTTGAAAATGGGTGAGTGTACGTATTTCGTCATCGGTCAGCGATAAGCCTTCAGGCACGATCACGAGTTTGTCGTCGTCATCATCCGGACGGTGGATGACGGCTATGCACACGCCGGTATAGGATTCCACGGGAGTTTCAACACCCAGCAGGTAAACGTCCAGCTCTTCACCATCTGGGCTGAATACACCTGGCAGGTACCCGTAATTAACAGGATAGACGAAGCCATGCTGCGGGTGAGTGCTGCCCAATGGGCGGTCTACGTGGATGGTCAGGGTCTGGCCGATAAATTGGCGTGGTGAGATTGTTGAGTTGCTCATGATTCACTGTATTGTATTCCAAAATGGTTACTTGCCATTCGATTGACATATTCTGCGAGCCTGTGTATTATATTCATAAAATTGAATTACATTGTTTCGAATAAAAGGTAACACTCTCTATGAATTGGCTTGACATTGTACTTTCATCATTGCAATCCGGGGTTGGCAGCCTGGCGTCCTACCTGGCCGCGCATGTGATATTGTGCCTGATTCCTGCTTTTTTGATTGCAGGTGCGCTGGCGGCATTATTCCCCAAAGAAGCGGTAACCCGCTACCTGGGACGGGATGCCAATAAATGGATATCTTATCCCGCGGCGGCACTGGGCGGTTTTGTCCTGGCGGTTTGTTCCTGCACCATCATGCCGTTGTTTGCCAGTATCTATAAAAAGGGAGCAGGATTGGGTCCTGCCATCACCTTTCTGTTCGTAGGCCCGGCGATCAATATCATGGCGATTTCCTTCACCGGTGTACAGATCGGCATGGATATTGCCATCGCGCGTTTGATCCTTTCTCTGATCTTCGGTATCTTGATCGGTATCCTGATGGCATGGATCTTCCGCAAAGAGGAAAGTGATCGTAATGATGAGTTGAAAAAAACCAACGCGTTCGCCCAAACTGCCAAAGTAGAACCGCGCACCTGGATCATGTTCGGTTTGCTGCTGGCACTGCTGTTGGCCGGCACCCTGCCAATTGATGCACTGCGGGCAAATCTGGTGGCATTCTCGCTGCCGGGTGGCTGGGCGCAGAATTTCCAGACAGCGCTTGACGCGTTCCTGCCTGCCAGCCTGACCACGGGGTTTGAAGGACTCACGGTACATGGCGTGTTCTTGATCGGGATGATCCTTTTGATTGTCATCACCTCGATATTGGGCCTCAGGCACATCGATGAAAAGATCAACGGCTGGTCGATCGCCGCGCTGGCAGTGATGAGCCTGACACTGGTCATGGCCGCTCTGAATGTGACCACCAACGCTGACGGCTTGCTGGTGGCTATTTCGGGCAAATGGATCGGTGTGTTGGCTGTGATCGCTGCGCTGTGGTATTTCTCAAAGACCAATTATCAGGTGGAGGAAATCCAGGAGTGGTTGTGGGAAGTGTGGCGTTTTGAAACCCAGATTATCCCGCTGCTGGTGGTGGGTGTTTTCGTGGCGGGTGTGGTGCGTGTGTTTATCCCGGCCGCCTGGGTGCAGGCAATCGCCGGCAGCAACACGATTCTCGCCAACTTCATCGGTGTTTTATTCGGTGTTTTCATGTACTTCCCCACCCTGGTGGAAGTACCGATCGCCCAGACCTTTCTGTCCCTGGGCATGCACCGCGGACCGCTGCTGGCCTACCTGCTGTCTGACCCCGAATTGAGCATTCAATCTATTCTGATCACCAACTCTGTGATCGGCAAGAAAAAGACATACACTTACGTCGGCCTGGTGGCGCTGTTCAGCACCCTGGCTGGCTTAATGTTCGGCATTTTTGTGGATACGATTCTGTAGTTATTGGAGGTACATTATGTATGAAGTTCTGGTTTTGGGTTCTGGTTGTGCCAAGTGCAAACGCCTTGAGGCGATGACCAGCGATGTTATCAACGAATTGGGTGTTGAGGCAGTGTTGAAGAAGGTGACTGACTTCGATGAGATTATGAAATTTGATATCTTGTCCACGCCTGCGCTGGTCATTAACAATGAGGTTGTCTCCTTTGGCCGTATTCCATCCAAAGAAGAATTGCGGGCTTGGTTTTCAACCCCGACCATTGAACTATAAGGCAGTCAATTCACATGGAACCAATAAAAGTATTGGTATTGTGTACTGCCAACTCCGCCCGCTCTCAGATGGCGGAAGGTCTGCTGCGGACCATGGCTGGTGACCAGGTGGTGGTTCATTCGGCAGGCACCAAAGCGACGGCTGTGAATCCTTACGCAGTGCGTGCTATGGCGGACGCCGGTATAGATATCAGCGATCATTTTTCAAAGAGTCTTGACAGGTTTCTTGACCAGTCATTTGATTATGTGATCACGGTATGCGATCACGCGGCTGAACAATGCCCGTTGTTTCCCGGCAAGGCAGAGCGCATTCATTGGGGATTGGACGATCCCGCGGCGGTTGAGGGTGATGATACTGAGAAGTTGCACGCTTTTACGCAGGTGCGGGATCAATTGCGTGAACACTTCACCAATTGGCTTACCGATTTGGGTGTAAAATTTAGGGCATAATGGACGAAAAAGCGTATCAAGCACTCAGCAATTGTTTCAAATTAATCACCCACCCTGTCAGACTGCAGGTGTTAGAAATCCTGCGTGAAGGGCCTGCCTGCGTTTGCCACATTAATGCTATCCTGGATCTGCGGCAGTCATATCTGTCACAGCAATTGGCGGTATTGCGTGAAGGCGGGTTGATTGTTGACGAAAAAGTGGGCTGGAATGTGTATTACGAAGTGGCAGACCCGATCATTTTCGAGATCATCGATCTTGCATGGAAAGTGATCGACCCGCAGGGCAAACTCCAGCGGGAGCCTTTGGCAATAGACCCCAATGACTGTTCCTGTCCACGCTGCCAGGCGGTGATTGAGCAACGTCAGTCAGAAACTGCCTGATTGGACGGCGGGGATTCCTCATCGTTTTCATCAACCTCAGCAGTTTCTGGATTGGGCTCATCAGGAACCGGTTGAGGTTTTTGCCCTAGTTCCATCTCCTGTGATGCTTTTCTGGCAGAACGGGGACGGATGCCAAACAGAAACACAATGCCCAATAACGAAACACCAATGATGATCATGCCCCATTGCTGGCGTGTGATCGTATCAAGAAATTGATAATACTCTGGCAGCGGAGTGGCGGTAGGGGTTACTGTTGGTGTGTTCTTAGGGGTTGAAGTCACCCGTGTGGGCAGCGGGGTTTGCGTGGGGCGGGGTGTGCGTGTGGGCGGTGGTGGTGTGGTGGTGTTGGTGGGGGTATTGGTGGGGGTAGGTGCCTGGAAGATCAACAATAGCTGCCCGGCATAGATCTGCGGGTTAGAGGGAGAGATATTGTTCAGGCTGGCAATCGACAACACCGTGGTGCCATAAGAAAGGGCAATTTCCCACAAAGTTTCGCCGGGCTGCACCAGGTGGCGGATAGCGCCGTCTTCCTGCGGGGTGGCAGTAGTGATTGGTTCTCTGGTACCCTCGACCGGGGTAGCGCCTGGTTGTTGGGTTGTTCCGCTGGCAGGGGTGGGGTTGGCGGGACTTTCGCCTTCGATCACACAAACATCCACGGTGTAATACCAGAGACCATCCGCGCCCTGGGCAGCACCCGCACCGATGTGTACATAATCACCCCACAGCGTGTAAACGATATAAGCGGCGTCACGGTTGTCTGATGCCACGGCCACGGCTTCGTCACAGCGAATAGCATTACCGCCGCCGTAACCTGCCGCTGCAGCGCGGGCGGTTTCATCAGTGCCCCCAGCGCCCTGATGGGTCCAATAACCCACGGCTGCCTGGTAGTCAGAATGCAATTGGGCGGCAACCATTAACTGGTTGTTTACGATCAGGGTTGTACGCCCATTGGCGCTGCGCAACGCGTTGACGGTGTCGATCAGTTCCCAGGTGGCGATGGCGGCAGGAGCAGATGCCCTGATCC
>Ga0334886_1003945_pt1 | contig 12648 bp, 12 predicted proteins | sample GraSluR1_MG_9_FD_207232 | JGI IMG/M metagenome (GOLD analysis project Ga0334886, IMG submission 207232) | Sludge microbial communities from methane-producing bioreactor in Wageningen University, Netherlands - Granular Sludge_27_06-R1 | ecosystem: Engineered > Bioreactor > Anaerobic >...
TCCGGATGAGGTTGCCCGCAGATTCGACATGAGTCTTCGCTGTGTCGAGCTGGGCCGGTTTTTGGACGAAATCGCCGATTTCCCGAGGAAACCCCGGGCCCCGAAACCCCTTGACCCCTGAAATCAGAAGCGGGAGTTGATGTATCGGATTGCTTTTCTCACTATCCACCAGGTACTGAGAATCATCGCGACGGAAGTGGCCATGGCCGCCCCGAATCCTCCGTAGCTCCTTATGAGAAGAAGGTTCAGGCCGACATTCACCGCCGATGAGATAATCACGCTGTAAAGGGAATACTGGGGCTTTCCCACCGCCAGGGCCGCGGTTGAGAAGTAGCTTCCAACGGGCCTGACCAGTATCATCGCTCCCAGCAGCATGGTCACCGGCCAGCTTTCCACGTACCTGCCGCTGAAGACGACGTTCAGAACCTGTTTTGGAAAGAACACCAGCGCGATGAATGCCGGGAGAAGTATCAACTCCGCTATCAGAACACCGCTCCAGGCTCGGGAGATTATCAGCCCCCGCTGTCCCTGTCGCCACATTCGTGAGAAAAGGGGAAGAAGCACCATGTTCGCCGCGGCGTTGACCATGGCGAACACGCCGGAAAGGGACCGGGCGGCCCCGTACTCCGCCACATCTCCCGGGGCGATTTTGCCAAGCATCATGATGTCTGTGCTGGTGTAGATGTAGTTGGCGGTGGCAGTACCAAGGCAAACCAGGCTGAAATTGAGCATTGTGACGATCCGGTTCCACTTCAGCGGGGCGTCGGTGAAAAAGAACACCCGGGAAAGCCCGAGGCTGAGGAAGAAAGAGCAGATATTGGCAATGATGGTGGCCGTGAATATCTGGTGACCGGTGCGAAGGGTTCCGCCAATGATCAGGGCCCCGATGATTCCCCCCCTGAGAGTGAACTGCAGCAGATCAACGTACATCACATCCCTGGTCCGGTGCCTGGTCAGCAGAAGGGCCCGGGGCATTCCGGCAACGGTTCCCGTAAAAACAACCGCCGCCAGAAGAACAGGAAGCCCCGCGAGGTTCAGTTCGCTGTAGAAACGATCTGCGGTGCCTTCCATACCGATCAGCAGCACCGCTGACAGGGCGGCAAGCACCAGGGCGAGAAACACCCCCGCATTCGCCAGTTCATGTTCCCGGCGGCCGTCTCCCTCTGAAACCATCTTCAGAATGGCCTGTTGTATGAAGCCTCCGCCCAGAAGCGCTCCAAAGGTTTCAAAGGTTCTGGCCACGGCGTAGGCGGCGAAGGCTTCTTCGGGAATCATCCGGATTATGAAAATGTGGATTATCCCCCAGACAGCCAGGGTGCCCCGGCTGACCAGGGCCGGCGCGCCGAGCTTCAGGATTTTGTGGCGAAGGTTGTAAAGGCCCTTGAAATCGAACATGATTCCTTCTGCGGTTTTGGGGATGGTTCCCGGGTGGAAGGCAGCACGAAAAATACCCCAAATGATCCGCAGGAACCAGAGACGCTTTCCAATGTTGACCCCGAAACTCCGTAGTGTTCTATTTATCCATATTCTCATAAAGCATGCATTCCGTCAAAGGGGTTTTTCATGAAACTACACACAGCCCGTCTTTTGCCTGTTCTCTGCTTTCTTGTTGTAATCGCCGCCACCTCCACGGCAGGCATAACCGGAACGCTGAACGGAAGGGTGACCGACACCGGAGGCGCGGCGATACCCGGGGCAACAGTGCTCATAGAGGGCACCCATTTCGGCGCCATGACCGACGGCAACGGCGAGTACGCCATCATCTCCCTGGATCCGGGCACATATACGGTCATCGCGAGAATGGTGGGCATGGAAACCAGGATGACGGACGGAGTGGTTGTGGTGGCGGACCAGGTCTCCCGGGTCGACTTCCGGCTGGGCATCGATCCGGCTGGAAGCACAGTCATCCGGGTCACCCAGTCCCGAAGCGGCATTCTGTACGACCTGCCCGCCACCCTTCACATCATCAATCCTGAAGAGCTTCGAACGGCACCCACCGGAAGAATAGTGGATATTCTGGCCTCAAAGCCTGGTGTTGTAGCAAGCGGCGGAGGGATTCACGTTCGGGGCGGCAGAACCGGCGAGGTGGACTACATGCTGGACGGAGTATCCATGCGGTCCCCCATGAGCAACCGTTTCAGCGCGGGCATTCCCCTGGGGGCCATATCCGGCGCCGCCATAATGACCGGGGGCCTCAGCGCCGAGTACGGCAACGCCATGTCCGGCGTGGTAAACCTGGTCGGCGACGAGGGTTCCGAGCAGTATCGGGCTGTGGCAACCGGCGCCTATGGGGGAATGATCGGTCTCTCCTCCGACGAGGGGCAGCGGGTGTACATGGAGGAGACCGACACCGACCTCAGCCGCATCGGCTGCCGGATCGCCGAAATCAAGATTTCCGGCCCCGAACCCTTTACCGGTACCGTGCTTCCCGCCCTGGGAATCAATCTTCCCGGAAGCGCGACATTCAGTTTTTCCAGCAGGGCCAACATCAGCGGCCGGGACACGCTTGACAGCCGGGGCTACTGGAACAACAACTGGCAGTCCGATGTTTCCGCCATCGCCAAGGTCACTTTCCGGCCGGTTTCCCGAACCAGCATCTCGATTTCGGGGCTTTACTCTTATGCGGAAGGGGCCTGGAACGAGTGGTCATGGTCGCGCTACCATCGCCCGGGTTACATCAACGGTGTTCCCTATCTGGGCCGCAGTACGGACTGGGCCCTTCCGGTTCGCCACTCGGAGAACCACGGCATGACCGGAACCGTGAACCGCCTGCTGACTGACAAGACCAGCATCCGCCTCACCCTCAGCACCCGGCGCTTCATGGACTGGCAGAGGGTGCGGCTTCCGGACGGAGGCTACGTGGGGGATGAACTCCCGCCCAGCTACTGGCTCACCCAGTTCGTTCCGGAAGCCAGGCTGGCGGATTCACTGGGTTTCTACCACACCGGAGTGCATCCCAACATATGGCTGGACAGCCGCGCCGATGTTAACACCGCCAAAGTGGACCTCGACAGCCACCCCACCAACCGGTTCTGGTTCAAATCCGGGGTTTCCGCCAGCATCTACGACCTTTACGAGTTCAACGTATACGCCCTGCAGTATGGGAGTGTGTATGTTGCCCAGTGGGACGCGAAGCCCCGGTCATTCGCCGCTTTCTTTCAAAGCAACTTTCGTCTTTCCGGGGGTGTGGTTGCCACGACCGGGCTCAGGCTCGACGGGTTCGATCCGAACACCACCGCGTTCTCCTTTGAATCCGGCACCGAGCAGCAGGCTGATCCCAAGTGGCAGATCAGCCCGAGGTTTGGTATTTCGGTACCCTTCGGAGAGCGTTCGGTGTTCTTCACCACCTACGGCCACTACTTCCAGATGCCCTCCCTGAGCCATCTCTTTCTGGAAAGCTCCTACAACTTCGCCCAGGGAAGGGCCATTACCGGAAACCCGGATCTCGACGCCGAGCGCACCAGAGCCTTTGAAGCGGGAACCCGATACATGCTTTCGGACCGTACGGAGTTCGCCCTGGCAATGTACTACAAAGACATCACCGGGCTGGTAAGCACCGAGCAGCACCTGGAAAGCGCCTACTACTACTTCAACAACGACAACAGCCACGGCATGGCCCGGGGGTTCGAGGTCACCCTTTCCCGTGAACACGGCGGCAGTCTTGCCGGCTATGTCTCGTACAGCATGGGAATAGCCAAGGGAAGGTTCTCCACCCCCTTCGACCCCTACAACTACGGCCTGGAAGGGGTTGCTCTCTTCTCCAGGGAAGACAACTATCTGGACTGGGATCAGCTTCACACCGCCGGAGCATCGGTGGAACTAACCGGCTTTCAGGGTGACGGACCCTCAATCGGAGGATTTCGCCCCTTTGAGAACTCCTCCCTGGCAATGACCTGGAATTATGGAAGCGGCCTTCCCTACACCCTTCCCCCCTCGGGAGAGGAACTGATCCAGCTCAACACGGAACGCTACCCCTTCACCATGCAGACCGATATCCGGTTGGCCAGAAGGGTGGCTTTCGCCGGCCTGAACACAGAGGTGCAGTTCATGGTGCAGAACCTCTTCAATCGAAGGAACATCTTCAGGATCTACGATTCCGCCCTCTTCCGAACCACCGGCGACCCCACCGGGGAGATGGGGAACCCCCGGGCCTGGTCCCCGGCCCGGCTGTTCATGCTTTCCGCTTCGGTGGCGATCTGATCATGATGAGAATACCCGCACTCTCCTCGGCGGCAGCGATTACACTTCTGCTGCTCAACGGATGTCATTCCTTCACGGAGCACTCCGGGGCGCCGAAGACAGGCATCCTGTTTCTTGATCCTTTCACTCTGGAATTGACGGGTTCCCTCGACGGCGTGGAAGGCGCGACGGCGATCTGCAACTTGAAGGGCGGGAAATTCGCCGTGCTTGGAAACACCGGGGTTATGCACATCTATGACGGGGAAACGATGGCTCTCGACACATCCTTCACAGTGGGCCCACCGCAGAGCGCCGGATACGGTGACATGACCTTCATTCCCTGGAAGAACTCGGTCTACATTATCGGCGCCCAGGGAAGCGTACTGGAGGTGGGTGTTCCGGATGGAACTCTGAGGGCGGAAATCACCGGTTTTGGCGCACCGGCCCGAATTGTCTCGACCAGAACCGGCGGTCATGTATACGTGTCCGATCCGGTGAACCAAAGGGTGCACGGTGTAAGCACGCAAACCAACCAAAAGGATAGAACCTTCAACTACTCCCGTGTCCCTACCGTCCTTGAATGCAACGCCTGGGGGGCGGACACCCTGCTGATCTGCACCACCGATCCCGGTGGGATCGGCTACATGCAACCGGGCGAAACCGGTGGCTGGCCGAGACAGGTGAACATAGGAACCGACGCGACGGACATGATCTCATCATCGTTCAACAGGAGCATGCTCACCGCCCATCCCAACTTTTCAAGCCCCTGGGGACAGGTATGTGTGGTAGACTCCCTCTTTCCGGGCTATTATGTGGTCGGCAGCACGATCAGTGTTCCGGGAAATCCGTACAGGCTGGCCTTTCACGACGACCAGCAGCACCTGTACATTCTAAGCCGGCACAGCGGAACAGGCGCTACCGTGCACCTGTATCACTACCAGTTCGAATCATTTGCCGGAAGCGCCGACCTGCCCATGGCAACCCCGGTGGACATGATTTTCGCCGCTGACCGCCTTGTGATTCTCACATACTGAGAAGGTACTGAACCGCCGCGTCCAGAACAGGGTCCACCCCGGCGGCGAAATCAGCGGGAGACACCGGTACCGCTATGTCCGGGGTTACTGCCGTTACCGGATTCATGTCCGAATCGTATACCACAAAACGGGGTGTGTACAACAGCAGAGAGGGAAACTGCGCAACAAGCGTCTGGGCAACCCCTATGCCGGGAGAGCCGGAGGTTTCATCACCCATCAGCGTGACATGCTCCTGGGTTCTGACGAAAAGCGCCACTATCTCTCCGGCGCCGTCGGTTCCCCTCCCGGTGAGAACCACAACAGGCACCGTGAATTGCCACGCACCCTGTTTGCCGGTCCAGACCAGTTTTGCATCTTCCATGTCGCACCGCTCCGGGCCCTTTCTGAACTGACGGTAAAATGCCGGTTCAACAGTATCAATAAACCGCCCGGACGAATGATACGCGTTCATGTAGTTGCTGTTGCCCCCGCAGGCTCGAAGGTCAAGAATGACACCGGAGCATTCCCGGACAGCCGTCGTATTGCCCAGGAACTCCTGCCAGATAAACCATTCACTCAGGCGGGGCATGCCAATGTAGCCGAAAAGGGAATCCTGCCCCGCATAACCGATGGCATAGCCCCTGAGGGTATCGTACACGGCGCAGTTCCAGTCATCCATGTATTGCAGCCACACCTCCTGGTCGAAGTTCTCGAAGTACCCGGGATCGTACCTCAGGAGAGTGCTGGAGCCTCTTCGCAACATGAGCTGGCGGTCTTCGAATACTCCCAGCATCCCCACGATTACGTCGACCAGTTCATCAAGGTTCCCGGCGCCTTCGGCCTGCCCCTCCCATTCGGCGAAGACCGCGTCCCAGTCCACATCCGGCCTGTTTATGAAAGAGGCGTAGTTCGCGTCCACCATGTCCCAGGCCAGGGAGAACATGGAGCGAAGAGAATCCGGTGTGCCCACACTGTAGGGGTCGGTGAAGCAGCCGGGAAGGAACCCTGAAATCGTAAACGTCAGAGCGGCACAGATAAAGGCCGGCAAAAGCTTTTTCATGGAACACTCCTGTGGTTCTGGGAAGCGCCATATTCACAAACTCCGCATCTATTATACTTGCCTGTCGGGCTGTATCAATCCGAGAGGTGGGTCTCTGACTATGCGTATTCCAGCTGCGGCTGCCCCGCTGTTTTTCATCCTTTGCTGCTGCCAGAGCTTCACGGAACACTCCGGTCCGCCCCGGGCGGGGCTTGTGATAATCGACGCCCACAGCCTGGAAATTCTGGGAACCCTTGACGGAATTCCAGGGGGCAGGGCTCTCTGTGCCGGGAGAGATGGCGGCTTCTATGTTGCCAGCACCACCGGAACCCTTTACCGCGGCAACTCATACTCCATGACCCTTGACACTTCCTTCGTGATAGGCCCCGGCGGCAGCGCGGGATACGGCTCCATGGCCTACATTCCCTGGAAAAAATCCCTCTACGTCATCGGAGCCACCGGCACCCTTCTTGAAGTGAACACCACGAACTTCACCGTTGCCGCCGAAGTGGCGGCCGGCGGTTCCCCGACGTACATGGTTCCCTCAAGAACCAGTGATTACCTCTTCGTTACAGACCCTCTCAACAACCGGGTGCACACGGTGAACACATCCACCAATCAGATGGTGAGAACATTCCAGCTGGGAGACTCCCCCACCGTCATGGCCTGCAACGCCTGGGGAAACGACACGCTGCTGGTGTCCACATCCGATCCTGTGGGAACCGCGTATGTACAGCCCTGGCAGCAGGGGTCGCCTGCCCGTAGGGTCACTCTCGAAAGCGCTTCGGACATGGTTCAGTGCCGCCGGAGCCGCCTGTTCTTCGCCGCGCACCCGAGGCACGGCCAATCCGCCGGAAGGGTTTCGGTGATCGACTCCCTGTTCCCACGCTTCAGCGTCAGGGAAACCCTGGTCGTTCCCGGAAACCCCCACCACCTGGCGACCCATGGCGACAGCCTGTGGTTCTTCGTTCTTTCCACCGGCGATATCGGGGAGTGCAACATATTCTCGTTCCGGGAGGATGACGGAAGATACCTTCTCAACAACAGCCTTGAACTGCGGGGATATCCGGCGGACATGATCATCGCCGATGATCGGCTGATAGTTCTCACCTACTGATGTATATTACGGTTTCATCTAATCGTACACCGCAGGGGGGTGGCTGGTGAAAAGGGTCTTCGTGCTGCTGGTGGCATTCCTTTGTTTTTCAGGATGCAAAACATTCACCGAGCATTCCGGAGTGCCTTCCGCGGGAATTCTGGTATTCGACCCGGACAATCTTGAACTCCTCAATGCCCTTGAAGAAGTACCCGGGGCCAGGGCACTGTGCGCCGCAGAAGACGATGACTTTTTCGTTTCAAGCACCACCGGGCGGCTTTACCGCTTCAACGCCGGTTCCATGACACTTGACACTTCCTTCGTGATAGGCCCGGGAGCAAGCGCCGGATACGGCTCCATGGCCTACATCCCCTGGAAGAAATCCCTCTACATAACCGGAGCCACCGGCACTATTCTTGAAGTCAACACCACCGACGGCACAGTAAGGGCAGACATCTCCGCGGGAACATCCCCGGCGTTCATTACCGCCGCGTGGAACTACGCCTATGTTTATGTGACCGATCCCCTGATAAACCGGGTTCACGGAATTCGAACCACAACCAACGCCGTTCAGAAAACCTGGTCGTTCAACGACTCTCCCTCGATTGTAGTTTCCAGCTCCGGTGGAAGCGATACTCTGCTGATCGCCACCACCAGTCCCTCCCGGGCTTATGTTCAACCCACGGAATACTCCTCCAATCCCATACCGGTCAGTCTTGAGAACCCTTCAGACATGGCCGGATCGGGTTTTCTGGGAGTGATATACGCAACTCATCCCCGTTACCATCAGAGCACCGGCGCGGTGTCTGTCATCGATTCCCTTGAGCCGTTTTCGATCCGGTATCAACTCACGGTACCCGGCGATCCTGTGCTGGTGTGCAGTCACAGCAACGGGCTGGTTTTCTTCGTGCTCTCCACCCTGACTCCAGGGGGATTCACGCTGATATCCTACCACGCCCCCTTCGGCACCCTTCTAGGCAGCATCGATCTGCCCGGCTACCCTGTCGACATGATAATGACCGGCAGCCGCCTGGTAGTTCTGACCTACTGATGAAGGGGGCCATCACTCTCCAGGGCGTGTCAAAGAGCTACGGCAGAGTGCGGGCTCTGAAGGATGTCACCGTTTCCGTTCCGGAATCTTCGGCGCTGGCGGTTCTGGGCGAGAACGGAGCGGGCAAGACCACAATGATAAGAATCATCCTGGGGCTCACCCTCCCCGACACCGGAGCGGTTCAAATACAGGGCATCAGTTCGGGAAACCATCTGGCCCGAAGAAGTGTGCGGTACCTGCCGGAAAGGGTTCAGTTTCCCGAATGGGCAACTCCCACCGATGTATTCCGGCACATGGAGCGCATCCGGAAGGAGAGCACCCCCGACGAGTTCATGGAAAGGGCCAACGAACTCAACTGCGCCGACCTGCTGAAAAGAAAGTTCGGAAAAATGTCCAAAGGCCAGCGCCAGAGACTGGCCCTTGCCCTGACCACATCCGGCAACCCCCGAATCGCGATCCTTGATGAACCATCCTCCGGGCTCGACCCTCTCGGGCGCATTCTGGTAAGAAAAACCGTGGCGAAGCTGGTGGAGAGGGGAACCACCATTCTCCTCTGCTCCCATCTTCTTGGAGAGGTGGAACAGGTTTGCAGCCACGCCGCGTTCCTCAGCAAGGGGTGTCTGGTTGCCCACGACAGCCTGGACAGGCTGGCGCGGTTCACCGGAGCGGCGGAGGTTCAAACCGACAAACCGCAGGAGCTGGCTTCCTTCCTGACCCAAAGGGGATTCGTCTGCAGAGCCGAACAGTCCGCTGTAGTCGCCGCCCTGGAAGAGGGCGCCAGTCTTCACCTTCTGGCGGCGGCCACCGCAGAGGCGGGGATTCCCTTCATATCCATCGCCATGAAGCGTGAAACCCTCGAAGATGTTTTCATGAGGGTCACCGAAGGGCGGGACAGCAATGTTTCTTAACGCTCTCGAGCACCTGCTGAGACGAAAGCTTCTGACCGTTTCACTGATCGTGTTCGCGGTGTTCATACTGCTTTTCTGGTGGGGAGTTGCGAGTTCCGCCGGAACAACGGAAAGCAATGTTCATATCAACTCCCCATCCGGGGGAAGACAACCTGTGGTCTCTCCGGAAGACAAGGCCTGGATAGCCATGGCCACCGCCGGTCCCATGCTGGCCACCATCCTTGTCGGGCTCACCATTGTCATGGGCGCCAGTGTGCTTCCGGACGAAATCGCCTCGGGCAGGCTGTCTCTCTGGGCGAGTCTGCCCCAGTCCAGGCTGAAACTCTATGTCAGCACTTCCCTGGCTCCCCTGGCGCTGTCCACGGTGCTGGGGTGGCTCTTCTTCTTCTCCTCCACTTTTCTGATCCGGGCCTACTTCCCCTTCGCCCCCGCAAGCTTTTCAACGGCACTGATCGCGATGCCGATATGGATAGCCGTCACCTGGGCGGCGGTCACCACCCTCTCCCTGATCATGGGCAAGATTCCCGCCATGCTTGTCACCTTCATCCTCGGCGGCTTCAGCGCCACCATGGGCAGCATCGTGGAACTTGGCAAAACGATCCCCGAAGTGGGGGAATCCGGGATCTACAGGGTTGCCGGCATTGTCACTCTGGTCTTCCCCATAGAACGGGGCTACCGGGCGATTTTGGCCGGTCTTCTTCCGACCCGCTCCACCATTGACGAGTTCCTGGCTCTGATGGGCTATTCGGGAAACATCTCCACCGGTGAGCTTCTGTACCCGCTTGTCTGGTCGGCTCTGCTGTTCTTCCTGGGTTACGTGGCGTTCAGGAAGAAGGAAATTCAGTAGCCTCAGACCCCCAGCCGGTCCGCCTCGTCCGGCGCCTGTCTTCGCAGAAGCTCGTAGTTGTAGTACTGGGTTACAATGTTGAACGCGGCGAGGATTTCCCCCAGTTCCGGATCAAGGGGTCTGTAATGGCTGACCACGGCGGAGTATCGATCAAAGAGATCCTGCCCGAAATCGTAATACGACCTCATGAGCCTGTTGTCCACGGTTGAGCGCTGTGATTCATCCATCTCCCGATAGTACCGGCCGTACTCCACGAATTCACCGATGCAGCGGTGTAACGTCTCTTCGGCCTGAGCCTTGATGTCCTCCGCCGGAGGCAGGCCCGCACCCAGGGCAACCACATCTCTCAGGGCGCTTCCGTAGCTTTGGACGATGCGCTCTCCAAGAACATCGGGGTCCGAAAGATCCGCCTCCGGCGCAGGGGCCGCCAGGGCGGAACGGGGGGTTTCAGCCTTTTCTCCCCCGCAGGCGAACAGCAGCATCAGAACAAGCATAAGAATCGCACTTTTCATTTTGCACTCCTTTTCCGTTTGATATTGTCAACTGAACCGAAGTAAAGCTAACTCCCCGCCCTCCCTCCGGCAATGGCCCCTGACCGCAGGCGCGGCCTTGACATACCCCAGTTTTTCCCAGATGAATAAGTGTGGTTTTCTTTATGAAAGGAGCTGCCATGAAAAACATCCTGATTCTTCTTGTTCTTGTTTGCCTTCCCCTGATGGCGATGGAGAGAACCGGCCCGCTCAACGGATACAACGAACCCTCAGCTTTCAGGGGAACCTACACCGTCGAGGCATCGTATGCCGTGGGGCTCTCCAGCGCGTACGGTCTCGCCATCAAGCGTGAGGTTCCCAACAGCATCTGGATTTCCCAGTACTCCCCCCTGGTCTGCAACGAATTCAACATGTCAACCGGCGCCCCCACCGGATCCACCTGGCCCATCACCAGCGGCGTAGACCCTGACGACATGGGCTACTGCGAATACCCGGGCTCACCGAATCAGTTCTTCTTCGGTGACTGGGTATCCAGTTCAATCGCTGTTTACGATGTTTCCACCACCGGCGCAAACCCCTACTTCGTAAGGAACATAGGCGGTCCCGGCTCCGGATGGAGCGCTGTGTGCGGCGTAGCCGCGGGACAGGATCACCTCTACGCCTCGAATTTCTTCACGGATCAGATAGCCTGGGGCCCCTACACAGGAACAGAGTCCACCGTTTCCTGGACAACCGCCTCCTTCGCCGCGGTTTCCGGAATGTCGGTCTGGGAGAATTACCTGTTTGTTTGCTGCCAGGTCACCGGAACAGACAACATCTTCATTTTCGAGATCAACCCCGACGGCAGCGTGAACATGTCTCCGGTCTGGTCAACGAACTTCACACACTCCACTTCTTCCGCCGGCGGCGTTGACTACTGCGGTGACTACCTCTGGGTCTATCCCCAGAACGACAACCTTTTCAAGCTGTCCATCGACTGGACGCCAACCTCCCTTCAGAGAGACACCTGGGGCGCCATAAAGGCGGCTTACTGACGCACCCGCTTAGAAAAAGCCCCGGAAGCACAAAGCTTCCGGGGCTCGTTTTTTAATGTGATTTAGTAGCGGGGCCTTCTGGGGCCGGCGTTTCTGGGGCGGTCTTCCCGGGGACGGGCTTCATTCACCCTGATGTCCCTGCCTCCGATTTCCCTTCCGTCGAGAGCGCTGATGGCTGACTCGGCTGCGGCCTTGTCTGCCATTTCCACGAAACCGAAGCCCTTGGGCCTTCCAGTGTCCCTGTCGGTGATAAGACGGGCGCTTGTCACCTCTCCGAACTCAGCGAAGAGTTCCTCGAGCTGCTTTTCGGTCATGTCGTACGACAGGTTTCCTACATAGATGTTCATTTCTCTCCTAAGTGCAAAAACACCCTCTAATGAGGGCAATACCATACTGAACATCGTTGTTCAGCATGCGATACTAATCACGCGAAAAATGCCCGTCAAGAGCCGACGCCGGGGGCGGAAAAAAACCCCGGAGGTTTTTACGCCTCCGGGGTTTCTGAACCGTTTTGCTAGAAACGGGGCCTTCTGGGGCCGCTGCTGTTCCGGGGACGGTCTTCCCTGGGGGTGGCTTCGTTGACCCTGAGGTCACGACCGCCGACTTCCCTGCCGTCAAGGGAACTGATGGCTGACTCGGCGGCGGCCTTGTCTGCCATTTCCACGAACCCGAAGCCCTTGGGCCTTCCGGTGTCCCTGTCGGTTATCAAACGGGCGCTTGTAACCTCTCCAAATTCGGTGAAGAGTTCTTCAAGCTGCTTCTCGGTGATGTCGTACGACAGGTTTCCCACGTAGATATTCATTTCTCTCCTAAAAAAGCGCCCAAACCGGGCAAATTCAACTGAACATGGTTGTTCAGCGCCTGATGATAACTCATTCAAAACCACTTGTCAAGTTTAAAACGGCTCGTAAATCCCTTAAAAGCCAATCCTTTTGATGTAGCCCCAGGAATTCAGTTCCAGGCTTGTTCCAGATTCATCCTCCACAATCA
>Ga0334886_1003960_pt1 | contig 12606 bp, 10 predicted proteins | sample GraSluR1_MG_9_FD_207232 | JGI IMG/M metagenome (GOLD analysis project Ga0334886, IMG submission 207232) | Sludge microbial communities from methane-producing bioreactor in Wageningen University, Netherlands - Granular Sludge_27_06-R1 | ecosystem: Engineered > Bioreactor > Anaerobic >...
CAGATAGTGATGGAAAAAGACCTCCCCACTGCACTGGAAAAAGTTTTCTACAAAGGGACTTTTACTGAAGACCGCAGGGCTGCAGCTGACAGAAATGAAACAGCCCTCTCCATGAAGGAGCTTGCAGCGAAAGCGCATACCCACTTTTCCAGGGCTGAGCAGAGCATGAGAAGCGGTGACTGGAAAAAATATGGAGAGGAGCTTGAAACACTAAGACAGATAATCAATATGATGAAAGAGACGGCCAAATAGATGAAATTCAAAAGAGCTGCCGGTATCCTGCTTCACATAACAAGCCTCCCCGGTAAATACGGGGGGGGGACTCTCGGGGAGGAGGCTTACCGGTTCATTGACACAATCTCCAAAGCCGGATTCACCTACTGGCAGATACTCCCCACCGGTCCGGTATCATCATCCATGTGCTATTCACCTTATTCTTCTGTTTCATGCTTTGCAGGAAATCCGCTGATGATTGATCCTGATGCAATTAACGGTGAAACCTGGTACAAAACCTGTAAGATAAAATTACCGAAAGTTAATGAACATTTTATAAATCTTCCGGAATTTGAAAAAAACATAACTGCTTTTCTTATGGAGGCATTCAGCAATTTTTTCAACTTCGCTGAATCACCCCATATTGCGGACTTTGAATTATTCAGAAAACAGCATGGCCATACATGGCTGGAGGATTATGCCCTTTTTCGGACTATGGCTGAAAAACTTAATTCATATAACTGGCTGGGTTGGAATCGAAAAATCGCCTTAAGAGATGAGCAGATGATGGCAAAACTTAAATCTGAAAATGAAGAGATGATAAAATTTCATATCTTCTGCCAGTATCTCTTCTTCAAACAGTGGAGCGATCTTAAAAAATACGCAAATAAGAAGAAAATAACATTAGTGGGGGATATGCCCATATACATGTCCATGAACAGCGCTGATGCATGGGCAAATATCAATATTCTCAAAATTGACACTGAAAAGCTTAAACCTGAATTCGTTGCAGGGGTGCCCCCCGATTATTTCAGTGCAACAGGCCAGCTATGGGGTAACCCCCTTTACAAATGGCGGGATAAAGATGGGTCACTCAATGAAGAAACCTACCAGTGGTGGTTAAAGAGGATAAGCATTACTGAATCAATGACAGATATTCTCAGGATTGACCATTTCAGGGCCTTTGAATCCTACTGGGCTGTTGAATACGGAGAAGAAACAGCCACAAATGGGAAATGGGAAAAGGGTCCTGGGATGGCTTTCTTTGAGAGGCTTAAAAAAGATACAGGGCACATTCCATTTATTGCTGAAGATCTGGGCATAATAACCCCGGAGGTTACTAAGCTGCGTCTGAAACTGGAACTCCCGGGGATGAAGATTCTTCAATTCGCATTTGACAATAACAATGCCAATGAATACCTGCCTCACAATATAGAGACCGGCAACTGTGTTCTCTACACAGGAACCCATGACAACAATACCAGTAATGGCTGGTTTTACGGTGATGAGATAAGTAAAGATGATCGTGAATATATTATGGAATATCTACATATGAAAGATTGGGGAGAATTCCACTGGAGACTTATCCGCGAAGCATATGCTTCAATTGCTGACCTGGTAATTATACCCGCCCAGGATATTCTCGGCTATGGTGCTGAATTCCGGATGAACACCCCAGGTACAACCGAAAACAACTGGATATGGAAACTTACAAATGAAGCAATTACAGATGAGATTGTAAAAAAACTGAGGCGTATGGCAGAGATATTCAGGAGGCTGCCGGAATCAAGATAAGGCAGCCTAGAAGTAACGGCGCAGTTACAGATTATGAAACTGCATCTCACATTAAAGAGATAATATATCCAGCTCCCTGAAGAGAACCTCCGCAGTTTCAAGAGGTTTTTCCAGGGGGAAAAGATGCCCCCCCTGCGCTGTTGTCAATCTGAGACCGTGTCTCCCGGTAAATTTTTTAAGGGTTGGAATATGCACAGCATTACTCCTCTCACCATAGACAAGTGAACCGGGAATTGGAAGAGGCCTCCGGTATGTCCCCATATTGTCGGGCATAGTGCGGAAAATTTCCACCTCTATATCCACATCATAAGATAGGCACAATCCCTGATTACAGGCTTCAATACCATGACTGATATAATCTCTGAGACAAACTGAATCGAACCCCTGAAATAATTTTTTGCTGCTAAGATAATTATTAACCTCATCCATGTGGTTCCATGAAGATTTTCTCCCACTTGACTGTCCGGCAGGGGTAATTCTGTCAGCAAGCCCTGTGAGCTTAAAAAGCTTAAACAAAGCTCCCCATATCCCTGTGACAAATGGAGGATCGAGCATAATTATTGATTTAAAAAGATCGGGCCTCTTCCATGCAGCAATAAATGTAACAAGGCTCCCAAGGGAATGGCCCACACCGATTACCGGTTCTAAAGTTTCATCTTCAAGATAAGCGATAAGTTCATCCGCCAGGCTGCTCCAGTTATTATCAACAGGGTAGCGGGGATTATGGCCAAGCCTGTCAATGGCTATTACATTGTACCTGTCTCTGAATCTGTCAAGAAGAGAGTTGTATGTTCCTCCGGGGAATCCGTTTGCATGAGCAAAGTGAAGCGTTTCATTATTCATATTTACGTACCCTGAGGAGGACTTGCCTCTATTTATGCGGATTATCTAAAGAAAATAAACTTATTCCGGCAAAGCCTCCATGTCAAGCAGGGAAAAATATTTTTTCTTTCCACTAAGAAATATTAAGGATCAATATATTGACTTAAACTCCTCATAACTATATATTACAATAAGTGATCTTATTTTTTAAAAGAGACTGCTGCTTTATCATCAATCCGCAGAATAGAATTTATAAAAAAACTACAACCAGATACCACAGGAGAAACTATAGCAATATGACAGATAAAAGAGCATCAAACCTGTTCGATGAAAAATGGCACAGTATGCCCCTTGAATCAGTATATGAGGAACTGGCAACCGACACCGGAGGGTTAAGCGAAGAGAAGGCTGAGCGACGCCTTTTAAAATACGGGAAAAATTCACTCCCTGCAAAGAAACCTCCCACAATATTTTCCATACTCCTGCATCAGATAATGAATCCTCTCATATTCATTCTAATTGCCGCAGCTGCTGCGTCTATAGCAATAGGGGAAATTACTGACGCGGTATTTATACTTATAGTAATTATTTTAAACAGCACACTGGGAGCATATCAGGAATATAATGCGGAGAAAAGCGCAGCAAGTCTTCAAAATCTTTTAAAGATTATCACAAGGGTAAGAAGAGACAACAGGGATTTTGAAATTTCTGCCGAAGAGGTGGTTCCGGGAGATATCATCTCCCTTGAATCGGGGAACAAAGTACCGGCTGATATGCGTCTTATTGAAGCGGCAAACCTCACTGTTGATGAAAGTTTTCTTACAGGGGAATCGGTTGCTGCTGAGAAAAAAACCGGCCGGCTCATGAAAGATGCTGCTGTAAGTGAACGGACCAATATGGCCTTTGCCGGATCATCAGTGACTTCAGGGCGGGGACTTGGTGTTGTAACAGGTACAGGGATGCAGACCCAGGTAGGGAAAATTGCGGAAAATGTAACACAATCTGAATCTGCAAAACCGCCCCTTGTAATGCGTATGGAGCGTTTCACCAAACAGATAAGCTTTCTTGTTCTTGCCCTGGCAGGTATTCTTGCGCTTGTGCTGAAAAACCAGGGCGTGGAAAACACGGAAATCTTTTTCTTTGTAGTTGCTCTTGCTGTTTCGGCCATTCCTGAAGGTCTCCCTGTTGCACTCACTGTTGCACTTTCAATTGCAACAAGCCGCATGTCTAAGCGCCAGGTAATTGTACGAAAACTTACTGCAGTTGAAAGTCTCGGGAGCTGCACTGTTATTGCAAGTGATAAAACAGGAACACTTACCGTAAATCAGCAGACAGTAAGACTGATTGAACTCCCCGATGGAAAGACCTTTTCCCTTACAGGAGAAGGCTACAATGGAGAAGGTGAAATCTTCAATTCGGACAAGTCTCAACCAGGTGATGATGATATTAAAAAAGTACGGCATATACTGAAACTCGCGTCCCTGACAAATGAAGGAAAGCTGGAAAAGTCAGATGATCAATGGGATTTTCATGGTGATGCCATGGATGTTGCCTTCCTTGCTGCTGCATGTAAAGCTGATCTTAAAACTGAAGAGATCAGAAAGGAGTTCCCGCTCCTGGGGAGCATCCCCTATGAATCTGAAAGAAAATTTTCCGCAGCATTTTATGATAAAAACAAAACTGCACAGATTGCTGCAAAAGGTGCTGTTGAAACAATACTGCAGCTCTGCAATACCATGGCTTCCGGAGATGGAGCTGCAGAGATTGACAGAGAAGAGATTGAAAAGAGAGCCCTTGAAATGGCTGAGCAGGGATACAGGGTTCTTGCTGTTGCAGGGGGTGAATTCCCCGGTTTTGAAGTTAAGGAAACCTATGAAAATGAGGATATTCCCGGACTCACTTTTTACGGACTCACCGGTTTTATTGATCCATTAAGGCCGGAGGCAAAGGCCGCAGTTGATAAGTGCAGCGAAGCAGGGATACAGGTTCTGATGATAACAGGGGATCACCATGCCACAGCAGCTGCAATTTCCAGGGAACTGGGAATATCCCGGGCAGGAGAAGAAGTTGTTACAGGAAAAATGCTGGAAGATGCAGGCTCCCCCGACTCTCCGGCATATGAAAAACTGGTTCTTTCAACTCACGTTTTTGCCAGGGTCTCCCCTTCACAGAAACTGGAAATTGTGGATGTTCTTATAAATTGCGGAGAGTTTGTTGCAGTTACAGGGGATGGTGTTAATGACGCGCCTGCAATGCAAAGAGCAAATATTGGTGTTGCCATGGGCTCAGGCACAGACGTGGCAAAAGAGGTAAGCAGTATGATTGTTGTGGACGATAATTTCTCTTCAATAGTATCTGGTGTAGAAGAGGGACGTTTTGCCTATGACAATGTGCGCAAGGTAATTTATCTTCTTATTTCAACAGGGACGGCTGAGGTCACACTTTTTGTAGCATCAATTATGGCCGGTCTCCCTCTCCCTCTTCTTGCAGTACAGCTGCTCTGGCTTAACCTTGTAACAAACGGCATACAGGATGTGGCCCTTGCATTTGAAGGTGGTGAACCTGGAGCAATGAAGAAAAAGCCCCGTAAAACTGATGAAAGAATATTTAACGGCCAGATGATTCAGCAGACACTTGTATCCGGTTTCGGCATGGGCCTTATTGCCTTTGCATTCTGGCATTACCTGATAAATATTGAACTGATGGATGAAACACACGCAAGAAATATTATTCTGCTCCTCATGGTGTTTATGCAGAACGTGCATGCCTTCAGCTGCAGATCGGAAACTGTATCAGCTTTCAAAGTACCTCTTAAGAGGAATGTTATTCTTGTTTTTGGAGTACTTGCGGCCCAGGGGATACATATTCTTTCAATGCAGATACCATTTATGCAGAATGTGCTTAGAATTGAACCTATTACACCTTTTGAATGGGTAGAGGTGCTTATCCTCGCAATACCGCTGCTCATTATAATGGAGATATTTAAGTTTATCAAAAACCGGGTCAGCAGCGATGAAACTGTAAATGTCTAGATAATGCAGCATTATCATCTGCAGTACTGCAATTGAATCCATTCAGAGCAGGGAGGGGGTCACCCCCCTCCCCTTGTTATTATTGAAAATATTCTATTCCCAATTGCGCCATAAAGCATAAACTGTGAAGTGGCTGAACGATCACCGCAGATATTCATCAATGAAGTTTGTCACAACCAGCAACATCGATATATTATTCTCAAAAACTAAAGAACCAGAAAGCCGCCAAAAACCCAACCCCTTTTACCATCCCATTCAACCTGATACCATGGGGCTGTCTTTTCTCCGATTTTCTCTTCACCATCACCTTTTTTGAATATTTTAACTGTACTGCCGTTTGGAATAATTACAATAGATTTACCCGATACCCCCGGCTGCTCCCTCATTGTAAGCCCTTTATCTGCAGCCACTTTAGCCTCCTGAAGGACATCACCTTTTTGGTCATCAGCTTTATCTTCAGCTGCATCAGATGACTGATGATCTGAATACTCAGTAAGAACGGAATCTGCCATTTCAGCAAACATGCCGCCGGAATTAGAAATATCCGTAAGAACTGCCAGAGCCCTGGATATCTGATCCTGCTTTGAAGCACGATTATTAAGAACAGCAATCGACTCTTCATAATTTTTCGCTTCTCTGATTTTTGTTTCTTCTTCAGTAAAACCGCCATTAACCCACTGCTGAGTAATCCACTTTCCATCAATCTGACCCGCATAGATCTGCACCCATCCATCCATCTCCTGTGTTACAAATCCAATAGTGCCGCGCGGTATTATTGCAAAGACTCTGCTGGAAATATTATTTCTCACATAGGCTTTTGTATCCTCAACAAAAACGACAGGTTTATCAGCAAGATGCCGCATATTTATATAAAAAATATTCCCGTCAGAAAGCTTTACTTTTGCTACTTCGGTTTCTTTACCCTTTATCTGCACCTTAAGTGTTTCAAGAAGTATAACCGGCTCGGTTTTAGAAAGATTGGAACCCCATGTGGAAAGACCTTCATCTTTAAAAACTGAAACATTTAACCTGGCATGTTTGATTGGACCCTCATCCGTAGGTAATCCATTACTCCCCTGATCCTTGCAGGCAACAATAGCTGAAACTGCAAGTGCCAGAATTATTGATATAACTGATTTCTTCATTAAATTGCTCCTTTTGTCGTATATTAATCTATGAATATGCATTTAAGTCCTACTAAAACAATATCAATTACGGGACATCATATATCCGCATTAATAAAGAAGATCTGATTCATAGATTTTTAATTGAAGTGACGTAGATTTAATATTAAAGATAAAATAATATCATGTCAACTTTAATTACAGAAAAACCTTATAAAGGCGAATCCCCGCAGCAAATGGGGTCAGAGCCCTTTAAGTAAAGAAAGAACTCGCGGGGTCAGAGCCTACTATTTCAGGCTCTGACCCCACCAATCAATAATCCTCAAGCGGCTCATTTGCCATATTAAGATTAATATGACAATATCCCCCCGGATTTTTAGCCAGATATTCCTGGTGATACTCCTCACCCTTGTAAAAAACTTTAAATTCAGAAATTTCAGTGACAATTTTCTTATATTTACCTGAATCTGTAAGTTTTTTCACCACTTCATCAATTACACTCTTCTGATCTATGCTATTATAAAAAGCTGCAGACCTGTACTGTGTACCCACATCATTACCCTGCCTGTTTAAGGATGAAGGATCATGAATCCGGAAAAAATGCCTCGCCAGAGTCCGGTAATCAACAGTTGCAGGATCAAAATATATAAGAACAGATTCAGTATGATTCGTTTTACCTGTTATGGTTTCCTCATATGTGGGATAGGGAGTTTTACCCCCTGAATAGCCGGACATAACTTCTTTTACACCTTTTATTTTAGAGAAATAAGCCTCAACGCCCCAGAAGCAGCCTGCAGCAAAGACAGCATAATCCCACCCTCTTTTTGAAGCATATGCCTCCGGGAAAAGATACATAAGCTCACCATACCCTTCTTTCTCCATCTCTTCAGCAGGGATAAATTTAAGTGATGCTGAATTAATACAGTATCTTAAACCAGTAGAAGCAGGACCATCCTTAAAAAGGTGTCCCAGATGGGAATCTGCAGAATTACTCCTTACCTCAACTCTTTCCATGCCGAAACTTCTATCCTTAACATATTTTGTCCCTCTTCTTGCCAGAGGGATTGTAAAGCTTGGCCAACCGGTACCTGAATCAAACTTTTCTGTTGAGCTGAAAAGGGGTTCACCGGAAACAATATCTACGTAAATTCCGGGCTTTTTGTTATCCCAGTATTCATTCCTGAAAGCAGGCTCTGTCCCGTTTTCCCGGACAACCCTGTATTGCTCAGGAGTCAGTTTTTCTCTAAGTTCCTGCTCTGTATACAAATCTGATTTTACATTATCCTGTTCAATTGATGTCATTTTATCCTCCCCGCCTTTTGTCCCGCTGCAGGACATGAGTAATATTAGTAATAATAGTGTATATTTTTTCATATTATCCTGACTTTAATTCTAATTTTTTAATCCAATTAAATTCAATCAATTCAATCAAGTCTCTGACTCTTATTATATATATGTTTGAATAAACATTATTTGTTACGATTATTATTAACTAAATTGCAGTAATAAACTTCAGAACAAAGGGGAACCGGGGTCAGAGCCCTTTCCCTTCCTGTTCCTCTGTCATTCCGGCAATTGATAGGGGTCAGAGCCTTATTCAAAAAAATTCTTCTTCCCGCAAAAAAATTCAAAAAAATAACACGTATTTTCGTTTATATAATAAACACGTTTTTTACAGGAGGGATTATCATGCCCAGAAAATTAAGAAATATTGCACAGGGGAAAACGCATCACTGCTTTACACGATGCCATGGGAAAAAAGACCTCCTCAAAAGCAGTTTCTGCAGACGATACTTTATTGAAGCAATTAAAAAATGCCAGGAGAAATATGAATTTGACCTTATTGCAGCAGAACCCGTGGGGAATCATATACATCTTGTTATTCAGACATTTGATGACCAGGAAAATATTTCCCGGATAATGCAATATATAAAAGCACGTATTGCAGAAATGTATAACAGATCAACAGGATCAAGCGGCAGTTTCTGGAATGAACGTTTCGGTTCAACTGTAATTGAGGAATCTGAAAATCCGGAGCAATACCTTTTATGGCTGCTATGGTATATCGGATATAATCCTGTGAGAAAGGGGTTATCATCAGACCCGAGAAAAAACTATATTGGCTTCATAAATGTTTACCTGCAGGAAAATATTGAACTTGAAATAAAACTAACAAGGCATAAATATTTCCTGCAGTTAGGGGATGATTTTCGAGCATGCGCGGAGAATTTCCTGAAATATGAAGACGCTTATTTAAAGCGGATTGCTCTATATGCGTAAGTGAAGTCCAGGGTCAGAGCCCTTTATAAAAAATTCACCCGGGATTATACTCTTCAACAAAATCCCTGATAAATTCCCGAATTTCACTCCTTCCCTTATCAGGAACAGCAGTCCGAATCGCTTCTATAAGCTCCCTGTACCGGTTTTCAGTAAAAGCAGTACTGTCCTTTTTCACAAGGAAGATACTGCTGTTCCCTGTCGGCAGAATATCCGCATCTTTATAATAAAGCTCTTCATAAAGCTTTTCACCGGGACGGAGACCTGTATATTCAATCTTTATATCCGCTCCAGGGGTCAGACCCCGAAGAGAAATCATCTTCTCTGCAATTTCAGAAATCCTGTACTGCTCCCCCATATTCAGGACAAAAACCTCTCCCTCACCTGATATGGCCGAGGAATTCAGCACAAGGAGTGATGCCTCAGGTATACTCATAAAATATCTTGTAACATCCGGATGTGTTACCGTTACAGGTCCGCCACGATCTATCTGTTCATTAAAAAGGGGGATTACCGAACCCCTGCTGCCGAGAACATTGCCAAACCTTACAATAGCAGTATTCAGCCCCTTTATGTTTCTGTAATAACCTGTGACAAGCTCTGCAAGCCTTTTGGATGCACCCATAATACTGGATGGCCGGACCGCCTTATCAGTAGAAATAAAAACAAATTTCTCCACTCCCTGCTCCAGGGAAGCTCTCAAAACATTATCGCAGCCAAGCACATTATTCTGCAATGCCTCAGCCTCATTAAACTCCATCAGAGGCACATGCTTATGAGCAGCAGCATGAAAAACAATATCAGGGGTTTCCTGCTGAAAAATTTTTTCAAGAAGCCTGTAATCTTTAACATCAGCTATCCTGTAAACAATCTCAGGGAAAGCCCCTCCCATTGTTTTAGCATAACCCGCCATAATCAGGGAAAGATTGTAGATAGAATTTTCACCCCGGCCCAGGGCAATTATTTTTTTTACCCTGAACTTTAAAAGCTGCCTGCATAATTCCGAACCGATACTCCCGCCAGCCCCTGTAATGAGTACCTTTTTACCTGCGAAAAAGTTTTCCATTAATTTCATATCAATGGAAAACTGATCCCTTTCAAGGATATCTGAGCAGTCAAACTCTTTAAGTGAAGGGAAAATCGGCACAGAGTCGAAAAACTTCTCAGCGGATGGTACGATATAGAGATTAATTCCTGCATTAAAAGACATGACAGAATAAACAATTTCATTGATAAAAGCAGGGCTCGCAGAGGGGACTGCCACAATTACATCAGTAACAGCCATATCTGAACAGAAATCACTGATACCAGAAAGGGGACCTAAAACAGGCACACCTTCAATTGAAGATCCGATTTTATACTCATCATCATCAGCAAAACCGGCAATTCTCCCTTCAAAGCCCCTCTGCTTCAGCTCGCGCAAAAGAGCAATTCCGGCTTCACCAGCACCTGCAATAAGAATTTTATTAAAAGTTTTCATTAACACCCGCTAATTTCCGCTATAGAGGAATAATACTTTTAAAACAGGAAGATATGCTCTGACCCATTCCAGACCGGACTATGCTCTGACCCCCAGGTCATATCCGCAATTCCCGCACCTGCCCTCTTTTAAATCCTTAATCACTGTGTGATAGCCGCTTCTGCTGATTACAGTATTGCTGCATCCGGGACAAACAGTATCACTCCCTGTACTTATGCTATGCAGATTCCCGGTATATACAAAATCGAGAATTCCGGAGGCAGCTTCATATACATCCAGCATAAATTCCACATTAGTGGCAGGCTCATTATACTTGTAGGAGGGATGATACCTGGATATATGCCAGGGTATTCTCTTATCAACAGAGGCAATAAACTCCGCAGTATCCATCATTTCAGAAAAGTTATCGTTCAAACCTGTAACAATAAGGGTTGTAACCTCAACCAGACAGCCATTTTCGTGAGCAATCCTTATGCTTTCCTTAACAGGTTCGAGTCCACCTTTATGTATTTTTTTATAATTACTTTCATCATAGCATTTTAAATCAATATTCATGGCATCTATTAAAGGGAGGATCTTTAGCAGCGGTTTCTCATTAATAAAACCATTTGTGACCATAACATTTTTTATCCCTCTTTCCTGTGCCAGGGACGAGGTATCATAGACATATTCATACCATACAACAGGCTCAGAGTATGTATATGCAATGGCGGATGAATTATTATCAACAGCAATAGCAATAATCTCTTCAGGTTTTCTGTAAGATGAAGATGCGGAATTATTCTGGGAAATAGACCAGTTCTGACAATAGGGACATTTCAGATTACACCCCATAGTGCCTATAGAAAGAATCTGAGATCCGGGATAAAAATGATAGAGGGGTTTTTTCTCTATTGGATCCATGGCCAGGGATGTGATCCGGCCATAATTTTCAGAATATAAAATTCCGCCCCTATTACTTCTTATACCGCAAATTCCTGTTTTATCATCAGAGATAAGACAGTTATGAGGGCAGAGGGAACACCTGAGAGCAGAACCCTCCGCTGTATAAAAAGAAGCTTCTTTTAACTGCATGACTCATTCAACTCAGGCAGTTTTTTCTCCGCCTTCAGTCTCATCATCACCCTTTTTCCCCCGTTTTTCATAGGGTTTAATCATTTCACACTTACCCTCAAAAACCACACCATCGGAAATCACAAGTTTCTTTGTTCTGATATTGCCGTAGAGCTTCCCATTAGTGTGAATTTCCAGTCTGGAAACAGCTTCCACATTGCCGTAAACCGTGCCTTTGATAATCACTGTATCAGCCTTGATATTTGCCTTAACAACAGCCTCTTCGCCAATCACAAGGTAACCGCCGGATGAAATTTCTCCATCAAATTTCCCATTAATCTGAAGAGACTTTTTAAAAATAAGATCTCCTGAAAATTCCGTGTTCTTATTAAATACTGTAGAGATCATCCCTATATCATAAACAGGGTTTTTATTAACCTGAATTATCTTTTTTGCCATTTTCCCGTTTCCTTTATACAATATTTTCTATATATCATCTGTGGATGCAGCATTTTACGGTTAAATCAATCAAGCCGTTACCATTACAGCCATAACGGGGATCTCATAAATCCGGGATTACTTGGTTGTCATTGTAAAAACCCCGTCCCACTCTTCAGGCGGAGGTGTTTCTCTATAATTCTGAGCCCTTTCAAGATACAGCTCTGATGGCCCGTCAGCAGGATCGATCTTAAGCGCTTCCTCAAAATTCACTATAGCCTCATCCCACTTACGCTGTTTGTACGCAGCAAGACCAAGATTATAAAATTTCAGGAGTTGCTCCTTCTCTTTTGTTATCATAAACATCACCCGCCTTTAAAAAAATCGGAAAATCCCGTGAAAGAGCAGATTGTAAAACATTAAAACCTATCCAGTGTTAATTCATTAACCTTTATCTGGAATAAAATGCTCTAATATTGAGGCTGTCCAAAAAGTAATTTCCTTGTCATACCGGCTGTAGCGTAGCGTAATGCCGGTATCTCTTAGGCCTGATTTAATCAGGAGATTCCGGTATTTGCAATAATTGAAGTTG
>Ga0334886_1003962_pt1 | contig 12604 bp, 11 predicted proteins | sample GraSluR1_MG_9_FD_207232 | JGI IMG/M metagenome (GOLD analysis project Ga0334886, IMG submission 207232) | Sludge microbial communities from methane-producing bioreactor in Wageningen University, Netherlands - Granular Sludge_27_06-R1 | ecosystem: Engineered > Bioreactor > Anaerobic >...
CATCACGCCTTGCGATGAACGGTCTCCCTACGGCAAGCTGGCCGAGTTGTCGAACAGCTACGTACTGCTGTTAGGCGTGAGCTACCAGTCGCTGACGCTCCTTCATCATGTAGAGGAGATCGCCGGGGCCGATTACCACATGCAAGGCGAACTCGTCCGCGCCGAACTGATCATGGAAGGAGCGCCGGTGTATAGACATTATTTCCTGCATAGATATGGGACGCCGCGCAATTTCGGCGTTCTGGAGCCTCTGCTCGAAGAAAGAGGGCTGCAAACCGAGACGATAGTAGGCCAGGCGAGGCTGCGATTAATCAGCGCGCCGGGACTCGTCGACGCGGCGCTGCGCTGCCTGCACGCCAACCCGCGATTTTTCTGCGCCGCGGCGTGAGCTGTGCGCGCGTGGAATGTGCCAAACTACGGGAAGCGCTTCTGGGATCGCCGGCATCTTTTCCGGCATTCTTGCATGCCCTTTGCCGCTAGGGATGGCGGCGTTTCCTGCGCCATCCGTGCCCAGGAAGCGCATTTGACGGGTGCCCCGCTTCGGCTCTATGATGTGCCGTAGCGGGCAGACCATTCTGCCTTCATCGCTCCTACATCTCAGCTTGCTTTGACATCCCTGCGTTCAGCCTGACCCGTCCTGTCGGCGGGTTTGCCGATCGTTATCTTCTGCGTATCTACCAAATCCAAAGGAGAGTATGATGTTCACGCAAGTAAGCAAGCCGATCTCTCGTCGCAGTTTTCTGCATATGATGGGGCTGGGCGGGGCTGCCGCAGCGTTGGCGGCCTGCGCTGCACCTGCGCCGCCAACCGCCGGGACGGAGGCGGGACCTGCAGCGCCTGCCGCTCCGGAGCAGGCTTTTCTGAACTACTGGACGGGCTGGAGCGGATTCGAGTTCGATGAACTCCAGAAAATGGTTGACAAGTTCAACGAAGAGAACGACGACATCTTCGTCAACATGACGACCGTTTTCGGCCAGTACGAAAAGGTGTTGACGGCGATCGCCGGCGGCAATCCGCCCGACGTCGTCTCCGCGGTCTGGCTGCACCAGCTTGTGTCGATCGCGGCGCGCGATGGGCTGATTCCCATCACTGCGCTGGCCGAGCGTGACAATATCGACTCCTCCGAGTACTTCCCGCAGTTTTGGGAAGCCTGGAATTGGAACAACGAGCTGTGGGGCATGATGATAACGGCCAACAGCAATGTCATCGCCTGGCGCCCCGACCTATGGGTGGAAGCGGGGCTGGACCCCAACAGCCCGCCCACGACCGTAGACGAGCTAGACCAGCAGGCCCAAGCGCTGGAGATGGTGGACGCCGACGGCAACATCGAGCGCGTCGGCATCCTGCCCAGCGGCATGTTGTGGTGGGGGCGCATCTTCGGCGGCGACTTCTACGACGAAGCGAACGCCGCGGTGACGGCCAATGACCCGGCCAACGTCGACGCCCTCGACTGGATGGCGAGCTATCACAGCCGGCTCGGGCCTGAAAAGGTGGCGGCCTTCCAGAGCGGTTTCGGCGACTACATGAGCACGCAGAATTCCTTCTTCGCCGGCAAGGAGGCCATGACCCAGGTCGGCGAGTGGTTCATTCAATTCCAGAAGCAGTTTGCGCCGGACCTGGAGATGAACTTCATCCCTGCGCCGCCGCCGGACGGCGGTCGCGAGAACTGCACCATATTCGACGGCAGCGTCTTCACCATTCCCGCCGGCGTTCGCACCCCTGACGCCTCTTGGGAGTTCATCAAGTTCCTGAGCAAGCCGGAGAATATAGGCGACTTCTGCTTTGCCATCCAGAACGTGCCGCCCAAGCTTGCGCCTGCCAGCGAAGAGCGCTTCGTCGCTGACCCGCGCTTCCAGCTGGCGGTCGATCTGCTCAATGGGCAGAACGCCTTCGGCCCGCCCAAGATGGCCGTCAACGATCTGCTCTTCAACCGCTTGGCGGAGGCCGAAAGCGCGGTCAAACAGGGGCAGTTGACTGCACAGGAGGCGCTCGACCGGGTGAACGAGGAAGTTCAGCAAGAGCTGAACCGCACGCTCGAACGATTAGGCTAGGCGCGCTCAACCTGCGCAACTCGGATCTGTGACGCTGAGACCGGTGCGCGGCGCGAATCGCTGCGCCGCGCACCGGCGGCTTGCAACCGACCCCAGAAAGCTTACTGCCATGGCGACAGCAGTTGCACCTCGACGGCATTCCGGTTGGACCAAGAAGCAGCAGCGCGCGCTCCTGACGGGGCTGGCCTTTATTTCGCCCGCTATCTTGGGCGTGATCTTCTTCGCGGCTTGGCCGATTGTCCAGTCCTTCTACTACAGTTTCACGTATTACAATGTCCTGCAGCCGCCGTTCTTCATCGGTTTGGACAACTACCGGGACCTGGCAAGCGACCGCGTCTTCGGCATCGCCGTGCGCAACACGCTGTACATGGTCTTGATCGGCCTGCCGGTCCACCTGGTCTTCGATTTTCTGATGGCGTTGTTGCTGAACATGCGCATCCGCGGTCTGTCGATCTACCGCACGATCTTCTATCTGCCGTCGATCACGCCGGTTGTAGCTTCGGTCATCGTGTGGCTGTGGCTCTTCAACGGCCAGTATGGCGTGCTCAACGAGGTGGTCGGCTGGTTCGGCGTGCAGCCCATCGGCTGGCTGACCGATCCGCGCTACACCAAGCCTTCGCTCATCTTCATGGGCCTCTGGTTCGGCGGCAACACCATCTTGATCTACCTGGCGGGCCTGCGCGATGTGCCCGTTTCCCTGCTCGAGGCCGCGGAATTGGACGGCGCGGGCGCGCTGCGCAAGACTTGGCACGTAACGCTGCCCATGGTCAGCCCGGTCATCTTCTATACACTGATCATTAACGTGATCGGCTACTTCCAGTACTTCACCGAGGCGTGGGTGCTGACCGCCACGCGCGATGGCGCGGCCGGCGGCCCGCTCAACTCCATGCTCTTCTACGCCATGTATCTCTATCAGACCGCTTTCCAACAGTTTAAGATGGGATATGCCAGCGCACAGGCGTGGGTGCTTTTTCTCATCGTGCTGCTCGCGACCGTCATCGTTTTCCGCACCTCCGGCTGGGTATACTATCGCTCTGAGGAGTAGCCCATGAAAGCAGCCAAAACCGTTGCGCAACCGGTCGTCGCTCAGAACCGCTCTCACGGCCTGGAAAGTCGCACCAATCAGGATCGTCTGACCCGGTTCGTGGTGTACGCCATCATCTCCTTGGTGGCTGTGGCCTATGTTTTCCCGCTTTATTGGATGGTCGTAACCGCGCTCAAGACGGACGTAGAGATCTTTCGCGTGCCGCCGTCGCTGTTGCCCGAAAGCCCCCAGTGGCAGAATTTTCCGCTGTCCACCACGTATATTCCCTTCTGGCAATACATGTGGAACACGATGGTGATCAGCGCCCTGACCATCTTGGGCATGGTGGTTTCCAGCGCGTTCATTGCGTATGGCTTCGCCCGCGTGCGCTGGCCGGGCCGCAACCTGGTGTTTATGGCCTATCTCAGCACCATCATGCTGCCCGCGCAGGTGACCCTGATCCCGCTGTATATCATCTTCCGCCAGTTCGGCTGGGTTGGCACGATCTTGCCGCTGGTTATTCCGGCGTTTTTCGGCAACGCGCTGTACGTCTTCTTGCTGCGCCAGTTCTTTATGACCATCCCCAATGAATTGACCGATGCGGCGCGCATCGACGGCGCCAGCGAACTCGGCATCTTCTCGCGCATCATGCTGCCGCTGCTGAAGCCGGCGTTGGCGACGGTAGCCCTCTTTACCTTCGTCGCTACCTATCGCGACTTCCTCGGCCCGCTCATTTATCTGACCGATCAGAGCCAGTGGACCATCTCCCTGGGCTTGCAGATGTTCAAGAACATGTACGGCGCGCAGTGGCAGTTGATGATGGCCGCGGCCACCATCACCATGATTCCTACCGTCGTCCTCTTCTTCCTTACACAGCGCACCTTTATCGAGGGCATCGCGCTGACCGGGATCAAGGGATAATCCGCCGTGGGCGTCGGAACGGCGCCCCATCCTAGAAAGTCAAAGACCATGAACGCAGTACGCGTGGCGGTGATCGGCGCAGGCGGCATCGGCGGCGTCCATTTGGATGCCTACGCCACGCTGCCCGAACTGTGCCGGGTGGTAGGCGTGGCCGACATCCAGCTCGAGGCGGCGCAGGACCGCGCTGCGCCGTTGAACGCGCCCGCCTATGCCGACTTCGTCGAATTGCTGGACGCTGTAAAGCCGGACGCGGTGAGCATCTGTACGCCGCCCAACATGCATCCGCCCGTCGTCGCGGAGGCGGCGCGGCGCGGGGTCGCCGTCCTTTGCGAAAAGCCCCCGGCGCGCACGCTCGCCGAGACCGAAGCGCTGGTCGAGGCCTGTCGCACGTACGGCGCGCCGCTCCAGTTCGCTTTCTGCCATCGCTTTCATGAGCCTGTGCAGCAGGCGCAGGAGTTGATCGCATCCGGCAAACTCGGCCAGGTGATCCAGGTCTACAATCGTTTCGGGTTCCGCTTTGCGCGTGCCGGTCATTCCTGGTTCACCGACGCGGAGACATCAGGCGGGGGCATCCTCATCGACACGCTCGTGCACAGCGTGGATATCTTCCGCGCGCTGGCGGGCGAGGTGCGCCGGGTGGACGCCGCGGTGGGGACGACGCTGCCGATAGCTGTGGAGGACAGCGCGGCCATGCTGGTGACCGCGGAGTCAGGCGCGGTGGGTGCGCTCACCTGTAGCTGGGTTACGCCTGTCTCCGAGGCGGAGGTGCGCATCTATGGCACAGAGGGCGAGGCCGTGATCGACTACGCCCAGCCCGGCGGCCTCGCCTACCGCTTGGCCGGCGACGAGGAGTGGACCCGGCTGCCCTTCGAGAAGCCCAACCGCTTCATCCGCCAGGCCGAGGCTTTTCTCTCTGCAATCCGGTCCGGCCGCACGCCGCATCCCGGCGCAGAGGACGGTCTGGCTGTCATGCGGGTCATCGAGGCGGCGTATGCCTCGGCTCGCCGCACCTAACCACACGTTCTGAAAGGACTTATCGCCATGAAACTTGGCCTCTCGATGTGGAGTGTGGTATCGGCTGTGAGGACCGGGAAGATCGATTTGCCCGGCTTTATCGACTATGCCGCGCAGCAGCAGGCGCAGGGCGTCGAGCTTCTCGATTTTTTCTGGACGGATCGCGACGCGGAGATTCCGCAGGTGAAGAAGCGCATCCGCGATGCGGGCCTGGAACTTGCGGTGTATTCTGTCGGCAACGACTTCTTCCAGCCAGACCCCGAGGAGCGCGCTCGCCAAGTCAGGGCAATGCTCGAGGCTGTAGACGTGGCGAACGCACTGGAGGTCGGGCTGATGCGCGTCTTCAGCGGCAACGCCAAGGAAGGCTACAGCCTGGAGGATGGCTTGGGGTGGATCGTGGACGGGTTGATCCAGGGCGCAGAGTATGCCTCGCGTCACGGCGTCGTCCTAGCGTTGGAGAACCACGGCCTGATGGCGGGCCGCAGCGACCAGGTGCGCGGCATTATCGACGCGGTCGGGTTTCCGTCGCTGCGCGCCAACCTAGATACTGGCAACTTCCTGCTGGTGAACCAAAACCCCACCGATGCCGCCCGCAGCCTGGCGGATGTGGTGGCGCTGGTCCACCTGAAGGACTTCCGCAAGGCCGGGCCGGAGGATGTCGAGCATGTCTATCACGGCTTGGACGGCGCGGCCTTTACCGGTACGGTTGTAGGCGAGGGACAGGTGGACCTGCCCGTGATCGTGGACATCCTGCAAAAAGCGGGCTACGACGGCTGGCTGTCGCTGGAATATGAGGGCGGGCAGGACCCGCTGACCATCGGCGTGCCGCGCAGCCTAGAGGCGGCGCGTATGTTGCTGCCCGGTTGACGCAACAAGTTCGCGGAGCGTGCACGCCCGATCGGATGATCCTGGAGAAATGAGAAAGGCGGCCTTCGCACCAGGCGAAGGTCGCCTTTTATTGAGAAACGACAGCCGCAAGAAAGACGAATTGAACGGACGTCTAGCGCCAAACCTGCATGCGGTTGCTCATCTGGCGCGGGCTGCGCCGCTTGAACCAAGGACGCGGCTGACGAGCCAGGTGAAAAAGATCGGGATGCCGAACCTCAGCGTCGCGTAGCCGACGAAGAAGCCGAGGATGATTCGGATGTTTTGGAACGTCATGGCGGGTTCCTGTTCGAAGGAGAGGGTTGCCGATGCGAATAGGCTGCACGGATAGGCGCATCTGCGCGCCAGGCATCGCGCATCGGGCCGCGAAGAGCGGCATACGATCCCCATTCACTGCCCATTATACCACCAAAATGATGGCCTGTGTTTGTGCGCCGCAGCATTTTAGCCGGGAATCTCGGCGAAAGCGCCGGATTTGTCGCCATAAAGACTGCCGGACGTGGCAAAGCTAGGCGGCGGGCGCATGGCGCAAGCGTGCGACGATGACGGGCGGGAACTCGCTGTAGGACGGGCCCCAGCTCAGAGGGTTGCCCTTCTGCGGCTGGCCGGCGGAAAAGGCGCGCTCTTCCAGACCGTCGAGCACGAAGCCGTGCCGGAAGGCGACGCCAAGCAACTCGCCCAGAGGCCGGTGGAAGTAGATGTGCGGCTCCGGCTGGCCTGGGACGGCAAGCCCGCGATGGACGGACGGGGTCATGTAGGCATGCACTTTCAGCGAGTGCGTAGTGATCAACTCTCCGTCGCGGTCTTCTCTTTCCGCCACATGGGTTACGTGGACGCTGTTGAAGCAGGGATGCATGATCGAGAAGACAAAGGGAGCGCCGGGGCGCATCAGACGAGGCAGCGCGGCCATAAGCGGCTCGATGTCCGCGATGTCGAAGAGCGCCATCTGGCAGATAGCCGCGTCGAAGCGCGCCTCACCTAAGTGCAAGAGCTGCGCTTCGTCTGTGACATCGATCGTACAATAGTCGATCGCCGCGGCTGTACCCCGGCCTTGCGCACGCCGGATCATCTCCGCCGAGAAGTCGAATGCGACCACCTCTGCGCCTAGCGCGGCGAGTCTGCGCGCGTAGAGGCCGTTGCCGCAGGCGATGTCGAGGATGCGCTGGCCCGGCTGTGGGTCTAGCAGGCGCATGGTTGCCGGCCAGATGAGGAGATTAACGAAGTCGTTGCCCTCTCCCATATACTCGTCCCAATAAGCCGCGCTCGATTCCCAGGCGTTACGCGTGGCCGCGTTGGCGTCGCGGCGGTCAGGCTGATCGGTCATGTTTGGCTGGTCCTTTCCGCTCATCCGCTCACCGGCTTGCCGGCGAGACCGAAAAAGTCGATCACGCGTTGTGCGTTCTGTTCGATGGTTTGAACGCCGTCGACCGTGAAATGCGCCAGACCAAGGTCTTTCACGCGCTCCTCGATCCAGGCGGCAAAGGCGACGTCGCGATCCATCCAGTTTTGCAGGGCTTGCTCCGGGTTGCTGCACTGGCTGAGGATGTGTAGCACCCACTCGCCGCGGTTCGGGTAGGTGCGGCGCTGGAACGTTTCAGTGGGGATCACCCAGAGCGCACGGCGGCGGTCTTGCAGGAGGGGCGCGAGGTTATCGGGGAGCAGGCTGTTGCCTTCGACCAGGATGGGCGCGCCGGCAGGCATTGCCAGCAGGTCGGCGATGACCAGGTCGAACTGCTCCTGGTAGCAGCGGATCACATCGTCGAGCAGGGCATCGACAGGGCGCATCCACAGGTCGTCCCATGTGGAGGAGAACCAGCGGGCAAGGCAAGGCTGGCGCGCTGGGTTCGGCTTGGGCAAGCGCGTGCGCAGTTCCTGGTCGATGTGATAATGGGTGAGGTCGTGGGCGGCGGCGATGAGGCCGGCCATCGTGCTTTTGCCGGCGCAGGGGGAGCCGCCCATCCAGTATACATGCTGCAGGCGGTCGCGGATCATATTGACAGTCATAAGGGCAGGCACCAAAGGGAGTGAGCGGGCAGTTAAAATGGGACTTGCGGCGGCGCGTGACCTGTATTATACTCCAAGCCAACAGCTAGCTTCCCATCGCGACACCATCGTGTTACATCGGCTGTGCACTCCAGGTCCGTATGAACTGGAAGCGTTGAGGCCATCCATACTCTACCCTGATCGATAGGCTTGGCGTCACGTCGCTATCCCGCGTGCGTGCAGTCTGTTTAGCCTTGGCGTCTCGAAATCGAGCATCGCGATTTCGAGCGTCTTCAGGCGAACGCGTGTCGTAGGGCTGTAACACGTCTTTTCCCCAAACAGGCTTATTCGAGTTGTAAGTGTTGTTTTAACCCATATCGCAAGCCGTATCAACAATTGGCCGTAAGGAGGCTCATCGATGAGTAATGTACGCCGTTGGTTGATGTATGTATTAGTGGCTGCGTTGGCGGTTGGTTTGGCGGCCTGCGCTGCGGCGCCCGCCGCTGAAGCGCCTGCCGTTGCCGAAGCGCCTGCTGAACAAGCTGCGGCCGAAGCGCCGGCAGCAGAAGGCGTTCCTTCCGGTCCGCTGGAGATTTTCTCTTGGTGGACGACAGGCGGCGAGGTGGAAGCGCTCGATGCCGTGTACGCCATCATCAATGAGCGCTACCCGGAGATCGAGATTGAGAACGCTGCTTTGGTGGGCGGCGCCGGACAGGGCGGGGCGATGAAGGCCCTGCTTGAAACCCGCATGATGGGCGGCGAACCGCCCGATTCGTTCCAGGTTCACCTGGGCCGCGAGTTGATCGACAGCCATGTGATTGCCGACCGCATGGAACCGCTGGACTTCCTCTTTGAGGAAGAGGGTCTGAATGATGTCTTCCCGCAAGACCTAATCGACATCGCGTCCTACGAAGGGCATCCCTATTCGGTGCCGATCAATATCCATCGTTCCAATATGTTGTGGTATAGCCCAGAGAGACTAGCCGCGGCCGGCGTCGAAGCTGTGCCGACCACCTGGGACGAGTTCTTTGTGGCCGCAGAAAAGCTCAAGGAAGTCGGCATTCCTGCCATGGGTCTTGGCGAGGCCGATCAGACGATGGCGGCCCATATCTTTGAGAGCATTCTCGTATCTGTGTTCGGGCCGGATGATTATCGCGGCTTGTTCGACGGGTCCATCGGTTGGGATGACGCGCGCGTCACCGAAGCGCTGGAAATCTTGAACAAGATGTTTGACTATGTAAACCCCGATTACCTGAGCGTAAGACAGGGCGAGATGGTCAGCGCCTTCGCCACCGATGAAGGCGTAGCGATGTTCATCAGCGGCGACTGGTCACACGGTCAGCTCAAGGCGATGGGCTACACAGACTATTCCTGGGCGCCCTCACCGGGAACGGACGGCATCTTCATCGTCCTCTCCGACTCCTTCGGACTGCCCAAGAACGCGCCGAACCGCGACAACGCCATCGCCTTCCTAAAGGTGGTCGGCTCACGCGAGGGCCAGGATGCCTTTAACCCAATCAAGGGTTCAATTCCGGCACGCGTCGATGGCGACCCAAGCCTCTACGACGAGTACCAACTGACTGCGATGGATGACTTTGCATCGAATACGCTCGTCCCGAGCATCCAGCACGGCGCGGCGGCCAAGCAGAGCTTTATTCTTGACTACGACTTCGCGATAAACGAGGTCGCTGCCAACCGAGACGTTGCCAAGGGGCAGGCCATGCTCGTCCAAGCGGCGGAGGACGCAGGATTTGGCGAATAGAACGTATCCGACGGTAAGTGTGGAAGGGGAGCGCGGCCTAGCCGCCTCCCCCGCCACAAGAAAACGCAGACGTCCGGGGTGGCTGCGCGGCGAAATGCTGATCGCCCTTGTCGTGCTGGCTCCGTCTATTTTTCTCGTGGCAATCTTCATCTACGGCTTTATTGGTTGGACTTTCTACATCTCGACTGTGAAATGGGACTCGGCGGTTGTGGATTATACCTTCGTCGGGTTGAAGAACTGGCAGCGCTTGTTCAATGACGCCCGCTTTCACAGCGATCTGCGCAACCACTTGTTATATGCCTTAGGGTTTATGTCGCAGTGCATTGTGTTCGGTTTTCTCCTGGCCGTGCTGCTCGACCTTAGAATCAAGGGTGAGGCGCTTTTTCGCACGATCTTCATTTTTCCCTTTGCCGTTTCGGGTATCGTGACTGGCGTCGCCTGGCGATGGCTGATGCAGCCTACGACCGGGATCAACCTCCTCTTCGCCGCCGTTGGTCTAGAGAATCTCCAGCCCTCTTGGTTCGTCCATGCGAAATTCGGCATGTTGGCCGTGTCCATCGCCGCGGCTTGGCAGTTCACCGGCTATGTCATGGCGTTGTATCTGGCGGGCCTGCGCGGCATATCGTACGAGTTGCGTGAAGCGGCGGCCATTGACGGCGCCGATTCGTTTGAGATTTACCGCTATGTGATCATCCCGCTGCTCGCCCCGGTCACATTCGTCGTGATCGTTCTGACGGGCATGAACTCGATCCGCATCTTTGACTTGGTTGCGGCGATGGGGGGGAGCGGCCCGGCATTTGCCACTGATACGCTCGCCTTCAACATGTATCAGACCACTTTCGGCTCCTATCGCTTCTCCTTGGGCGCGGCGATCGGCTCCTTCATGATTCTTCTGTCGCTGTTCCTCGTGGTTCCCTATCTGCGCAGCATGCGCGGCGAGGTGGAAAGATGAACCTGCAGCGTATCTGGACCCGCAGTGCGATCTACTTTCTCCTGATAGCGTTTGCGGCCTACTACCTCATGCCGTTCTACGTCATGCTGATTACGGGCCTCAAGCCCTTCGCAGATGTCCAGATTGCACGCATGTGGGAACTGCCGCAGAACCCCACTCTCGAAGGAGTTCTCCGGGCTTGGACTTCGGTTGCGCCCAACTTCTGGAACAGCGTGCGCATCACTGTGCCCGCGGCGCTGATCTCCGCCTTCATCGGATCGATCAACGGCTACATTTTCGCCAAGTGGCGCTTCCCCCATGCGGACACGGTCTTCATCCTTTTCCTGGTGGGCATGTTCTTGCCCTATCAGGGCGTTCTGATTCCGCTGGTGCGCACCCTGCAATTCTTCGGGCTGTACGGAACGATGCCTGGGCTGGTCATGGTTCACTGCATCTTCGGCATTCCGATCACGGCGCTGCTCTTCCGCGGGTACTATGCGGGCATTCCCAACGAGCTTCTCGACGCCGGCAAGATTGACGGCTGCGGCTTTTTCGGGCTGTACCGCTGGATCTTGCTGCCCATTTCGCTGCCGGCCTTTGCCGTCGTGCTTCTCTGGCAGTTCACCACGATCTGGAATGACTACCTGATCGGCCTGGTGGTGCTCAGTAATCCATCGCGAGCCCCAGTGAACGTTGCGGTACAGAACCTTGCCGGAAGCTATTTTGTGGAATGGAATGTGCAGATGTCGGGGGCGCTAATCGCTGCGCTGCCGACGATCTTCGTCTACCTTGCCCTGGGCAAGCTCTTCCTGCGCGGGCTGCTCGCCGGTTCGCTGAAGGGGTAGCGCGGAGAACGCCGCGCTGGGCGAACTCAATAGGTGTGAAGCGCTGCCATGCTCTGATGACAGGCCGGCGGCGTTTTCTGTTTGGGCGCATCGCGCGGCGGAATGCAACACCCTCTCCCACTTGTGATATCATCCAATGGCTTGGTAGATGGCTTGGTTGAGCAGATGCATACGCGCCGGACGCAGCGTGATACCGCTCGACCGCGAGTTGACCCATGCCAGGCGCCCATGATCGATGACCCATAACAATTGTGCAGTGCGTCCGGCAGCCTAGAAAAACAGGGAATGTATGTCTATGAGCGATGTAGTGCGGCTTGGCATTGTCGGCGCGGGCAGCATCACGCTGCGCGGGCTGCTGCCCCAATTGACCATGGAAGACGTCCAGGAGAGCGTGCGGGTCGTGGCGCTGTGCGATCCGGTTATCGAGCGGGCGCAGGCGGCGGCGGAGAAGTTCGGCGTTGACCATGCCTACGCCGCCTTCGAGGAGATGCTCGAGGCCGGCGGAGTGGATGCAGTCAGCATTGCTTCTCCGATTGGCTTGCACTATGAACAGGGCCTGTTAGCCGTGGAGAACGGAGTTCACGTACATTTCAACAAGACGATGACCACGACGGCGGCAGAGGCCGACGACCTGATCGCGCGCGCTCGCAGCAAGGGGGTGAAGCTGGTCGCCTCGCCGGGCGAGATGCTCAACCCGCGCCTACAGCGCGTCAAGCAGTTGATCGACGAAGGCGCGCTCGGCGCGCTGACCTGGGCGGTTACCGGCGCCTCGTTTGGCCGCTATCATGAGCAGGAAGCGGGCGTGCGTCACGGCAGCGATCCCCTCTCCAACGTCAATCCCGCCTGGTACTTTCGCAAGCCGGGCGGCGGCCCGCTCTACGACATGACGGTCTACGGGCTGCATGCCTTGACGGGCGTCTTGGGTCCGGCTAAGCGCGTGACGGCCTTCTCCGGCATTCGCATTCGGGAGCGCGAATTTCTGGGGCAGATGCTGCCGACGGATATGGACGATCAGACGCTGATGGCGCTGGATTTCGGCGGAGCGCTCTTTGCCTTTGTCTATGGCGTGGCTGCGGGCGGTCTCCCGAACATGGGGCGCCCGCTCATCTTCGGCACAAAGGGAACGATCAACGGCGGTACGCTGAACGGGGAGGTGATAGACTACCCGGGCCGCGAGATCGCCGAGCG
>Ga0334886_1003965_pt1 | contig 12596 bp, 9 predicted proteins | sample GraSluR1_MG_9_FD_207232 | JGI IMG/M metagenome (GOLD analysis project Ga0334886, IMG submission 207232) | Sludge microbial communities from methane-producing bioreactor in Wageningen University, Netherlands - Granular Sludge_27_06-R1 | ecosystem: Engineered > Bioreactor > Anaerobic > Unclassified...
CTTCCCATTTACCAGCCGGAGCTGTATACCATAACATTTCAGCAGGATTAAAAGACCTGTTTTCTATCGAAGATGAGATATCTGCATCCTGACCTGAAATATTGCAGTTAGAGACAAATGCAAATACCAGGAGAAGCAGGCAGATGTCAGTTCTGCTGCTCTTCCCCCGGATAATAATCGAGGGATAATGTGATCTGCCCATTTTTAACTTACTTTTATGAATTGAGACTTGCATGAGTAAAAGCTCACTAAAGACTTCAATATTATGTTTCATTCAAGTTCCATTCGACCAATATAATAAATATGATAAATACGAATGAATTTAAGAATATTTATTCACTGATTAAAAATTATTTACAGATCTGATGAAAGCCGGTATTTTTAATGATGTGATAGGTCCGGTTATGCGGGGACCCTCAAGCTCGCACACAGCTGCATCGCACCGGATTGGTGCCATTGTGCAACAGTTAATCCCTGTCGGAGGGAGCCGTGTTATAGTTGAGTTTGACCGGAACGGCTCTCTGGCAACAACTTATGAAGGACAGGGAAGCGCTATGGGACTTATCGTAGGATTAGCCGGTATCAGCATTCTCGATCCCGAGGTCATCTGTTACAGATCTCTGCCTGAAAGGCATAGCTTCAGCATTGATTTCAGAATAACCGATTATAAGGCATTCCATCCGAATACCTACAAAATACTGGTTGAGACGAAAGATAATCAGAAATATGAGATAATGGCAATTTCAACCGGCGGAGGGATGATTGAGATAGTAAGCTTCAATGAATTCACTCTTTAAATGAAAGGAGATTGCTATGAAACACTCGCCTGTTTCAACTCCGGATCCGGGGAAAGGATTAAAAGGATAGTTGAAAGCATCAGTAGTGAAAACAGGAAAGTTTCATTATCTGTAATTGAATCGCAAAATCAGTTTCTTCTCAGAATCAAATCAAGAGTGAATGGGAGAAGTCTTGCAGATAGATTTCTGAAGGATCCCGGAATAATCTGGATCAGGCATGCTGATCCGGTTTTGCCCGTTATGCCTGTAGAAGGGATTGCTATGCCTTTCACGACACCTGAAGGGATGCTCAGGACGGCAAAAAGCGAAAACCTGGACCTTGCGGATCTGGCGGCCAGGTACGAAAGCATATATGCAGGTATGGATCCGTCAGAAGTAACATCATTAATGAAAGATATTGTAAGTCATGTAAGAAATTCAATTACAAATGGATTGAAGGACAATTCGTATCCTGACAGGATACTCGGGCATCAGTCACACCTTATAAGAGAAGCAGAAAGATCTGGTATAATCATCCGGTCGCCACTTAACACAATAATAACATTTGTAACAGCGATAATGGAATCAAAAAGCTCGATGGAGCCAATTGTGGCTGCTCCTACTGCAGGTTCATGCGGCGCTCTGGGGGGAGCTCTGTTCGCTGCTGCAGAATATCTGGACATAGGAAATGACGAACTCATAAAAGCATTCCTTGCAGCCGGGCTGATCGGGGTTTTTATTGCAGACAGGTACACATTTGCAGCCGAGGAGGGGGGCTGCCAGGTTGAATGCGGGGCGGCATCGGCAATGGCGGCATCGGGACTTGTTCAGCTAATGGGCGGAAATGCGGAACAGGCTGTAAATGCAGCATCGATGGCCCTTCAGAACTGCCTGGGCATGATCTGCGATCCGGTAGCTGACCGGGTAGAGGTACCATGCCTTGGCAAGAACATTCTTGCTGCAACCAATGCACTTGGCTGCGCAAATATGAGCATTGCAGGATTCGATCCTGTAGTTCCGCTGGATGAGGTTATTGAAGCAATGAAATCTGTTGGGGATGAATTGCCGCGTACGTTATGTTGTACCGGGCTTGGGGGATTGTCTCAGACTCCCGCCTCAAAGAAAATATTTGAACAACTGAAGAAAAACGGATCATTAAAATAGTTGTTATGAGAATCATTGACCGTCTAGCCGTGGAAAATGCAGCGTCTCTGTCAGAATGGACAGAAGCAATGGAACAGGCGATCCTTAAAAGCCTGTCTGAAGATGTAATGGTGCCTCAAAGGTCACACCTCGATAAGGGCGATGATACATTCCTTATTATGCCATGTATTGACGACAGGTACTGGTCAACAAAACTGGTCTCATTTTGTCCGGGAAACAGGGAGAAGGATCTTCCTTCAATATTCGGGACCGTAGTGCTGAACAGTTCCGTAACAGGAGAACCCCTGGCCATAATCGACGGAACCACATTGACCACTTACCGGACAGCGGCAGTAAGCGCCCTTGGGATTAAATATCTTACTGATGAAAACATTCACAGCCTGGGGATTATCGGAACAGGGATCCAGGGTATCCGGCAGGCTGTTTTTGCCTGCAGTGTAAGACCAATAAAGAAAATTCACATCTATGACATGTCAGTGACAGCGATGTCCGGATTTGAAAATGAATTAAAACAGCTGCTGCCTGATATCGGGATAAGAAAAATGAATAATCCGGCTGGTGTCTGCGTCGAATCTTCGGTCATAATAACAGCAACCAATTCAAAATATCCGGTTTTTCCGGAAAATCCGGACCTGTTTCTTAACAAAACCTTTATCGGGATCGGCTCCTATAAACCCGAATATAGGGAATATCCTGATACTTTTTTCAGATGCACCGGACAGATATTTACAGATACACTTCAAGGACTTAGTGAGAGCGGCGACCTTATTTACCCGCTGCAAATGAACCTTATCAAAAGAGAGAAAATATATTCACTTGGTTCGCTTATTAAGAAAGATATATCTCTGTCAGGCGACAAAACCAGATTCTTCAAAACAGTGGGCAGCGCGATATTTGATCTGTACGCTGCCCGGCTGGTTTATGAAAAATCAATCCCCGGCTCTTTTGAATAAGCCAAACTGAAATATCCGCCGACCCTAACAATCCCGGGAAACACTTTCAAGCCAGCCGGCTCAAGGAGTTAATGACAGTAACTTCTGTTAAATTTATTATATTGGGAGCGATTGACAGAGCATCGTATGTTTAAGATAATTATCCTCACGCTGGTATTCAGCATCCTGGCTTTTCACACTGGGCTTTTCTCACAGGAGAGCGGATCGTTTACAGCCTCCGTTACAAATTTTGACATTGTAATCGACGGAAACCTGAATGAAGAAGCCTGGAAGGATGCCAGGGCAGTATCTGATTTTATTCAATATGAACCAGCCGAAGGTGAAGAATCGAACTACAAAACTGTGGTCAGGATCCTCTTTGGAAAGGACGATCTGTACGTTGGTGCAATGCTGTATGATAACAGGGAAAATATTGAGAATAATTTGGGACGCCGGGACGAGTATAACAGGGCTGACTGGTTCATGGTATCGATCGATTCGTACAACAGCAGCAAGACTGCTTTCACTTTTGCCGTCAATGCTGCAGGAGTACAGCTTGACGGGCAGCAGGATGACAGCAGGAGGGTCAGTTCCAGGGAAATGAACCCATTGCTCCCCGCAGGTCTTGATGTTTCGTGGGATGCTATATGGTATTCAGGGGTGAGTATAACTGATGAGGGCTGGGCTGCAGAAATGAGGATACCTTACAACATGCTCAGGTATTCAAGAAAGGAGGTGCAGACATGGTGTGTTTATTTCTTAAGGCGGATCCCGAAATCGGGTGAAGTTTCTGAATGGCCTTATATTCCGCGTAACAGAAGGAATAACCTTGTATCAGGTTATGGGAAAATTACTGAAATCAGAGGGATTGACCCAAGGCTTAACGTTCAGGTGCGGCCATATATCCTTGCAGGTCTTGACATCTTCGAAAATGAAAATGTCCCCCGAGAGGCTGATCACAGATTGAAAGGCAATGCCGGGGGCGATATAAAGATCGGGATCGGGCCCAACGTTATACTTGATGCAACGATAAGACCTGATTTCGGACAGGTTGAAGCTGACCCTGCAGTTCTTAATCTCACAGCCTTCCAGACCCTGTTCCCGGAAAAACGGCCTTTTTTCCTTGAAGGTGCCGACATTTTTAAATTCGGCATCGGATTGAGCAGGCTTTTTTATTCGAGACGTTTTGGTGCTGATGAGCCCATCATTGCAGCTTTGAAACTGTCCGGACGAACTGAGAAAGACTTATCATTTGGCCTTATGGGGGTTACTGCCGGAGAAAATTTTAATCCCTCAAATAATTATGCCGTATTTCGCGCAAGCCAGAGAATAAGGGAATATTCATCGGCAGGAGGAATTCTAACCTATTATTACAGTCCTGCAGGAGAGGGAACCGGATGGCAGAGCCTTACAGGCGGAGTGGACTGGGATTTAAGATTTAACGACAATAAATGGGGATTTGAAGGAATTGCAGCATTTGCCGATAGAAATTCCCTGGTGGAGGGAGTAAAGGACCAGTCAGGCATGATGGGCAGTCTTTTGCTGCGGAAGAGACAGGGACTTTTAGACGGACACCTGGCATTCCTGATGTTTACCGATCAGTATAATCCCAACGATATCGGATGGATAACATTTGAACAAAACTGGTACCAGATATGGGCAAGCATCAAATACAAACTCAATGGAGGCAGGGAATTCGGGAGTTTCCAGAGGGGAGAAATCAGTGTCCAATATGAAAGAAGACTTTCGATTCTCGAGCTTTATGACATGGGAAGCGCAACAAATATCAGGGCAACTTTTACAACAAAAAAATTCAGACAGATCACGACCGGCACCAGGCTGCTTGATCCTTTCGGGGGATATGATCTGTGGGAGACAAGAGGCCTTTGGGTTTGGGCAAGGCCAAGGGGCGCCGAAATATCAGGAGAGGTTTCAAGTGATGACAGAAAGAAGTGGAAAATAACTCCGAAAGCATCAGTCAGGAAATATGACAATAAAGGTTCCGAATACCTTATAGATTTTCAGGGAACAGTAAATCCAGGTACAAAAGTGTCATTAATGGCAAACATAAAAGGCTCCTGGGAGAATAACAGAACTGCATGGGCATCGAACGAAACGTTCTTTATGGATAATACCAGCTGGAAAATAGGCAATGAATCGACCTCACCTGAGAACCTCAGCGAAACTGATTTCACTGCTTTCGATGACAACGGGACGCTTACCGGGATTCTCACAGACGTAAAAGAATATCAGCCTGATAAGTATTATGTACCGGTATTCGGGACGCGCGATACAAGATCGCTGGACTTTACGGTGAGGGCCTCGCTTACTTTAACCAGCAAATTTTCGATGCAGCTCTATTCGCAACTTTTCACGGCAAAAGGAAGGTACGACAATTTCAGCATCCTCACTAATCCCGACAGGATGGTTCCTTTCCCGGAATATCCCAAAAGGAGGGATTTCAACTATAAAAACCTGCATTCCAATTTTGTGACACGATGGGAATACAGGCCCGGATCAGCCATTTATTTAGTCTGGAGCCATTCCCGAAATAAGGATGATGTATTGAATCCGCTTGCTCCATGGGGTGATTCATTATACAAGCAATCCTTTGGAGGACAGATTTCAGAGCTCTTCAGGACCTTCCCGCGGAACAGCTTCATGATCAAGATTGATTACGCATTTCATTAAAACCGAGGCAACGGTGACAGGACGAAATTTCTTTGCATCTGTAACAAAATATAATTAGCCGCAGACGCGAAAAAGCTGAAAATTCTAACCACTTTTGGCCAGTCAGAGGTTCAAAAAAATTAATCTGCATGATAACAAATCTCACCTGCAACCGTCAGGGGATGGTCAAGTGTTTTAAGCGTGAAGTGACTTCAGCCACCTGATTTTGCAGTATTGATTCAAAATTTGTATTTTTATTATGTAACAATAATTAATAAGATCAACAGATAACTTTTGGATTTAATTGGTTTATTGGTCAATTTTAAAAAATGCAAATTCAGTCAGCCAAAGGATATAATCCTCCCAAAATTGCTTCATTCTGTATACCATCTGTTCCCAGCCGTAATTCATTGGAAGTGACTGTTGGAGACGACGGAGGTATTGTACTTTCATTGGGGTCCAATCCGTACGAGGCAAATTTAGCCGAGTTGCTTCACAGGGTTCCTGTTATCAGGAAAAAGAAATATTGGTTTCTTGAAAAGAGGTGGGCCTGCCTATACTATCCTGAATGGGATACACCTCTGTATTTGAATAAGGCTGCAAAACAGTTCTGCCAGCTGTGCAACGGGGAAAATACTTTCCTTGATATTTTAAAAGAGATGGTGAAGGCAAATTCAAAATATGACCGTGAGAAAGCAGCTGATGATTCGATAAGGTTTCTCTTCTTATTGAAGAGATTAAACCTGATTACTGTCAGGAGAGGGTATAAGTTATGAGAGTATTGCTGGTTTTTGCCGCATATGAACACCTGAAGAAAGTTACGTCTGCTCCTTTTCCCCTTGGACTTGGTTACCTGGCCTCATATCTGGTTTCAAAAAACATTGATGTTATAATCGCCGATATCAGGTATGGTAGCAGGGAAAGATTCAAAAAGATACTTATAGACTATCGTCCTGATATAGTGGGGATCAGTTGTATGACCCCAAATCAGAATGAGGCTTATGATACTGCCCGCACGGTTAAGACGATCCTGGGGAAATCACTTGTAATTATGGGCGGAGTACATGCCACTTTCATGTATGACGAAATTCTGAGAAATGTAAAGGAAATTGATGCAGTCGTAATTGGTGAGGGAGAAGTAACGCTCTGCGAGTTATGCAGAGAATGGTCAAAAAGTAACTCTGTTGATGGGTTTTCCTGTATTAATGGTGTCGCTTTCCGGAAGAATGGAACAGTCGCCGTTACTCCTCCGCGGGAGAGGATTGATCAACTTGATGAACTGCCCTATCCTGCTTTTGACAGAGTTGTTCTGCCGGATATCAGGGATTATTTAAATCAGTCAAATGAACTGCCGGTACTTACCAGCCGGGGTTGCCCGTTTCAATGTGCTTTTTGCTCTACCTCGGTTATGCATGGCAAGAGATACCGGAAAAGAGATCCTGTAAAAACTGTTGATGAGCTTGAATACTTAAAAAACAGGTATAACCCTGAAAACTTCAGTTTTGTCGATGACACTTTTACTGTTGACAGAGAGAGAATAAGGACGATCTGTCACGAAATTATACGCCGTAAGCTTGATATCAACTGGGGATGCAGTGCAAGGGCAGATACACTGACCCCCGAACTTGTCAAATTGATGAGCAGTGCTGGATGCAAAGGAGTGTTTTTCGGGATCGAGTCACTTGACGATGAGGTTTTGAAGAAGATTAAAAAGGGATTTCAGGCAAACAGGGCTGTCAGGATGGTGAAACTGTTGATGGATGAGGGTATTACTGTCGATGTGTCATTCATACTGGGACTGCCGGGAGACAACCTGAAAAATACAGAAAGGATTTACAATTTTGTAAAGAGGTACAAACTCAATGGCAGAGTCTTAATCAACACTTTACAGATTTTGCCGGGAACGGATATGTACATGTATCCTGAAAGGTACGGAATTAAATATTCCGGGCGATACCGGTCAACCTGGACCAATCCGGTCTCCTTCGCAAAGGATCTTCCCTTAAGAGTAATGCTGAAAGAAAAGATCAAAATACAGACACTTGATTTTGAGAATAAATCAGAAGCACTGCGGGTGTATGAAATACCGCATCCGTTAGTCTGCTACGATGAGGAAATGTTGCCCGGATTTGTACGGAGGTGATTATATGCGATTACCTTCCGGCAAGTTAATATCGCTACTCGTTGAAGTCAAGCAAACGATTTATCCTGAAATCGTTAAAAAAGTCCAGGACAACCTCTTTTGCGCTGTCAATATTTGATTTAAAGAATTTTGAATATTCTACTGAAATCTGTTCTATCGATTTTGCTCCATCACAGAGGTCAATAATATATCCGGCACTTGCATTCAGCCTGATGCATTCCTGGCCATAGAAATTATATAAGATCCATGAGTCTTCGGGAAGCAGGGTTTTTTTTGTTTTCCCCTCAAGTACTTCCACTATTTCAACGATATTAAAGTTCGATTTTATAAGGTAATTACCTTTACGTAAACGCGGTTTCATTTCCGGGCCGGGCCTCTCTTCGGTACCTCTTGTGATACCAACCAGTTTCTTAACATAACCCTGATAATTTTTTTCGATCCCGATCAGTTCGGGATACGAGTAGTGTTCAGTGTACAAAAAAAGTTGTTCTCTGAAAAATTCTGAACATAGATATCCCAATTCCAGTTTCTCCCGGACCGTTTTCGAAAATTCATCGCGTTGGTCCAGGACTTTAGATTTTGACTGGTTTGTCAGGTACTCAAAATCATGTGCATAAGTAAAAGTCTCATCTCTCCCTGAAGGTATAATTCTTACACCGTGCATCGATGGATTCCGTCCAATAGGAGAGTATCTGCCAACACTGAATGTCGATTCTCCGACTGAAATAATACAGTTTAAATTATTAAAAACAAAATCAGCAGAATCTTTTCGATCCTGTTCAGTTTCTCCGGGAAACCCGGCAATCATGAAAACATGAACAAGTATACCGGCCTGATGAAATCTGGATATCACCTCACGGGCACTGGTAGCATCAATGCCCTTGTTCATACTCTTTAATAGCCTGTCACTCCCCGACTCAAGGCCTGTGAATGCCCATCTGAATCCTGCCCTGTACATTAAATTGCAGATATCTTCAGAGAATGCAGCTTCCAACCTTGCCTGAGCAATCATTCTGACTTCAGTCCCGGATCTCAATATTTCTTCTGATAATTTTTTTGCGGCTTGCGGCGATATAGCTTCATCGGCCAATGTAAATTTACTGGTTGCATACTTCTTTTCTAAAGTTCGTATGTCATCGACAACCAAACTGGCTTTTCTCTCCTGGTAATTGTTGCCGTAAACGTGACTGTGATCACAGAATGTACATTTGCCCCAGTAACAACCCCTGGCAGTGAGAAGTGGAATTATAAGCCGGGGGGAAAAGTATTTATTGAAATCCAGTCCGTCAAAATCGGGTGTGGGTAGAGAATTTATATCAGGACTTTGACACCTCGCGGTCATTATGACCTCTTTATCAGCGTATAACAAATTTGGTACCCGGTCAGGTGATTTCCCGGCTTTTACCGCTCTTACAAGCTCTAAAAGAGGCTTTTCTCCTTCATAAAGTACAACACTGTCTGCAAACAGATCGAAAAAGTCTTTCCGCTTAATTAATCCCTCTACGCATCTGGTGAGCAGATTTCCTCCTATAGTCACATGAATATCAGGATAATTTTCTTTTATGTATGCTGCCATTGTGAGGGCAGGGATGAACTGAGTAGAGTTATTAAGGGATATGCCGGCTACTTTGCATTTTTGCAGTGACATTACTTTTTTAACCTGCTCCTCCATTAAGGATAACAGGCGATTCTTATGAGGCCGTAAGTATTTTATCACGTCATCAAGAGAATCTGTGTCAACAGGGAAATCCATCGTGTCAAGGCTTACCTTGACATAACAAAAAAGATTAATGATATTAAATGCCGTATTGATAAGAGAATAATGATGACTTTTCTCCTGAATAGTATAGAATGTCTCTGATTGTAAGACTCTTTTGGCATCTTCAATGCCTGCCAGGACAGAATCAAATTCAGGTAATATTAAAAAAATGCGATATAACTTTGACTGTTCATCGGGCGTTAATGTAGAACGATTCGACAAATCATAATAAATATCTTGAAGGCCCAGACACATAGGTTCCAGGAATTCTGCTGACAGCACTTCATGGAAGAAATCAATATTCAGGTCGTATTGATTTACAGTGATCCCCTCCCTTCTCAAATATGCGGTAAGTGAAGGGAGACTTAAATAAGGCTGTAACACGCTCCACTGGGGTGGGAAGATTAGTACTGCATCGCTATATTGATTGGTTTTCATTTTCACTTTTTGTTGAAGCAAACATCTGTTTAATCCGTGACTAAATGAGCATTACCTGTTACTGATTTTAGTAATAGAAATTCCTCCGGAAATCCGTGTGCTATTTGAATCAATGCACACGGATTTCAATCAGTAACTCAGAGTCAGACCTGTTTCAGGAAAACAGTTCAGGTTATTTTATTTGATCAAAGTTACCGGAGTCCATTCGCTTTGATTTAATTTCTGGACCTTGCCAAGATTAAAATTGACTCCTACATTAACACCAAGGGCAGTGCCACCCGGACTCATTGCGACCATTCCCTCAGGCAAAAGATTCTTGGTTTCACTTATCACTTTCGGGTCAGCCATCATAGTAGATTGCTGAAGTAATTTCCCTGCTTCGAGAATGTTTCTGTCTGCTGAAATACGGGATATGTTTAATTTTGCCAGAGCCTCAGGATCCTTTATGGTTATAGTCTGGGTAAGGTAACGGCTGTCTCCCTTGACGCTCTGTGTTGTTTTTAATACAACAACATCTTTAGACAATTTACCGATAAGATCAGTAATCACTTTGGGATCATAAGCCTGGATTTGTTTGAGAATCTCAACCGCCTGTCGTGATTCTTGCGGCATACTGTTCAGAAAATCCGTTTCCTCTTTCATTCTCAGGGCAGACTCAGCACTGTCAGAGTTGGCTATAATGCTCCTGCTAATGGTAATACCTCCGGCACAAAGTACCAGTTTTTTAATGAAACGACGACGGGGGGCTTCATTTTCAGAGTAAGAGTCAGGTAACTCCTCTGCTTTTTTTTTCATGGTCTCTACTATAAATTGATTAGACACTATTAACAGATAACTCTGTCTGTTTTAACTATTAAACTGTTTCTGACTAATATACCTGATATGCAATTAGTGTAGGATGACAATACTTTTCTTTACTGGTACTCATAATTTTGATATTGCAATATACAATTATTTTGTAGAATATTTAAAAAATTTAACTGGATTGCTTAGTCCGTCCGCAATTGTCTGGAAAAGCATACTCATCTGAAAAACCAGGTCTGAAAATGCATCTCTGAATATCTGCTCCGCACATACCTTTTGCAGGGTTAACATAAACTTTATTGAGACTAACTCGCAGTAATTAAATCAATTCATTCAGGACCGTCTCTTTTGTAAAACAAATACTCTTGGGTTGTTGCTTTTGTGTGAGACAAAACCGAATTTTCCGGCAATAAATTCAAAAGTCCGGCTTTGATAGAATGAGACATGAGTAATGTCGCGGGCATAGTACCAACGCGAAAATGCCTCTTCTGTTCTCCAGGTTTCAGTCATAACAATAAGAAATCCTTGCGGACTCAGCATTTCATATATTCTTTGGATTTCTTTTCCCGGAAAAAAGAAATGTTCGAAACACTCAGTGGCAAAAATAAAGTCGTAAACCTTCTCAGTTATTTCAGGGAAGAATATTGGGTCGTAATCATCACATTTATACCCCTGTCTCTTCAGCATTAAACTTAAAGCAGGTGTTGGTCCGCAACCAAAATCGAGACCGTTCATACTCCTGTATAAATGGGGCAAAGCTGGTTCTATAGCCTGATTAAGAAACTCCACATACCCCGGGTACTCTATTCCGTTCTTATGTTCTGAATAACGTTTTTTTTCATCATTGACAGAAAGATGGTAGCGTGTTCCCGTAAAGATTAATTGACAATCGTTGCATTTCGTGTAAGCTCTGTTGTCAGGTCCTTCTATCACCTTAAAGGATTTACTGTTTAAACACAAAGGACAAATGACCATATCTTATTTTACTTCTTTTAAGAGAGTGATTGTCCTGGAACTGAGACAGATCATTTCTTTTTTTTCGCTCTTATTGAACATATTATTAAGATGATGTTTGTTTGTTAAGTCCGGTATCAGGTAATTCTGAAGCTTTCAGAGGTTTTATGGAATCTGACTGAAGGATATGTGTCCTGAATTATTTTAATCAGCCATTCACTTTCGGCAAAAAAGACAGGAGCATTTTCTTTATCGTATGCTATAAACCCTGCCTTACGGGTGAGAAACTCGTTTAATTCTTTTGTATCATTAAAAGTAAACCATAATGCCCTCACAAAAGGAAGCGGCCGAAGGTCGCATATGGCACCGTATTCGTGTTCAAGTCTGAATTTTATTACATCAAACTGAAGTTCTCCTACTGTTCCGATGATTTTTCTGTTCCCGGGTTGCTGAAGGAACAATTGGGCAACTCCTTCACCCGTAAGTTGTCTGATCCCCTTCTCAAGCTGTTTGCTTTTTGAGGAGTCCCGGTTTATGACCTCTCTTAATAACTCCGGAGCGAAATTGGGGACCCCCTTAAAATGCAGAACTTCACCTTCGGTAAGAGTATCACCGATTTTCAGGGATCCTGTATCATACACACCTATTACATCCCCGGGGAATGCCTCATCTATAGTGTTTTTTGTATTGGCGATAAATGCTGCGGAGGAAGAAAACCGCATTTTCCTGTTTAACCGGGTATGGTAATATGGTTTATTCCTTTCGAACACGCCGGAGCATACTCTCATAAATGCCATCCGGTTACGATGCCTGGGATCGATATTTGCATGGATCTTGAAAATGTATCCGGTAAAATCAGACTCATCAGGTTTGACAACACGTTCATGTGATTCTGATTGGATTGGTGACGGAGCTATTTCAATAAAAGATTCAAGCACCTCAAGTACGCCGGTATT
>Ga0334886_1003968_pt1 | contig 12588 bp, 8 predicted proteins | sample GraSluR1_MG_9_FD_207232 | JGI IMG/M metagenome (GOLD analysis project Ga0334886, IMG submission 207232) | Sludge microbial communities from methane-producing bioreactor in Wageningen University, Netherlands - Granular Sludge_27_06-R1 | ecosystem: Engineered > Bioreactor > Anaerobic > Unclassified...
GTGTGCATGAGCATGACACAACAGCAGCACGCGCCACTATTGCCACCTTGCAAAGCAAAGCACAGGCAGATCCGGACAATGCCCAGGTATGGGCAGAACTGGGGCACGCCTTTTTTGACAGTGGTCAGCCCGATGATGCCATCGCTGCCTATACCCGTGCCCTGGCAATTGAACCTGGCAACACCAATGTACGCACGGATTTAGGCGTCATGTATTTTCAAAGCAACAAGTATCGTGAAGCCATTGCCGAATTTGACGCAGTGCTGCGCGCCGACGAAAAGCACCCACAGGCCCGTTTCAACAAAGGGGTGGTGCTCTACAGCGGCCTGGGCGACAAGGCCGGCGCCCTGGAAGAGTGGAACATCCTGCTCAAGGCGCACCCCGAGGCCGTCACCCCCACGGGTATGCCGCTCAAGGACCTGATCCAACAAGTTACGGAAGATAAACGCTGAACCCTGCCGCTCCGGCAAGAAGTAGCACAACAGGCCGCCTCCACCTCTCTTGAGAAATTCTGGCTTCATTCCTGGCTGAACAGATTTTCTCCATCCATTTCCAGGGGTTTGGCCAGGTGCATTAACTCAAGGATTGTGGGGGCGATGTCCCGCAGAGCTCCGCCTTCCTTGAGTACCATCCCCTTGAGCTGATCGGCCACCACGATAAAGGGAACCGGGTTGGTGGTGTGGGCGGTATGGGGACCATGGGTTTGCGGGTCGAGCATGAGCTCGCAGTTGCCATGGTCGGCAGTAATGAGCATGATCCAGCCGCGCTGCCGGAAAAACTCGCCAATCCGGCCAAGGCAACGGTCCACTGTGGCGCAGGCCTTGACTGCAGCGGAAAGCAGGCCGGAGTGTCCCACCATGTCGCCATTGGCGAAATTGAGCACAATCAGATCAAAGGGTTGACCCGCCTCGTCTGCCTCATGCAAGGTGCGCAGCAAGGTGTCGGTGATCTCAACGGCACTCATTTCAGGCTTCAGATCATAGGTGGCCACATCCCGTGGGGAGTTGATGAGTATGCGCTCCTCTTGAGGAAAGGGTTCTTCCTCGCCACCATTGAAAAAATAGGTGACATGGGCGTATTTTTCGGTCTCCGCGATGCGTAGCTGCCGCAATCCCTGTGCACTGAGCACCTCGCCAAGGATATGGCGCATGCTCTGCGGCGGAAAGACCACAGGAAAGGAGAAATCCGCCTCGTATTCGGTCATGGTCACCAACTGCTGCAGTTGGGGCCGGGCACTGACGTCGAAGGCAGAAAAAACAGGGTCTGTCAGGGCATGGCAGAGTTGTCGCATCCGGTCTGCCCGAAAGTTGAAACAGAGCAAACTATCGCCGTTGGCCAAGGTAGCCACGGGCCTGTTCTCTGCATCAAGCAGCACCACCGGCTTGATAAACTCATCGCTTTCACCCTGCTTGTAGGCCTCTTCCACTGCCTGGACAGGCTGCCTGGCTGTACGGCCCTCGCCCAAAAGCATGGCTTGCCAGCCCCTTTCCACCCGATCCCAGCGTTTATCCCGGTCCATGATCCAATAGCGGCCGATAATGGTCGCCACCTGGCCGCAACCAACTGCACGGATGATCTCTTCCAGTTGAAGCATGTAGGTGCGCCCACTGTCCGGTGGTGTGTCGCGACCATCCATAAAGCAGTGGATAAACACCTGCTGCAGTTGTTTTTGAGCACCCAGTTGCAGCAGTGCCCTAAGATGGTTGATGTGGGAATGCACCCCGCCATCGGAGAGCAGTCCACAAAGGTGCAGACGTCCTCCCTGGGCTGCCACCTGGTCGAACAACTCGTTCAACACCGTATTGGCAGCAAAGGAACCATCTTCAATGGCTTTGTTGATCCGGGTGAAATCCTGGTACACAACCCGGCCAGCACCGATATTGAGGTGACCGACCTCGGAATTGCCCATCTGGCCGACGGGCAGACCCACCGGCCCATTGTGGGCCACGAGCCTGGTTGCAGGATACTCCTTGGAAAAGAAATCCATGTTGGGGGTTTCGGCAACAAAGGGGGCATTGCCGGGCCCAGGCGGAGCAAGCCCCCAGCCGTCAAGAATAGTCAGCAGAATCGGGGTACGGGCATGCATGGCTGCTCTCACGATACTTCCTGAATGCTGGACTCATGAAGCAGCTCTTCCGCCTCCAGGCGGGGTGCTTCGTGCCAGAGTCCTTCCAGGTCATAAAACTTACGGTTTTCATGATAAAAGACATGCACCACCACATCACCCAGATCCAGCAACACCCACAGCCCGCCCTGCAGGCCTTCACTGTGTTTCGTGCTGGCACGTTTGGCGCGCAACTCCTCTTCAATGGCGGAGGCCAGGCCCTGCACATGCCGGGTGGAACGACCACTCATGATCACAAAATAATCGGTAAAGGTAGCAAGGCCGCGTACATCCAGCACCACCAGGTCCTCTGCCTTGACCTCCAGGGCAACGCGCACGCAAGCCGCAGCCAGCTCCCGTCCTGCCATATTTCTGTACTGCTTTTTAAATTGTCGCATATGTTGTGTGCAAAACTCCTTGCTGTTCGACGGATGAAGGGACTGGCTCCTTTCAGTTCCCGGCAGGTGGGCCGGCACGTCGTTTCCGCTCCCTGGGCGGAAATTCGAAACTGATTTTTCCCTTGTTATCCAAAAGCAGATAGGCGTCAAAGGGTTTTTTTCTTTTGGAGATAAAGCCGTTGATCAGTGGAGAGCGCCCATCGCTCAGTAGCTGGGAAATATGTTCCCGTTCCAGACGGCGGCCCAGGATAATCTTCGCTATCCTCAGACCTTTTTTATCATCTCCTTCCAGGGCAGATTCAGAGAGATAGGCTCCCTGTGTTTCAAATACCGGGGTACCATCCACCGGAGATAGGCCCAGGGGATCTTGGGCACGAATGGCAGCCAAATCCTCTTCTGTGACCGAATCGGTAAACAGGAATTCAACCTTGCCCTCGTGCAGACGCAGGGAGGCGGTGAAAGGCTTACCCTTTTTGGAGCGAAAATCATCAAAGGGACCCAGGGTTTCCCCCTGGATCAGAGCGACAACTTCCTCCTCCCGCATGACCCGGCCACCCAGCACCTTGCGGATAAAAAATGATTTATCCTCAGCCTCATAGACATTGGCGCGCTCAAAAAAACGCAGGCCGCGCACCGGAGAAAAAGACGCCTCAGGCACTTCCGCCCTGGGCCCGGCCTTGACCTTGCCAACAATGGTGCTGGTCATCTGCCGGATTTCCTTCATGAACTGCGGCCTGGTCATCGTACCCTTGAGGATCTGGTTGAGCTTATACTCCCACTCACCGGTCAGTTCAGGGGAGGCCAGCACGTCAATGTCACGCGCTTCCAACAAACTCAACAACTCAAAGGCTTTGCCAGTGGGCACCAGATCGCGCTGTTCCCGCACCACATACTTTTCGTTGAGCAACTTTTCAATGATGGCCGCCCTGGTGGCAGGCGTGCCCAAACCGCGCTCCTTCATGGCCTCGGCCAGTTCCTCATCGTCGATCAACTTGCCGGAATGCTCCATGGCCGAAAGCAAGGTGGCCTCGGTAAAGCGGGGCGATGCCTTGGTTTGCTGCTCTTCGCTGTCAATGCTGGTACACTGCACGGCTTCACCCTGGGGCAGGGCCTGCAGGTCCTTGCCCGCACCCTTTTCGTCTGCAGCAGCGGCAGTGCCATACACGGCTCGCCAGCCTGCCTCCACCAAAATCTTGCCCTCGGTGAGGAAGGTTTCCTCCTCCACCAAGGAAAGACGGGTAGTGTTGAGGTACACTGCAGGCGGAAAGAACACTGCCAGAAAACGCTGCACAATCATCTGGTAGATTTTCTGTTCCGCCTCATTCAAGCTGGCTGGTAGACCACTGGTGGGGATAATGGCAAAGTGATCGCTTACCTTCTTGTCGTTGAAGAGCCGCTTGTCTTTTTTGATGTACTTTTTATCCAGCGCCTCACGGGCAAAGGTGCCAAAACGCCAGCCACACTGGCTCTGCACCGCCTGCTTGACTGTGCCGAGATAGTCTTCCGGCAAAAAGCGACTATCGGTACGCGGATAGGTAATGAGCTTGTGTTGCTCATACAGGGCCTGGGCCAATGCCAGGGTGTTTTTGGCTGAAAAGCCAAAACGGCTGTTGGCCTCGCGCTGCAACAGGGTGAGGTCATAGAGCGATGGTGCACCCTGGGTGCTTTTCTTGCTGCTCTCCTCCACCTGCGCCGGTTTATCGGAGCATTTGGCAATAATGGCCTCGGCCTGCTCCTGGCGCCAAATACGGCTGCGACGGGCATGCGGGTTTGTTTCATCCTTGCTGAAGGCCGGGTCGATCCACAGCCCTTCGTAGTGAACATTGCCGCAACTGAAATGGCCACGCAGTTCCCAGAAGGTGGTGGGCACAAAGGCTCGCCGTTCCCGTTCGCGTTTGACCAGAAGCGAAAGGGTGGGCGTCTGCACCCGGCCGCAGGGTGTTTTTCGGAAACCGCCGAAACGGGAATTGTAGCAGGTGAGCGCCCGGGTGGCGTTAATGCCAATGAGCCAATCAGCTTCGGAACGGCACAGGGCCGTATCCTCCAGGGGCTGCATCTCGTCATTGTCGCGCAGGTTGGCCAAACCTGTGCGAATGGCATCCATGGTCATGGACTGCAGCCAAAGGCGTCGAATGGTTTTGCCCGTTGGCTTAGCCTGCAACACCTGTTTCAGGATATATTTGAAGATAAGTTCCCCTTCCCGACCGGCATCACAGGCATTGACAATCACCTCCACATCCCGGCGACGAATGAGTTTGCTCAAGGCATTGAACTGGGTCTTGGTGCCCGGCAGAATGCTCAGCGGAAACTCTTCCGGCAGGATGGGAAGATTGTCAAAAGTCCACTTCTGGAAAGCAGGGTTGATCTCCTCTGGATAGGCAATGGAAACCAGATGGCCCACGGCAAAGGAGACAATGTGCTCCTCGCTTTCATAGTGGGTTTTAGTGCGGGTGAAGGTGCCCGGCAGGGCGCGAACAATGTCCGCAGCCACGCTGGGTTTTTCCGCTATAACCAAAGTTTTTCCCATAATATGACAAATTTCAGCCGAGATACTCTGCCAAAAACTCCTTGAGATGTCCGTGCCAGCGTTCCGGCTGCTCCAGGTAACAGGGATGCGGTGCCTGCGGATAAATTTCCAGACGCAGGTTCGGCACCTCATCTGCCAGCACCTCACTTAAACTGGGAGGCGACACCTGATCAGCCTCACCCCAAACCGCAAGCGTTGGTGCGCTGATGCGGTCAAATTGACCCTTGTTTTCCGTAACCCCTACAGGTCCGGCCAGCACCAGGGCCGACACCATGGACGGATGCTTGATGGCAAACTCCATGGCTATGCGCCCGCCCATGGAAGGGCCGATCAAGGCGGCCTTTTCCAGTTTCTGACTGTGGAAAAAGGCGCTGAGCACCGCCTCAGGGCTGCTCTTTTCGCAGGCAGGGCTTGCGCCAAAGCCTGGCATGTCCAGAGCGAGCACGTGCAGACCCATATCGGCAAGCACCTGTAAGGTGCCCAAATCCCGCCAGGTGGTGGCGTTGAATTTCATGCCGTGTAATAAAATAACGGCAGCAGCGCCAACATCACCTGTCTCGAGCACATGCACCGTGCAGTCACCGGCTGCAACGGTTTTAGCTTGTATTTCAGACATCATAAAACTCCAAACTAAATTGAAATGAAACCCTTATGTCCCATGGGACAACAGAAGTACATTCCTTCCCAGGCCTTGTCAACCAGGGCCGGGATGAAAGGCGAACCGCAACAGCATCGTCTGGCCCAAGACGACTCCCTGATCAACCCCGGCATAACTACATTATTGCTACATGCCGCTCCCCTACGGCAGGTTGGATGAAGTTCCCCCTCCTGCACCCGATGAGGCCTTGAGCAGGGAGGAATCTATGGCCTGCAGGGCCCGTTCCACGCTGGCCAGATTTCGCTCCACCTTGCTGTTCAACCCGGCCTGGGGATACTTGACCGGAACGTCCAGCAGCAGCTGACGTGAGGCCAGCAGAAGTTTTTTACGAGTTTCCAGATCCTGGGTCTGTGAAGCGCGCACAAACAGCTCCGCGGCCTTCTGCCGATTGTCCTCCCCGGCCAAAGAGGCTGTGTCATTGATGCGCTCGCGTGCATTCGCATCAAAGTTGGTTCCCAAAAGCGTGGCAAAGGTCTGCAGGGCCTGATCATATTCCTTGGCCGCCATTTGGCCTACACCACGATCATACTGCTCCTGCAGGGCCTGATCACGGGCGGCAAGCTGTTCGGGGCTGAGCGCTGCCTGGGGCGCTGTGCTTTGCGCTTCTGTCTCTGCACTGACAGGCGGGGCTGTGGACTCAATGTCTGGCGGTGCTGCTGGGGTTGTATCGGCAGCGTCTGACTGTGGCTGCTGGCCCACCTGCTGCTCAATCCGCTGCACTCCACGGTTTAACCAGGCATCAGCCTCTTCCTTAGTGCTCTTGTGCATGGCATTTACGTTGGCCACCAGTCGGGATGCAGGATACCTGCTCAAAAACTCCTCGGCCTGGCCGGTTACAGCATAGCCGTCACGACTGGGGGTATAGGCAAGGTAGTTGCGCACCAGGGTGGCATAGGCAGACAGTTCATCTGCAGCTGCCATCTGCCGCTGCAATACGGAGAGTTGGCGCGATGTCCAGGAATCGCTTTGATTGCCGGGCAGACGTACCAGTTCTTCATAACGCTGCTGAGCATCCTGATACCTGCCAGCACTGAAGGCAATATCACCCAGGCTGCGCAAAACATCGGGCCGGGGTGCAATACCGCCCTGCTGGCGCAGTTGCGTATTCAGGTTGGCCAGTACCAGCTCCGCCTCTTCAAACTGGTAATTCTTGAGCAGAGCCTGACTGTACTGGTAGGTAGTTGTCGGAGCAGCCTGCTGTCCCGTAGCGGTCCACTGCTGGTTGTAGAGACTGATGACCCGTGCATAGTCGCCTGCGGCAAAGGCTTCTTGTATCTGTGGATCAGGGGCTCCATAAGTGGGCGGTGCGCCCGGGTGTTGTGCGGCCCCAGACGGCGGAGGCGCGCCCATGCCCTGCCCACCTTTCAGATCAGCCAAGAGACGGCCGCAGCCCCCTTCCAGAAACTGCATGTCCTGCTGATTCACCTGTAAGAGGGTGTCGCTGGCCAGTCTCTGGGCCGTATCCAGATCAGTTTCCTGTAGCAGCCTTTTCTGCAGGGCATCGTAATTGGTAAGGATATCCAGGAGTTCGGATTTGCAGGCGCCCAAGCGTCCCATCTGCTCCTGGGGAATCATCATGGAGGAGGGGCTATTTTCAATGGCCTTGATTTCCTCGAGCCGAACCTCATAGGAACGGATGCGGGAACTGATGGTGTTTAGGGCCGGCTGAATCGTGGCCGGACGGCTAGTCTCGGGTTGTGGCTTTTTCACCTCCGGCCTAACAACTGGTGCTTTCTGCACCACACGCGTATCGGACGGGCCAGCGCAGCCGGACAGCATAAAGATCAGCGCGGCCAGCGCGCCTGCAACGAGAACTCTGGTCTGTATATGCGCTTGTTGTCTCTTCATGTTTCAACCTTTTTATTTTTCTCCTGGAAAAACGATGCGGCAAACAGTACCTGCTGTGTCCTGCTGGTTGAGCGGCACGGTATGTGCAAAATGGTTTCTGCTTATGGCTGCAGATAAACTGTATTTTATCGTGCCCTGCACAAAGGACAAGCTTTTACCCAAAAAAACAGGCCGCAAACCCTTCTGTAAACAGGTGGAGGTTTCCCAGCCCGCGTCAGACAACCTCCTGTTTAATCTGCTTATTTATTCTGAAAAAGCTCCAGGTATTCGCCCAGCCCCTCTTTTTCCAGCTGCTTTTTGGGAACAAAGCGCAGGGCTGCCGAGTTGATACAGTAACGCTGCCCGGTGGGCGCAGGACCATCGGTAAATACATGGCCCAAATGGGAATCGCCCTTGCTGCTGCGCACCTCGGTGCGGAGCATACCATGGCTGGCATCCAGCCGCTCTACAACCGCCCGAGGCTGCAGTGGTTTGGTGAAACTGGGCCAACCGCTGCCAGAATCGAATTTGTCAGTGGAACTGAAGAGCGGTTCGTTTGACACCACATCCACATAGATACCTTCTTGCTCGTTGTTCCAATATGCGTTGTCAAAGGGCGGTTCGGTGCCATTTTCCTGGGTCACCCGGTACTGCAGGGGTGTCAACCGCCCTCGCAATTCCGCTGCCCCAGCCGAGCTTTCCGGTTTGTCTTGTTGCCCCCAGGTCCTCTGCAAAAAGGCCTCTCTGCCCGAACTCTGGCGATAGCGTTGGTAATGACCGGGATTTTTTTTGTAAAAGCCCTGATGATACTCTTCTGCCGGGTAAAAGGGTGCAGCGCGCAGGATGGCAGTCACAATGGGGCCTGCAAAACGACCACTGGCCTCCACATCCTTTTTTGACTGCTCAGCTGCCACACGCTCGGCTTCGTTGGCGTAGAATATGGCGCTGGTATAGCCATGACCGCGGTCGGCAAACTGACCGCCCGCATCGGTGGGGTCAATCTGTCGCCAATAGGTTTGGAGCAGCTCTGCATAGCTGATGACCTGCGGGTTGTAGACCACTTCCACCACCTCGATATGTCCGCCGTCTCCATAATTCTCGTAGCTCGGATTGACAGTGCTGCCACCGGCATACCCCGGGGTAACGGAGAGAACACCATCCAAGCGCTCAAAGGGAGACTCCATGCACCAAAAGCAACCACCGGCAAACATGGCCCGGGCTTCTCCTGCAGCTCCTCCTTCCTGCGGCGCAAATGCCAGAGTGCCAGTTGCCAAAAAAAGCAAGAACCTGCCCATACGCTGAAAAGAAAACATAGTATCCTCCTGGTCTTGTCACTGCGAGACAATGCTGCAAAGCAACACGTTGTACCAGGATAATGTATAGCCTCCTGTCAATCCTGTCAGCCCGGAGATCACTCATTAGTTGCAGCTATTCTCCTCTTCTGTGGCAAAACAGGCAACGGTGCGGAGGAGGATGGTCATCGGGCAGGGGGTTTTCCATTTCTGGGCCATGACAGGCAGCGCACTGCTTTTCTGCCTCCTTTCTTGGCTGATCGAAAAAAGGCGCATGCTCCGCATTCTTGGGTAAAGGTGGGGTGGACACCGGTGGTGCCTGCCACAGGAAAAACAAAACAGTGCCACATACCAGTACAAAAAGCAGATTGATGAGCCAAACGGGAATTTTTCTTTTTTGTTTTGCAGTCATGACTCTTCAGACAGTGTCCATGTCGGCGCAACAGAAGCCATTTCAAGCCGATGAAAATCAATGGCCCTCAATCGCAGCAGGAGGAGAAACAACTCCGCCAGCAGTGCAGAAGCAAGCAGCCCCTGCCCCGCCATGGCGGCCACACGCCGGTGCTGGCGTTGCCGTTTAAGCAAGGCCTCCAGCTCAGGAGAGAACGACTGGCCAGTTCGACCAGATTGGCTGGCAAGAATCATGGCGGCCACAGCCCGGCCGCTGAGCACAGCCGGGTAAATGCCTTCACCGGTCAGGGCCGAACTAAGGCCAGCAGCATCGCCCACCAGCCAGCGCCTGCCAAAGCACAGGCCCTGGTAGTCGTAGTTGACCCAGCCCGCCTGCAGGGAAAGGACTCCAGATTCTCTATTCTCAATGCCCTGTTGAGCAGCCCAAAGAGACACATGCGTTTGTAAACGCTTTGCGTTCATCAGGCGCGCATCGCTGAAGGCCCCCAGCGAGGTGGTGGTGGCATGGGGAAAAATCCAGGCATAGCCCGAGGCAAAGAGCCGTGGATGCAGGTGCCACTCCATCTGTTCCCGCTCAACAGGCAACATGGTGTTGAGTCCAATGGATAAACGAGAAGACAGGCCCAGTGTCCGCCGCACCAACGATCTGGCTCCATCTGCACCAACCACATGACCGCAGCGCAGCTCCTGCACCCTGCCAGTTGCATTCCGTACGACCAGGCCTGTATCGGTCAGGGCCATTACCTGCGCACCTGTACAGAGCCTGGCCCCGGCCGCCTGCGCCTGTCCGGCCATCCAGGTACCAAGGCGCTCCCGGTTGACTGTGGCAATGATCGGCTGCGGTTCCTCTAGGCGAATCCGCTGCCTGGGGCTGCATATATGCTGGACCGGAAACACACGCTCAATCACCTCCTGCGGCACCAGGTGTAACATGCCATGACAGGTGATACCACCAGCGCAGACCTTGCGACCAAAGGAGGTTTTCCTCTCCAGCACCAGTACCTGTGCACCTGCAGCAGCCAGGCGTTGGGCACAGGCCAAGCCTCCGGGTCCACCACCTATAATGGCAATGTCGGTCTGGGCCGGAATGGCCTCTGCACCATGGTTGCGCTCCATGGGCGCACTGAACCCAGCAGCCGTGCTCATGGCAAAAAACTCCCAAGGTTTAGTGTCCTGCTTGCTTTCATCTGTACTTTACGATAGCCTCATCCCGGGACAATGCATTGCCAATCACATACGCTGTGTAACGCTCCCCAGGCCTTCCAGACTCGGCTTCCCTGCGGTATCTGCGCGCTGGGAAGGTCCAATAATTGTGTTGCCCAGGCGCAGCATCACCACCACCGGTGCGCCAGTCAGCCAAACAGGCTGACCCCCACCTGTTGACAGCCAGCCCTATCAAGTAAACAGGGCTGTTTTCCTTCCCGGCAAGGAGCACTTTTTCATGGCACAAGAAGCTAGTTCAACAAAAAGCATATTGTACGCCCTGGGCGCAAATTCCGCCATTTTTTTAGCCAAACTCAGCGCTGCCCTGTACACGGGCTCCGGCGCCATGCTCGCAGAAGCCATCCACTCCCTGGCTGACACAGGCAACCAGGGTCTGCTCCTCTTGGGCAACAAGCTGGCCAAAAACCCGCCTTCACCGGATTATCCCCTGGGCAGGGGCAAGGAGATTTATTTCTGGAGCTTTATCGTGGCACTGATTCTCTTCAGCATGGGTGGCCTGTTTTCCATTTATGAAGGCTACCATAAACTGCACGCAGCCGAACCACTCACCCGCCCCTTTATCGCCCTTGCCGTGCTTCTCTTTGCCATTGCAGCCGAAGCCGTCTCCCTATGGGGTTGTGTGCGCGAAGTGAACAAGGAACGCCGGGGCCGTAGCTACTACCGCTGGTTCCGGGAAACCCGCAGTTCAGCGCTGTTGGTGGTTTTTGGTGAAGATATCGCAGCACTGCTGGGCCTCGTGCTGGCAACCGTGGCCATCAGTGCCACCATGATCACCGGTAACCCGCTCTACGATGCCCTGGGCACCATGGCCATTGGCGTCCTCCTGGTTTTAGTGGCCTTTTTCATCGGCCTTGAAGTCAAGTCGCTTTTGGTGGGCCAGGGGGTCGATCCAATCGTCAAGGAAGAGATGCTGACCCTGCTGCAAAACCGGCCGGAAATCCACACCATTTATAATATGCTCACCCTGCAGATGGGGGATGATGTGGTGGTGTCGGTGAAGGCAAAGATGCATGTCACCGGCTCCGAGGAGCAGATGGTGAAAAATATCAATACCTGCGAAATGGCCCTGCGCACAGCCTTTCCCCAAATACTTTGGCTTTTTTTCGAGCCGGATATCAAAGAATAACCGTTTTTTCCCTTACTCTTATAGAAACCGTAGACAGACAAGATGAACAAAAAAACCATTTATCTCAAAGACTATCTCCCCCCTGCCTACCTGGTGCCACAAACCAGGCTGCACGTAGAACTTGACCCCACGACTACCCGGGTGGAGGCGCGGCTCAACTGCCAGCCCAACAATGCATACCCTGGTGCACAGCCGCCACTGCTGCTCAACGGGAATGGTCTGGATTTGGAATACTTGTGCCTTGACGGCAAAGAACTGCATCCGGGTGAATATACATATGACAAAGACAACGCTCTGCTCAGTATTTTTTCTCCACCCACCACCGCCTTCACCATAGAAACAGTGGTGCACATCAATCCCGCGGCCAACACCGAACTGGAGGGTTTGTACCTGTCGGCGGGCAACTACTGCACCCAGTGCGAGGCCGAGGGCTTTCGCAAGATCACCTTTTTCCCTGACCGGCCGGACGTGATGAGCATCTTCACCACTACGCTGGTTGGCGAAGAGAAAAACTGCCCTGTGCTGCTTTCCAACGGCAACCTGGTGCAAAGCGGAACCCTGGCAGACAGCCGCCACTTTGCCACCTGGCACGATCCCTTTCCCAAACCCAGCTACCTCTTTGCCCTGGTGGCCGGTGATTTGGTGCGCATCAGCGACAGCTTCACCACCCAAAGCGGCCGTGAAATAGCCCTGCATATTTATGTGGAGGCGCGCAACCAGGAAAAATGCGGCCATGCCATGCAAGCGCTGAAAAAGGCTATGCGCTGGGACGAAGAGCGTTTTGGTCGCGAATACGATTTGGACAGCTACATGATTTTGGCCGTGGACGACTTCAACATGGGGGCCATGGAAAACAAGGGACTCAACGTGTTCAACTCGAAATACGTGCTCGCCCTGCCGGAAACCGCCACTGATACAGATTACGAAGGCATCGAAGGAGTGATCGCCCACGAGTATTTCCATAACTGGACCGGCAACCGCATCACCTGCCGTGACTGGTTCCAGCTGAGCCTCAAAGAAG
>Ga0334886_1003969_pt1 | contig 12586 bp, 11 predicted proteins | sample GraSluR1_MG_9_FD_207232 | JGI IMG/M metagenome (GOLD analysis project Ga0334886, IMG submission 207232) | Sludge microbial communities from methane-producing bioreactor in Wageningen University, Netherlands - Granular Sludge_27_06-R1 | ecosystem: Engineered > Bioreactor > Anaerobic >...
GAAAATTCCTCTTCAGATTCGTCAATGCGCTGAAGCGGGGCAAAGGAGAGCGCACCCCGGCCTATGTCGTGATGGTCGCCGCCTGCGCCACTGGCCAGTGCAAACATGGACAGGCCCTTGTCAAAGACAAAGATGGATGCTTGGGGATATGTTCTGAATTGCGCCACAATCAGGGCCAACAGCGTACTTTTGCCGCTGCCAGTGGGGCCAAGAATCACTGTATGGCCCAGGTCGCCCTCGTGCAGGTTCAGCCGGTAGGGGGTGCTGCCATCTGTGGTCAGCACTGCCAGGCTGCGGGAATGCTCCGGGTAGAAGGGGCATGGATTATACGCATGGCCTGTCCAGGCGCTGGAGAGCGGCAGAAAATCTGCCAGGTTCATGGTATTGACCAGGGGTCTGCGCACATCTGCCCAGCCATTGCCCGGATGCGTACCCAGCCAGGCTTCAAGAGTGTTTATGGTCTCGATCCGGCCTGCAAAACCCAGGGACATGAACAAACGCCGCACTTCCCTGGACATTTCCGCAAGTAACCTCTGATCTCCATCCATGAGCACCACGCAGGCCGTAAGAAAACCAGCGCCCACCGCACCTGATCTGACCTCAGCTTCGGCCTGTTCCGCATCTTCGTGCATATTGGCTGCATCCCGGTTGATGCGCGGGTTCTTCTTGCTGGTGAGCTGGTCAATCACCCTGGTCATGGACTGCTGCCAGCCCTTGCGGTACTTGTTGATTTCCTTGACCGCATCCCACTGATCGAGAAAAAGATAACGGATGCAGAAACGGTACGGCAGGGACAGGCTGTCCAGCCTGGAGAGCATGGCTGGCCAGGACTCCAGGGGAAAACCGCCCAGGCCGACTACGCTGATATAGTTGTCACCCAAAACCGGGGAGGTGCCGTCCAGGGTCAGATCACCTGCGCCCAGTACGGCATCCAGATACATGGGCACTGGTGGTACCCTGATCAGCTGATTCTCTCCGGTCAGGCAGAGTTGCAGGTGACTGAGCAGGTCTGATACTGTAATGCGCTCATCACCATTCATGGATGGGCGCTCTTGCAGGCGCTCCATCTTCAGCACCGAAGCCAGGGTGTCTTCAACCTGGTGCAGCATGAGCTGAAAATATTCCAGAGTCTCGCCAAAAATGTTGGTTTCCTGGTTGTTCTGCGCCTGCCGGGCCAGCTTTGCTGCCTGGAAATTCGGTTTGTAGCTCAGACAAAGCACGGTGGTGGTGGAATAGCACCAGTCAGCGCCAAAAAAAGCCCGGCGCTCATCATCAATCATCTGGGTAATTGCATCAGGGAAACGGCTGGACTCTTCCGGCGGATAGGCCCGGCTGTATTCCCTGTTTGCATTCATGTGCAGCATCCAGCCGGTACCCAGCTGGCGCAGGGCATCATTGGCCTTGCCGCTGATCCAGGCCATTTCATCAAAGGTGGAACTGGCCGTGTCCTGGCCGCGCACTGTCCAGGCAGCAAGCAGACTGCCGTCCTTGTTCAGCACCACGCCGGGCGCGACCAGGGCTGCCCAGGGGAGCAGATCTGGCAGACCCTGCGCCTTTGGCCTGTAGTCAGCAAGTCGAATCACTTTCTGTATCCTTCCCTTGCCCAAAAGGGGCTGCGTGCCCGGTAAAAATTTTTATAGCCCATGTGCCTGCGCCATACCCTGGTCATGTCCGGGTCTGACTTGGCCATCCTGCGGAACACAAAGACCACGCCAAAGTAGAAAGCCAGGGCTATGAAAACCGTGACAAAGGCTGCTTGTACTGCACCGACAATGCCGGTAATAATCGCCATGAGCGCCGCGCACATGACCGGTTCACGTTCACCGCCCATGACCAGCTCTGGCCGGTGCAGGCTCTGCCGGATCGGGATTGACCTGGGTTCATCCATCAGATCACCGCGCCGCTAAAGCTGAACATGGCTGTTACGATGGTGGAGGCAAAGGCGATGAAGCAGATGCCGAATACCACCTGGAGTAACATCTTGAAGCCCTCGCCCATGTCCTGGCGGTTAAAGATGAAGACCACGCCGCAGACCGCCATACCTGCCACGGAAATAAGCTGGCCCCATTTGCCGGTAATGGTGTTCACCACCTTTTCAAACGGCCCGGCAAACTCATCCAGGCCACCAGAGGCCAATGCTTGTTCCGGCACCAGGACTGCTGCTGCCAGCATCACGATTGCCAGGCTCAGCCACACAAAATGTTGTTCTGTCTTCTTCATGCTGCCAATTCCTCCACACTGTAGATGGGTTGGGTGAGATAACACTGTTCTGCAAAATTGCAGCCGCCCACGCGCAAGACCTCGGCTATGCGACGGCCCACGCCAGGCGCTCGTTCTATATGCACCACCAGATCAACTGCATGCCCGATGAGCCGCTGCTTGGGGGCCTGGGTTGCTTCAGCTATCAGTTCTTCCAGCCGGTACAACCCTTCCTCTGCACTGTTGGCATGGACGGTGGCGATACCGCCGGGATGCCCCGTGTTCCAGGCTTTCAACAGTGCCAGGGCTGCACCATCGCGCACTTCACCAATCAAAATACGATCCGGCCGCATACGCATGGTCATGCGCAGGAGCCGGGTCATATCCACGCTGTCTGAAGTTCTGAAAAACTGGCTGTTTTCTGAAAGGGATTGCAATTCCATGGTGTCTTCCAGGATCACCAGCCGGTCATTGGGACACAGTTCAGACAGGGCACGAATCAGGGCATTGACAAAGGTGGTCTTGCCGCTGCCTGTGCCGCCCACCACCAGGAAATTCTTTTTGGTCAGCAGGCCATCATGAAACGCATCAATCAGAAAGGAGGGCATGATTCCGGCTTCGGCATAGCTTGCCAGCTCAAAAACCTTGCTGGCCTTCTTGCGGATAGCAAAGCTGGGTGCGGTACAGATAGGCGGCAGGGTGCCTTCAAAGCGCGATCCATCAAGCGGCAGTTCGCCTTCAACAATGGGGTTTTGGGCTGTCACCACGGTTTCAAGGGCGCTGGCCACCAGCGAAATAACCAGGCGGCCCTGGGCAGCAGACATTGCGCCAACTATTTCCATGTCATGGCCCAGCCGCTCCATCCACAGGCTGCCATCTGAATTGAGGATGATTTCAATTACATCCGGATCATGCAGCCCGGCCATTACCACCGGGCCAAGATTGTACTCCAGGTTGGCGAGCAGCCGGGAATCAGCTTGCATCATTTCACCTTTGGTACATGGTAGAGAGTGCTGCCGTTCCAGCGGTGCAGCGCCCCGCAGGCACAAGGGAGAGTGGATTTTTTCTCAACCAGCAGTTTACGGCTGCACCAGGGACAAATGACAGAGACACGCGGTTTACGCTGGCGACAGGGCCTGGTGATAATCTCAAGAGCCATGCTTCAATCCCCCAAAAGAAACAGCGCCACAAACACGCCAACATTCACCAGGGCACTGATGGTGGTGATTGCTGCCAGCCAGAACATGCTTGTTGTATGCTTTTGCAGGGCAAATTCATGCTGCCGCATGGCCTCTTGCTGGCCTGAAAAAGCAGTGTGCAGGGATTGCACAGCCTCAGAAGCCAGGGTGTTGCCCAGGGCATCAAGCGTCTGTTGCACTGACTGGACAAAATTGTCTGTTTTGTCAGACATGACCTGGGCAAGTGCCCCTTTGTGGCGCTCCTGCAAGGCGTGCTGTTGGCTCAAAAAGACATTGCACAGGGGCACCATCATCATGATTGGATCGTCTACCCTGACAATGGTCTCACTTTTCTTGCTCAACTCCTCTGCAATTTCCTCATAGCCAAGGCCAACTCCATCGGGCAGCGCTGGCATGGCAGGAGGGGTCTGAGCTGTTTTGCCTTCGTCTTCAGCGCTCATGACTGTTCCTCACCGTCATCCACCTGGGGTGGTGGTTCTTCTGATTTGCAATGTTTGCCGTCTGCCTTTTGCGCACGACGCTTGATCTCGTTAATGGTCAGGGTTTGCACCAGGTGCTGATGCAGCATGTTGTAGGCAATGCCTGCGATTCGTTTCGCCTCGCCGCTGGAAGCAGCCACAATGGTTTCAATGCTGACCCCGTACTCTTCCTGCAAGAGGTCATAGATGTCCCTGTCCCGCGAATACCTAAACTGGGCGCAGGCTTCCACCAGGCATTTGATGGTGTTGATCTGTTCCTCAGTGGCAGGCTGCGTGTCCTTGTTGGAATGGACAATCACCCGCTCAAGAAAGTCGGACATCTCGCTGAACTGATGTCGGGACAGGTCAAGATCATCAAGTCTGCGCAGCCTGCCAACGGCGCAGACCGCAGACTCCGCCGCTGCAAGCGGCATCTCTTCAAGCATGGCCCAGTATGCAGCCTGTGCCCGCAGCAGGTTCAGGCCCCGCTGGTTACGCACAGTATCCGCCTCCCTGGGAGGTGTTGGACAGATTTGTTCCAGCGCCTGCGTCAGCCCGCCGATCCAGATTTTTTGTTGAAGCAGCTCCGCTTCCATAGCATTGAAGGCCGCTATGTAGGCTTCTTTCCAGATGGCTGCCTTTGCGCCGGTAAATCCCATGCAAAGGAAGCTGAACCCGTCGCGGGTCATTTCGTAGTAGGGAAACTCTTGTCCTCTGTAGGTAAATTTAAGCTGCGCAAAATTGCGCACCTTAAATTCCTGGGAACAGTCAAGCAGATCAATTGCACGAATAACATCCCTATGCTGTTTGCCGAACTTCTTGGCAATGTCTCTGGATGAAGCTGTCACTTTCCCGTCTTGTACGGTGAGGGCCAGATCGGAAGTAGTTGGCTTTTGATTACTCATGGTATGCTCCTGCAAGGCCGTCACAGGTTATGGACCGGTACCCCGCGCCAAAAATGGCGAGGGGCTGTATTTCGATCTCCTCATTTTTGAGGTGAGTGAGCTCTTCTGGTACTTCAATCGCCTCGATAATTTTCAAAATTCACATCCCAAAAAAAGAAAAATCAGCAGGTTCACTCATTGGGCAGCGCGTCAATAATCCCTGTCTTATCAATTGCCTGGCACACTTCGCTCCAGAAAATTTTCAGCCGTTGCCTGGTCATAACCGGCAGGGATGCATCCACTGCGGCCTGGGCAAAGGTCTGGTGGCGAGAAAAAAGCTCCTCAAGATCCCTGCCGAATGTTTGCGGTGATTTCATTGGAATGTAGATGAGTCCTGCAATCTGGTCCTGATTCTCGCGGTATACCTTGAACTCCTCGAACTGCTTCCCAGCTGTGGCGATTTCGCCAAAATAGCGGTTCAGCCACACCACCAGCGGCACAGTGGGAAAATGACGGGCCAGAGACACCAGGCCGTCAGCTGTTTCCTTCATTGCCTGGCCACCGGTAAATACCGTATGCATCAGCACTCGCATCCCGGCTTCCTCAAGAAAATCAACTGTCTGATTTTCCTTCAGATACGAGCTCAGGGGAACAAAGGTGGCAGCACCGTTGTCCACCACCACATCGTCTGATGCACTCAGAACAGCCTCAATGAGCTGATCGAATCTGCGCCGATCAATGTCGTCGCCCTTCATCAGCTTCAACTCTTGCACCGGCAAGTCTTTGTACCCAGTCAGGGTTTGGTTGACAGGATCTGTATCAAAGGCAAGTATTTCACGGCCTTGCTCTATCAAGTACTGGCATAAAAGAGAGGCTACAAGTGACTTCCCGACCCCGCCCTTTCCCTGCAATATCAAATGGACAGTTCGCATATTGTTATCCTGTTAAAAGACTTCGTCTTCTGGTTTCCTGATAATGCCGAATTCATCTTTTTGATCTGTCGATAATTTCAATTCATTTATATTTTTATCCATAGAAATAAGCTCATATTGTTCAGAAGGATGCTCAACAGTAATCCCTATTTTTTTAATGACTCTTGGCCTGATCTTCATCTTCTTCAATAAATCATGAAAATGACTATATTTTATTGTAATTTTACCATTAGATAATAACTTTCTATGCACATAAGCAATTGTATACCCATCGTTTAATATATTGACGATTTCATCTCGACAAGCGAGTACCTCCCTGATTCCATATCCTCTTTTCATTATTTTTTTTTATTCTGTCTTGGCCTGGCAATTGCTGAAAATGTCCTTTGAGCCATGGTTATCTTTCCTTCATTAAATAGTTTTAAATATATGTGACGAATACTGTATCCATCGTTAACCATTTGCTGTATTTCATCGAGATTAGCAATGAATTGCACTCTTGCCTCACCAGGAGACAGCCTCACCGGGTTCTTTTCCCCTTTCTTTGCAATCAATTTTCCACCATGGTCTATTGTTAAGCCATTTACTCAATCCGGGTATCCAGCGTCCTGCATCCCGGTTCCAATCATCTGACTGCCTTTTTGCCTCAATCATCTGCAAAAGTTCAGATATTTCAGGCAATTCTCCTTTACGCGCCAAGCGCTTGAATGTTCGCCAGGCAAACCATTCACCGCTTGTTTTGCGCGGATAGGCGTTCAGCAAGGCTGCGAACTGCTCTTGCAGCGGCATGCTTCGTAATGCTTGCGCCTGGCGTTCTGCATGTCGGGCTGTTTCAACCCGCAGTTCCTGATTCTTTTCCTTTTGGAGTGCCTTTTCTTGTTCTCCGAATGAAAAATAAAACTCCGTAATTCCAACTCGTTGCAACGCACTTCTGATGTCGCTGCCAAAGTGTTCCTGAACCCAGGCCATGCTGTACCTGTCCGGGCAATCCAGCCGAAGCCCTGTTGTAGTCTGCTCTGTGCTGATCGACCTGATCCATAGAACAACATCCTGTTCCGGCAGCTTTTGTAGCAGGATGGCTAACGCTGCTTGCCATTCAGTATTGGTTGGTGGACACGTTTCCTCAATTCGCTCAAGGGCGGCAGTTTGCTGAAGCGTTGAGGATTCACGTCGTAGCCCGCCAGTACTAACGCTGCTTGAAGCTCTTCTACTGATCGGCATCCCAGCGCACTGACCAGGTACACCGTTGCTTCGGCAGTCTTCTGGGCAATGCTTTTCTTGCGGCTCAACATGCGTTGCAATTTTTTGCTCATGTTCTCTCTCCTTAGACGCGTTAGCGATTGTGTTTTGTTGGGGGGTAGGGGGGGATGTATTCATGCTCCCACCGTTCCTTATAGTTAGTTGGGGTGACAACTTGTCGCCAACTTGTCCCTGTTGCCCGGCTGTGTTGGCTTGCAAAACAGCTGCCTGGATCGACTGTCCTGCATCCTTTTCGCTATTCCCATAGAGCCTGACCACAACTCCCCTGATTGTTTTCAGCAGGTCAACGATCCACTTGTGGGCGTTGAGATAATGACCCTGCCTCCAACAGCCGGAGACGAACTTGCGGCCACTGCTGATAAAACCGTTTTCGCGAAGCATTTTCAGCCATCGTCGTACTGTCCGGGCATCTACACCGTGTTCATTTGCTATCCGCTCTATTGATGCGTAGCTGAAGTTTGTTTTTCTGCAGGTCAGGAGCAGGTAGATGTATGCCTTTACCGGCCCGTCACCAAATACCTTGCGGCCAGAAGGCCGCCTGTGCGACCAGAACATGAATTTGATCTGCCGCACGATGTTCATAATGGACGTCCCCTCACAACACACTGATATTGTTTGCATTTAACGTTTTCTCCCCGGGCCGGAAAAAACAAAAAACTTCCCTGTCTTCTTGACACCCCATTTTTTTTCGGGTAATCTGTACCCGCATTTAACGGTTACAGAAGTCTCAAGACTTCACGGAGGGCTTCAGCGGGCGCAACCGCTGAAGCCTTTCTGTTTTCTACAGCCTGTTATTTCAGTCCATGGTCTCCCACCTGGCCTGAATGAATCGTTTGCTGGCCTAAACACCTGCACCAGCGCCATAAACAAAAAAGCCTCCCCGGAACTTTTGCTGTTCCAGAGAGGCTTTTGCATACGCCGGTGGCAGGGCAACGCATTCAAGCGGCCTGAAGGAGGCGAAACAGGAAAGCCCCCTGGAAAAAAAATTCCAAGGGGCTTATCTGGTGAAAGTCAGCTAACCAGCTGAAATTATTGTGGCGTCCCCAACCGGATTTGAACCGGTGTTGCCGGCGTGAAAGGCCGGTGTCCTGGACCTGACTAGACGATGGGGACAAGCTTGGATAGGCCCATGGTGGGTCGTGCGCGACTCGAACGCGCGACTCTCTGCTTAAAAGGCAGATACTCTACCGGCTGAGTTAACGACCCTCCAACCAAAGAGTTATCCTACTTACTCGCTTCATCCTGCGCTGTCAACTAAAATATCTGTACAATCAACGCAACAACCTTGCCACAAGTCCTTGCTCACCCATTGCCTGGCACGCCTTACATGCAGCTGCAAACTGCTTATTGTATGTCAAATGCTCATGCGTTTGCCCTGTTCACAAGACAAAAGGAGGTATGCCATGCGTGAAAAGGATGCTGCAAAAATAGTTCTTGCCAGCGCAGCAGCTGGTGTCTTATTCACTGGCCTACTCGCCTTTAGGGTGGTCAAGGGCATGCTGCTTTTGGGGCAATGCGTGCTGCACAGGCAGGAAAAACAAACCTTCCAGGACAAGGACAGATCTCCTGATCAATAAAGCAGTATAACAAGGTGCCAACCCATGCAAACAAGAGAAACCTGGAAAACAGGCATTTTGCCATTTTGCTTGACACAAAGGCCTAATCTTTCTATTTTGCAGGTTCAATTTGCTGGGGGATGGTCTAATGGCAAGACAGCGGACTCTGACTCCGCTTATCGGGGTTCGAATCCCTGTCCCCCAGCCAAGTAAAAAAATCAAGGGAATAGGCTGTACTGGCCTAGCCTTTTTTCTTTGCCCTCCTGTTCTATCCCCCCCAGCCTGTTTCGTGCAATGCGCTTCAGCCTTGATGCGCATGAGTTGAAAGGGACCATCGGCATTGTTGGCTATTCGTGCGGTGTGCACGGCGTGGAGCTTCCCTCCCCTGGCCACGGCTTGGAGGTACTGATATCGAATTTCAATTGATGTGGACAAAAATAAAAGCGGTTAAAGACAGCTTCTTGTCTTTAACCGCTTGATATTTTGTGGTACTCCAGGCAGGAATCGAACCTGCGACACCAGGATTAGGAATCCTGTGCTCTATCCCCTGAGCTACTGGAGCAGTTGAAGGCAGGGTTTTGGGTGCATGAATGCAATAAATCAGAAAAGGAGCACTGCCTTTACTGATGGGAGCACGACTTAAACATAAATGAACCAGCAGGGCAAGAAATTCTCCACTCTTGCCCTGCCGCAAACAAGTCGCCCCAAACCCAAACCGAGCCAACGCATCGTGTGATACAGTACTCCTGGCCCACGATGGTAAATGGACTGTTAAATGGACTCTCCGGCGGCAAGTTCCAAGGTGCCGTTGAAATCTTCCTCTTGAAAACCGAGATTCACCCGGCAATTACGACCCACCCGGGCGTTGGCAGGAATGCGCGCCTCCTTGCCGATCAGCGAGATACCGGTGTACAGGTGTTTGGGAAAGAGTTTATTGGCCACATGGAGTTGGTCGCCGTGTCCAACCACTGCTCCTTCGTAGACATACACACGCTTGTCGCAGATGGTTAAATCAACCACGGCATTCTCTTCGATAACCGAATCGTGGAAGATAACCGAATTATGTACCCTTGCTCCCTTACGCACCCACACCCCGGGAGAGAGTATGGAATTGGTGACTGTGCCCTCGATCACACAGCCAGCGCAAACCATGGAGGAGCGCACATCACAACCCGACACGAAACGTGCTGCCTGGCGGTCCATGGGCTGATCGCCGTATTCCGGATTGGAGCAGATCTCCCACTCTTCAGGCGAAATACCGGAGCCAGTGCGTAGCACATCCATGTTGGCTTCCCAATAGGCCTGGATAGTGCCAACATCACGCCAGTAGCCATAGAAGGGATAGGCAAAAACCCGGTCTTCATGGATGGCCCGGGGAATGATGTGCATGCCGAAATCCACCTCTTCCCGATCTTTGGCCAGGGTGCGCAACAGGTAGCTGGTATCAAAGATATAAATACCCATGGAGGCCAGATTGGTCCTGGGGATGGCGGGTTTTTCCTCCCAGTCGATGATCCGGTTGTCCGAGTCGATAATACCTGCGCCGAACTGGTGGATATCGCGTTTGGGCACCACCATCATGCCGATGGTGACATCTGCCTTTTTGTGTTGGTGGTAGGCGAGCATGGCATCAAAATCCATGCGGTAGATATGATCCCCGGAGAGGATCACCACCTGATCGGCAGGATTGTTTTCCACAAAGTCAATATTCTGCCGGATGGCATCGGCAGTGCCTCTGTACCAGTCCGCATCCTTTTCGCCGGTACGGGGAGGCAGAATCTTGACCCCGCGGCTACGGCCAGTGAAATCCCAGGCCTCGCCTGTACCGATATGGGCCATGAGGGAAAGCGGCTTGTATTGGGTGAGGACGCCGACCCGGCTGAGCCCGGAATTCATGACATTGGAAAGGCTGAAATCAATAATGCGGTACAAACCGGCAAAAGGAACCGCTGGTTTGGCCCGATGGCCAACCAAAAGATTCAAGCGGCTGCCAATACCGCCTGCCAGCAACAGAACCAGGGCATCGCCACTCTCTCTCATTGCAGTGCCTCCCCGTCTTGCAGGTGTTTCTCGGGCCAGGCTGCGGCAGCCAAACCCGGGGCAACCACGCAGCCATGACCAATACGCATGCCGGCGGGCACGACATTGCGCGATCCGATGACTGTCACGCCACCGCTGGCGCCCTCTTCGGCAGGCGCGCCGATGATCGCCCCCCGGTTAAAAACCGTATCCACATCGCAGACCACCCGGTTCATACGAACGCCCTCATGAACGATGTTGTCAAAAAAGACGATGGAATTGTTCACTTCAGCCCCGCTGCGTACATGTACGCCCGGAAACAGGATGGAGTTGCGCACAACCCCTTCAATCACGCAACCGTCATAAACCAGGGAGTTGGACAGTTTGCCCTGGGAGCCAATCTTCACCGGCTGGCGGTTGACAATGTCCCGGTGATGGAGATTGGTACGGACACCCCAGGCTTCCATATTGATTTTTGGCGAATCCCCAAGCAAATCCATGGAAGTTTGCCAGTATTCATCAATAGTTTTGGTATATCCCCAATATCCCTGGAAGGCGTAGCCGTACACCTTGTAGTTTTGTTGCATCATCATGGGGATGATGTCGCGGCCAAACTCATAGGAGGCAGCATCCTGATTTTGGGTCAATACCTTGATCAGAACAGAGGGCTTGAAGCAGAAGAGGGTGAGCGAAGCCCAGGTGCTGTTGGTCTTTTTCGGCTTTTCCTCGTAATTGAGCACCCTGCCGCCGCAGGGACCCTCATCGGCAATTTCAGCCACACCAAAACGAGAGGCAGACTCAACAGGCACTTTGACAAAGGCGGCGGTCAGGTCGGCGTCTCGTTCGTTGTGGTAGCGAATCATTCTGCTGTAATCCATCTGGTAGATATGATCGCCGGAAAGAATCAGCAAAACCGCGGGATTGTAATGCCGGATGAAATCCAGATTCTGAAAAACAGCATCTGCCGAGCCCCGGTACCAGTGGGGATTGCTGTAATCCTTGAAGGGTGGCAGAATGGAAATTCCCCTGGAACGGCCCACCATATCCCAGGCAGCGCCGGTGCCGATGTGGTTGATCAGGGAGTAGGAACGGTACTGGCTGAGGATAGCTACCCGCTCAATGCCCGAATGGAGCAGATTGGAAAGGGCAAAATCGATAACCCTGGCATAACCGCCAAAAGGAACAGCCGATTTGGGCCGGTAGTGAGTCAATACGCCGAGTTCATCGACACGGCCTCCGGCCAGTACCATCGCCAAAATAGAAGGTCGAATCATACGGGATAGCCTCACTGATTGTATGGAAGCACTGCTGTTTTTGGAACGCGTATAACCAAAACAGCGCAGCTTGCGGGAAGTTACTTACAATTATTATCTGTACATGGCCTGTGCCGCAAGGGCTAAAAAACCATTTGTTGGGATCTTGACACATCCCCACAAAACCGCCTGTTTATTTTTTTTCGTAGCGGGCAGCCAGCCGCATAAGGGTTTGGGTGGTAAATTCGGTCCCTTCCTTGATCGGCAGGCTCTTCATGGGCATCTCGGCCCGGGCAGCCTCTCGATGACCGCCGGCAGATCCATACTGGTTAAACATCTTCTTGGCCAGCTTACCGGCGTTTTTCCGGTAGCCGTCACAACGGAAAACCACCACCAGTTTCTCGCCATGCTGGCCGGAAACAATGACCCAGTCGAACCCCTCAACATGGTTAAAAAAATCTGCGATAATGACAATGATATCTGGAGTCCCCACCCTGCCCAAATGGGCGAACGCCTTACCCTTACTGCTTTTTATCTCGGCCAGTGCTATACGAAAATAACGCAATTCCGAGCGACGCAAGGCGGAAAGTTCAAATTTGCGCACCAGGTTCAGGTTGGCAATATTGAACAGGTAGCGGAAACTGGTGCCATCTGCAGGTTGTACGGTTTGCCGCTGGAAGTTCTGGGTATCCACCTTGATCCCATAGTAGAGCGCCGTGGCCAGGGACACAGAAGGTTTAATATTGGCTGCACGCAAATATTCCACCATAATGGAGGAGACTGCACCGTATCCCGGGCGGATATCGATGAAATCGGCGTTCCATCC
>Ga0334886_1003970_pt1 | contig 12586 bp, 12 predicted proteins | sample GraSluR1_MG_9_FD_207232 | JGI IMG/M metagenome (GOLD analysis project Ga0334886, IMG submission 207232) | Sludge microbial communities from methane-producing bioreactor in Wageningen University, Netherlands - Granular Sludge_27_06-R1 | ecosystem: Engineered > Bioreactor > Anaerobic >...
TTTCAATTATTTCGGCGTTTAAAGCTATCGCTTCTTGCAAAATCAACTCCTTCAGGCGAACCGCTACTTCGTCCACAAGGACTTTACGCCGATATTTGGGACACCAAACCACATGATACTTACAAGAATAGACCACATTGTTATTTAATTTATATCTCATGATTTCATTATATCACGCATGGCTAACTAATACAACAGAAGTTCTACTTGTGCCTCATATCCCCACCGCTGAAGCAGGGGGTTTTACGGCACTTATGATAAACTCGATTTCCATAAAGTCCGAGGTGAAAATTTTAGTCGTACCATACATTACATCATAAGCTACCGTGTATCCATTATCTTTCGCCAGTGATACAATGCTCTTTTCTTGACGAGGTTATTTCCTGTTCTGTATTAGAAAATCAACGTCCAACGTTCTCAAATTTGCGTCGTAGCCCGGTAGAATGCCAGATTGAGCATAAATATATTCAGCCCAACTTCCAATTAAAATCAAGTGCCTCAACAAATCAGCTTGATGTAAAATCCCAATGAACTTCCAGAACTCTATGTATTGTTTTTCTTGATTCATCTCATTGCCCTTTTGAGTTTTTTTAGAATACGCTCAATATCTTTCAACTGTTCCTCCAACTGTTTTCTACGTTTTATCCTTGTGGCCCAGTCTTCCACGTCACTACTAGGAATATATTTACTAGAAACTTTCGAACCTTCTCTCTTCTGTAAATAATAGTAGTTTCTCCCACTAATTTTCTTAGTTGAAATATATTCATTTGGCAATTCAGCCAATTCATTTTTGATTGCTCCTTGCACTCTAATCAAACGATCATACTCTTCATTCAACACTTGCTCTATTGCAGCCATATCCCTTTCCTCCCGCAATATTTAACCTACATTTAAATCTACTATTGTGTTTGTAGGATATATATATAATATGTCATGATAACCTACATGTCAACTTATATATTATTTTGTAGGTTATTATTGGATGCAAAAATGGAAGCCTTTATGTACTTTGTGTGCAATGACTTCCAAATTTAACAGTTTTTAAATTATAGACACTTACTGATAATCAATGATTATCAGTAGTATAGCTACACAACCAAGAATTATTACATACTACTTCATCAAAAGGAATCAGGTCTCTGATTAGACCCAACTCCTCTACAAACTGTTCATTAAGGAACAGTTTCTTCCTGTAATTAGTGAATGGTTCCTTACCCAAAGGTAACAGCAACAGTATTCCCATTATCGTTTTATTATAAGGCTGCACACAGAAAAAACCGTCTCTCCCTCTGATCTCCTCGAATTTATTATTACTGATCTCATATCTTCCAAAAACTGCCTCATCAAAGCAACTACTTCTATGGCTATAATTATTCATTTCAACAGCAATGAGATTTATATTATTACTATTAGCTTCTGAAATGTATACCTCGGCTGCTTTTTCTAAACTTCTTCTAATGTGGCCACAGCTTTCGCCTGTCACATTGATAAAATTCAAATCTTCGATAATGCCACAAGCAATGTTCTTCCTCCCCAGTTTTGGTTTATAAAATTCTATTTCCGCAATACTATTGTCCCTACTTTTATACACATATCTTCTTTCAACAATTACGGTGTTCTCTAGAATTTCTTCAACAAACATGCAGAAATCTAAAATATCGGATTGAGCAAATTCTTCCGCGAGAGATAGAGAGAAAAAATAATTTCCTTTTAGCTTCTCCAAATAACTAATTATCTCGTTGAAAATGCCATTTCGTCTATTAATTCTCTCAGTACTGGATAGGTTTTTTACCTGGATACAGTATGTAATGGGACCTATTTCAACAATAAAATCCGGTGCACCTCGGTAGTATTCTTCATGTCCTGAAGTGTCTTCGTACTTTATTATTGTGGGCTCTGGATTGTACTTTTGCAACTCGTATCCAAAATTAACCTCTGTAAAGGCATCCCTTACTTTTCGCCCCCCATGTTCACATCTATTAATTAACTTTTCTAACCCTCTATTATTTAAAGCCTCCATTTTTGAAGCCAAATTCTCAATGTCAGACTCCTCTAGCTTTCCCTTAAATTTCGAGCAGATTGCTTCTGCCCTTTTATACCATTCCATAACTGCGCTCATAGCTACCCTACCACTTTCTAATTTTAGTGAGTTCCCTCCCTTTTCAACAGGAAGATATCACAAGCCTTATTTTGATCCGACTAAAGTGTACCAGCCTGGGTTATTTATGCAATCGTATACTTTTTTTGAATAGTACCTAAACTTAAATGGATTCAATTGAATCAACTGAGCCTCGTTCAAGTGTACTATTGAAGATAGTTCCCTTTTCATATCTCTATTGGTAATTAGTTCTCTCACAAACATCAGGCTAATAAACAGATTAGCATCCTCAGGAAATGGTAATCCTTCGAAATATGGTTCTAGTGTAACTCCTTTAATGCCATTTTCTTTCAACAACTCCTTGATTCCCAAAAGAATAGTGTCTTCACAAGTCGATTTTTCATCTAGCCAATTCTCAATTTCAATCCGAGGTGTTCTGTGAACGATTGCTGATAAATACCCATATATGATTCTAAGTTTTTTATAGTCTTTCTTGGGCTCTATTAACATCCTTATCAAGACTACTTTTGACCAATAATCCAAAATGCCTGCATGTTCATTCATGTAACTAACAACATGAACTTCTAACTGACTAAAATCATTGTAATTAATATGCTCGATTTCAGCTTCATCTCCATAGTCATAATTCTCCAGGAGCATTAAATTGCCTTTTTCGGGAGAATTCTTGCTTTTATCTTTCTTATCTAAAGATAAGAATTTTGCAAAAGTGCAGTCATGTGATAGCAATAAAACAGTCTTGTTCTTTAATACTGTTTTTATAATATTATAGATTGTGCTTCTCTTATGTTCATCGTATGAAGATGCCGGGTCATCTATAATGACATAATCCGAGTCAGTCTTCATCAAAAAGAGCAACAATGCAATAATATTCTTCTCCCCATAAGAAAGCCCTGATACCCTATGCGCTTGAGCCTGATCCGCTATATGATACAGCTTATAAGTTCCCATTTTGGTTTCATTACTGAGGTTTGCCGATTGAAATTCATATGGAATCCCAAACGTTGATAGATATGAGTTAAGCTTGTCTTCCTTTTTCCTGATTTTTTTGTTTAAGTTGCTTTGACACTTATTGTGTTCTATTTTTAAATTCTTTATTGTGCTATTAATACTTACTACGACTTCTTCAAGTTCCGGTAGATTTTCGTACAACACAGCTTTAATAGCTAGGTTGTCGGGTATATTATTGCCAGTAAAACTTTTGTATCCCTCTATAAAATCAATTATCTTTTTAGCTTCATCCTTGGCTATAATTTTTTGGATGATTCTTTTTTTTAAAGAAGCCAGTTCCCTTTTCTTGAAAAAATCAGGAATTGGAAGATTCACGCTTTCTAGGACAGGTTTTGATTCCTCCAAAATCTTAAAATCATTCGCTGAAATCGCTCTAATCGTTTCAATTCTTCTATTCATAGGTACAGTCATTTTTCTTTTGCAAAATGGGCACTTACCAGAATCAATATACTCCGTGTACCCAATACCTTCCTGTATCCAACTATAAAAATCCGACTTGTAGTTTCTAAGATATTTCTTGCCTCTTTCTTCGAGATTAGCTATTCTATTTTCGAATCTTATGAGCTTTGACCCCATATGAATCTTATACTTATTTGTGCACTTCAATATCTTTTGTTCAATATTCTCTACATCTTCAATAAACCTTCCTATTTGAAAATCAAGGCTTCTTAACTGACTAAAGTGAGCAGCAAAGGCTTCCATATATGCCTGGTAATCTTCTCCATCACCTATAAATATATTATAAACATCATCGCTTAGCATCTCCTTCTCAAATAACACCTTGTCTCTAAAAGTATCATCAAATACTTCAAACTTTACTTTCGATTCAAAAGCAGGAACACCATCAATCATCGCCGTTGGATCTTCGGTGCAATATACACTACATAATTTATCTGTATCAAAGTTGTACAAAGCCTCTTTTATTGTTGATTTACCCGAACCCGAAGGGGCTATTAGAACATTCAAACGGCCTTCGACAATCTCCATATTGAGCTTTTTTACATTTTTGCAATTACTTATAGCAATATCCATTGTAACCCCCCAATATAGTAATGCTCTGCCCTTTTTATCTGACTTGATAGTTGACTATTCTGGCACAGTTTGAGCCACCAGCCCGGAAACAGAGAGCCGGGCTACCGGAAATAAAGAGCCACTTTTCTGGATGAGCTGAAAACCTCGTTCGGTTAAGTCAGTTGAGTGATTACTGATATAATCCACCCTCGAAAGCTCTGCTAGAAGCTACGACTAGATAGATGTTTTGGCAAAACATTTTCAGACTGGAAGCTCCGCCAAACATAAATACTCACTTTCTAAAGTATTATATATGCTCTGTCTGGCAGTATTTGAGACCTTTTGATAGTTAGCTCTTTGAGTTTAAGAACTTCCTTTATGGCTTGTGTTTCTCCAGGGTAGTCAGAATCATTAATTTCATCCATTACAATAATACTTCCTTTAATACAGTGTTCAAGAATCTTTTCTAAGCAAACCTTCGTGGGTTCATACAATGCCATATCAAAATATGCCATAGCTATTATCGTTTCTTTTCTCTCCTCAAGTAGTAAATCTAGTGAAACTCGTGCATCGCCTTTTACTAATTGAATTTTTTTTATGTGTCCCATGATGTTTTCTTTTTCATGGTAGTCAATTAACTCATTTAAATAGTCGAAATATCCTTCAGAGACTGCGTATCCACCGGGTTTTATGACATCTGATTCTTTATCTAAATTGGAGATTTCTGGGTATCCTTCAAATGTATCAAACCCTACTATTTTTCTGCTAAAATTATAAGGTTCTCTTATAGCCCTAATATTCTCGAGCAATATCGCATCTTGCCCCCACCACAAGCCAAATAAAAAAATATTCCCAGGAATGTCTCTAATTAACGAGTAAATTTCGTCCCAAAAAAGAATTTTAGCTAATGCTGAGCTTCTTATATAAAGTCCTAAATTGGTAAGCAAATGCTCATCTGGAATAGGTCTATCCGCAAATAGTTTTTTCAACCTTTTTCTGTTCTCAAATTGTTCTAGATTTGTTTTCTGATGCAATGAATAACTTTTTTCATTAAGTGTCTTTTTTTCCATTTCCCCCTCCAATTAACCTTGTTTCTTCTGCGCATATCCTACGCCTGTTTTCCCCATACCATTGCCACTATAAAACATGAATATATCTTTTCCATTATCTAGTAGCGCGGGATAACAGCACATTTCCGAATCCCATCCTATTTTTGATTTCTCCATATTAAACAATTCATCTCTTCTAGTCCAGTTTACACCATCGTTAGAGATAGCATAGCCTATAACATAATCCTTTTTAATAAAATCTCTCGTGTAATACATTTCATAGCCATTATCTCGTTTATACACTCTCGGTCTGCCGATTCTATATTCGCTAGAGCTGGGAGATATACATTTCACTAAATCGTTAGCCGGAAAATTTTTACCGTCAAAAGACTCAGCATACCAAATACCATAAGACGGATACGGAATTCCGCTTATATATTTCCAGCGGCCACCCGCACCTAACCATGTTTTATATTTCCCGTTCTCCATTATTACAGTATGAATTGCACGAAAATACTTACTGTCGTTGCTTCGGTCACATATTGGGACATCTGAGACCCTCATAAAGTTTTCTCCACCATCTTCACTAATTGCAAGTCCTGAAAATGCCAAGAACTTCACTTTATTAACTAGCTGAAAACCAACATAATACATTAAAAATCTATCTTCTACTCTAATAACATCTCCTAATATTACACCATTGTCATCAAAGCACCCATTAACCCCTATATCCAATGAGGGTTTTTCAGAAATTTTCAATATCCTGCTAGGATTATCTGATGCCACATCAATGTAACGGATTCTACTCACTCCAGCCTTGTCTCTACACCCCCCATAAATCCGTATAGTATTTTTATCAAGAAGCAAAGGGGTCGGGGTCATAAACGAATCTTGATCCCAACCAGACTCCCCATCGGGGCAATATATCAGCCCCTTTTTAGTCCAATTACTCATCTGGAAAATTCCTTTCTTATGAAATTCTCTGCCCTAGAACTTAAGGTCGTCTTAGCAAATACTCATAAATACTACAAGTGCTACAGAAAACCTCACCGTTCCTTTCATCGCACTATAAGTCTCCTTAATCATACCAACGACAGAATATACTTTCCATAGTCAGTCATTCGTTGTTCTTCGCCAAGGTCTTTAAGCTGCTCTTTATTAATAAATCCTTGCCTCCAAGCAATTTCTTCAATACAAGCAACATACAAGCCTTGTCTAGCTTGAACCGTTTCAACAAATTGACTTGCTTGTAACATATTGTTTGGAGTTCCAGTATCAAGCCATGCCATACCCCTCCCCATTAACTCGCAATGCAACTTTTTATTTTCCAGGAATTTCTTGTTCAAATCGGTTATCTCAAGCTCTCCTCTAGCAGATGGCTGTACATTCTTTGCAAACTCAACGACTTCATTTGAGTAAAAATATAATCCTGGAATGGCATATTGTGATTTTGGGTTCTCAGGCTTCTCTTCAAGTGATATAACGGTGCCATTTTCATCCAATTCAACTACCCCAAACGAACTCGGATTATTCACGGGATAGCCAAATATTGTCGCACCATTCAATCCATATATTGCTCTTTCGAGAAGTGCGGATAAAGGACCGTAGAATAAGTTATCACCAAGTATTAAACAAACGGATTCATTACCAATAAAACCTTCTCCTATGATGAATGCTTCGGCTAATCCCCTAGGTTCTTTTTGAATGGCATAACTTACATTAATACCTAGACGATTACCATCTTCGAATAATTGTTGATATGATTGTATATCTTCGGCCGTAGATATAATCAAGACTTCTTTTATGCCAGCTAGCAATAGAACCGAAAGCGGATAATATATAAGAGGTTTGTCATATATAGGGAGTAATTGCTTCGAAACACATTTTGTCATCGGATATAATCTAGAACCTCGGCCACCCGCTAAAATAATTCCTTTCATAATGCACCCATCCTTATTTTCAACATTTCATGCTATAGTAATAAACTGTAAATCTATCTACTCTTCATCAGCTATCCCAAACTGTTCATAGGCACTCTTTGTCTGAATTCTTGCCGGACTTCCTAGGTAAATTTTCCCCACATTTTCTAGGTTTTTTACTACTACCGAGCCTGCCGCCACTATACAGTCTTTTGCAATTTTTACATTGTCACCAATAGTAGCATTCACACCGATGAAACAGCTTTCTCCTATTGTACAATACCCTGAAACTACTATGTGTGATGTGAGATAACAGTTATCCATAATTCTTGTTCTATGGCCGATATGATTGCCGCTCCAAAGCACAATGTTATTTCCAAGAACAACCTTATATTGAAGCGTATTATCCTCAAAAATAAAACAATTCTCCCCGATTTCAACATCTCTCCAAACGAAAGATTGACTGCTAATATAACTAACTAGTCCATACCCTTTTCTTTTCATAATCTCAAATAGACGCGTTCTCACTCTATTCAATTTGGTGTATGTTACCGCAACAAACGCATCGTACTCACTCGGAGGAAATGTCAATTCAATCTCTTCTAATTTTACAACTGGCTTTCCAAACAATTGCTCTTTTGTAATATACTCGCTTTCTACTGCAAACCCTACAACATTGTAATCCGAATCATAAGTGAAATACTCATGAGCTATTTCGGCAAATTCGCCATCTCCGACTATGACAATGTTTTTTTTCATATCATCCTCCGCTCTCATTCATTACAAAAACTTTTATAAAATGTTCTATTTACTGCAAACGTACTTCCTTGGTCTTCTTTAAACCTAGCCAAATTATAATTCAGCATTTTCCCGAAATTTGTACTTGAGATTCCCCAGGACAGTATTTTTTGACCCTTCTGAACAGCTTCAAGGATTAACGAATAATACATATAATTCATCGCATAATATTTTTTTTCATCTAAATCATGCGCTAAATACTGTGTATGAGCTATGTTTTCATTAAACAAAAATACCATTGCACCACTCAATATTTTTTCCCCTTTATAGACACCATATAGGCTTAGTTTTCCCCTCATTCGATTATCCCGTAGATCTAATATTTCTTCCACAGTATGTATGGGTTTTGCTCCAAACTTTCTCAGGTTTTTTTCAAGAAGGCTATAAAAATCTTTCACTTCATCTTTTTCAACTATTTTTCTGAATACTAATTGCGATTTTAAGGCTATTTTTATATCACGTCTTTTATTCTTGCTCATATTCGTTATGATATCTTCGGGTGTTTCTATTTTTTTTAGGTCAATATAACTAGATAATTCGAGATATTCCTCGTAACCTTTCATGTACAATAAATACTGAAGCAATGAACAATCCGACTCTGAAAATAAATCGCTTGTTATCTTTAGAATAATTTGATTATATTTCTTGCAGATAAAGTGCTCTTCTAAAACATCCAGTATTTCCAGGGTCGTTTTTAAGTCGTTGTATTTTTTGTTAATAATAACACCACCAAAGGTGCTTCCTTTATGAGAATAAAAAATTTTCTTACCATCATCCCACACAACACAAGCAGGTACAACCGCAACAATTTCTTCTCCTTCAACTATCAACACCGAGGCATCGACAAATCTGTTTGATGAATGGTAGTTTAGAAATATTCTTGTCTGCAAAAAAGTACCATTGTAGGAGTCTTCTATTACAAATTTATCCCAAGAAAATTCCCATTCGTTAGTATATTTTATTACCTCCACAGCGCCTCCCAATTATCTTCCTAATTACTTGTATTGATTAATTGCTTCCACCACACACCCCATCTCCTCCTCACTCATGCCATGATAAAGGGGAAGACTTAGAATAGAATTAGAATATTCCTCTGTAATTGGGAAGTCCCCTCTTTTGTATCCCAAATCTTTATAACAAGCTGAAAGATGAGGAGGTATTGGATAATGAACCTGAGTATTAATATCTCTATTCGATAGATAATCTTTAAGTTTCTCTCTTTCTTGTGTTCTAATTACATATAGATGATACGAGTGATTAGTATACTGTGCAACTTCCGGTAGAATAATGTTTGCATTTTCTATGTTTCTATTGTAGTAATCGGCTATAGACTGTCGTTCTTCTATAAACTTCTTTAAATTTTTCATCTTAACTCTCAGAAATGCCGCCTGAATTTCATCTAGTCTCGAATTGTAGCCTTGATATAGATTCTCATACTTAGTTATACTTCCGTAATTCCTTAATGCCCGAACTTTCTTTTCAACATCCCTACTACTGGTTACTATTGCCCCCGCATCTCCAAACGCTCCAAGGTTTTTTGTCGGGAAAAAACTGAAACACCCAATATCTCCAATTGTCCCTACTGGCTTTCCCAAATATTTAGTTCCATGGGCCTGCGCACAGTCCTCTAAAATCTTTAAATTATACTCTCTTGCAATATTACAAACCACTCCCATGTTTGCCGCTTGCCCATACAAATGTACTGCTATTATACACTTAGTTCTCTTTGAAATAGCAGCTGGTATCTTGTTTATGTCGATATTATAAAATTCGTCAACGTCAACAAATATGGGTTTTGCTCCATTTAATGATATCGCCAAAGCAGTTGCTATGTAAGTGTTCGCTGGCAAGATTACTTCATCACCACTTTCAATGCCTAAGGCTATAAGCCCAAGCTTAATAGCATCAAGACCAGAATTGACTCCAACGCAAGATTGTCCTTTAGTCAATAAAGCAAACTCTTCTTCAAACAACTCCCCCTCATCACCCAGAATATATTTCCCGGATTTTAAAACCCTTCTTGCGGCCTCAATATATTCATCCTCATATTCAATGAAATGGCGCTGCAAATCAATAAAATCAACTCTCATTCCCAAAAGCCACCCTTCACAAGTTCTAAAAACTTATTGTAATCTCTGATATAGTCATTCTCATCATATTTGTCCGAAACACCTACTACAAGAACTGTATTTAAACTCATAAACTCTATATTTCTCCAAATTCCACCCCCAATCAGTAATCCTTTATCTGGATTATCAAGAATTACTCTTTCAACCTTCACCCCATCATCTAACATGATACTGACACCCCCAATTGGGCAAAACAAAACTTGCTTTAGCCGTTTATGGGCATGCTCCCCCCTTATCACGCCAGAGGGGACCTGATATATGTAGTATATTCGATTTAGCTTAAAGTCAATATCTTGGTCTACCTGGAAATAGCTTAATTTACCTTTTTCCATGTCGGAAATCGTATTAATTAGAAATTTTTTATATCCCTCCATTATAGCCAACTCCTTCATTCCCACGACATCGTTAATATACCTTTTGCACTGCCGCCAAACAGCTTGCTTGAGAGTACACAATCTAATAATGAAATAGTGGTAATCTTTCTATTGCACATGCTTCACACAAAACCTCTCTACTGATCTGCCCACTATGTAATATATAGCTAGACCAATATAAAATGTATCTCCCTTACTTCTCTGCGTTCAATTTTAGAAGACTTGGTAAAACGAAATGTCCATTTTTTTGTATCATCATATCATCAAACCATATCTCGCCTCCACCATAATCGGGTGTTTGAATTGATATGAAATCACAATGCAGATCGGACTTATTCCCATTAAATGCATTTTTATAAGAATTGCCAAGCGCAAGATGAAAGGACCCCAAGATTTTTTCGTCAAACATTACATCTCCTATTGGACTTGTAATTCTAGGATTTAAACCTATAGCAAATTCCCCGAAATATCTTGCACCCAAATCTCGATCTAAAATTTTATTTATAAATGCACTATTATTTGCCGTTGCTTCGATTACTTCTCCCGCTTTAACGACAAGACTTATTTCTTCTAAATTGGTTCCAAGTTCAGTTGCTGGTACATTAAATGATACTCTCCCATTAACAGTATTAACAATTGGTGCTGTATAAATTTCCCCATCAGGAAGGTTGTTATGCCCGCAACACTTAACAATGGGCATATTTTTAATTGAGAATTCCAAATTAGTTCCCGGACCAATTATTGATACCTTATCGGTCTTCTTCATAATATCTTCCAAAGAATTCATGTTAAATGCCAATCTATCATAATCCATTAGACATACACTGAAGAAGAAATTTTCAAAAGCTTCCCTACTCATTTTTGCCTTTTGAGCCATAGCCGCGCTTGGATAATGCATAAGAATCCACTTTTGTTTGTTGATTCTGTATTGCTTTATTGGACCTGTGCTTTTCATATATAAGTTAAGTTTTTCTGGTGGTACATCTGTCAATTCAAACTTATTTTCCAAACTTCTAATAACAATAACAGTGTTCATTATCTTTGCTTCGGCTAATTTAATCTTTTTCAGATAATCCAACTGTGCTTCACTGCATCCCAACATTATTTCCCTATTTATTTCACTGTCTCTACTTGTGATATAGGGAAATGCACCGAGCTCGTATATATCTTTGATTAGCCTTTTGACCAATCTTTTGGCAGGCTCACCTTCGTAGTCAATTAATACTCTTTCTTTTTCTCTTACTTGACATGAATAATTTAATATTTTCTTTGCCAAATTAGCAATTTTCAACTCCATCTTCTATCTCACCCTTTTATCATTACCTGTCCATACAAGGAAACCTTCTTGTCCGTGATATTATCGTGCTAATATATGAGGAATAATAGTACAGCTATCTTAAAATCTCCTATTGCCCACATGATGCTTTTACAGAATAATTTAGTATTTTTGGATTCTTTGTTTCAATAATATAAAATTAACCTTTAAACCCTATGTCAAACATAACAAGAATTTTCGTTTAATGCAATCTAGTACAAGGGCCCGTAAGTGTCAAGTAATCGTTGGCAAGTTTTTTGTGATTTGTGTTTTTAATGGTAACCTGTAATTTTTTGCTGATTAAATTGTACTAAAATAAAGTAATTGTTCTCTCTTCTTCCTTAAAATTTCAACCTACCGATAGATCAGCTCCGAACTGCTTCTGTCTCCCAGCATACTAAGTATCGCTTTTCTTCCGTTCGTCATAAAAGCCTCTGTGAATGGGTTCTTTCCTCTGACCGGATAGAGATAGCCTCTACCGTCCTTTTTCGGCGTTTTTGCTGCGCTCAAGACTTCTTCTATTGTTTCTATGTAACGCTCCGGCAACGTCGTCCTTGACAGAGATGTTACAGTGTCATACAGATTTCCGCATACTTTCTTGCACAATAGGCGCCCAAGATTTTCTGCCCCTGTTTTGCTCCAGCTCGCTTTCTGGTGCTTCATCCTTTTGGCGGCTCCATCACACACCTGATGTTCCATGGTCCCCAGATTCCGGTATTCCAATCCCTTCGGTGGTGTCGGCAGGTTCAGCCCTCTTTCCTGATAGGGAAGTAACCCTTCCTTATTGCTGCTAAAATATTCGTATAGGTTCCTGAGATTCTTTTTCTCTCCTTCTTCTTCTGCAAGCTCCGAAATCCCTTTGAT
>Ga0334886_1003976_pt1 | contig 12567 bp, 10 predicted proteins | sample GraSluR1_MG_9_FD_207232 | JGI IMG/M metagenome (GOLD analysis project Ga0334886, IMG submission 207232) | Sludge microbial communities from methane-producing bioreactor in Wageningen University, Netherlands - Granular Sludge_27_06-R1 | ecosystem: Engineered > Bioreactor > Anaerobic >...
TTAATCTGGGGTGGAGAAGCTGTAACTGTAAGCCATGCAGGCCGCGCCAACCCTAATCAACTGTTAATAAACCACGAAACAGCGCCTCTTCTTCAGAAATTACTGCGAGAACTCATTGATTCCCACAAGGACAATCATGGCACAGTCGATGATCTCCTTGTTGGCTTGCAACTGACACATTCAGGGCGTTTTTCGAAGCCCGACCGCTCTGACAAATTTGAGCCCAAGACACTCTACCGACACCCTTACTTAGAAGAGAAATTTCACACACAGCAATCAGCGCATATATTGAGTGACGAAGAAATTGAGGCAATCATTCAACAATTTATCCACGCTGCCATACTTGCAGAGCAAATTGGTTTTCAATTTGTCGATATAAAACATTGCCACGGATACCTCGGTCATGAATTTCTCTCAGCCAGAACAAGACCAGGACGATTTGGCGGCAGTTTCGCAAACAGAACTCGTTTCCTTCGGGAAATCGTCGCCGGTATCCGTCAACTTGCGCCCTCTCTTTCTATTGGTGTCAGGTTAAGCGCCTTTGATTTGATTGCTTTTTCTCCACATCCTGACACCAAAATCGGCTGCCCCGTGCAAACGAATGGCTATCTACAGCCTTTTGGTGCCGCCGAACAGGATTTTCTTCAGATTGATCTCACAGAAACCCGGCAATTCCTGCAACTATGTGAAGATCTTGGTATTCAATTAATCAACCTGACTGCTGGCAGCCCCTACTACAATCCTCACATCCAGCGCCCGGCTATGTTTCCCCCAAGCGATGGCTATAAACCGCCAGAAGACCCCATTTTAGGCGTTTTAAGGCAAATTGGGGTTACAGCCGCATTGAAGGCAGAATTTCCCAATTTGGCCATTGTAGGCACTGGATATAGCTACTTGCAGGAGTGGCTCCCAACGGTTGCTATATCGGCGGTTACTGCCAAGGCGGTGGATTTTGTTGGTTTGGGGCGTATGGTGCTTTCATACCCCGAATATCCATCAGTGATACTAAAAGACCAGAAACCAGACAAAAAAAGGCTTTGCCGTACTTTTTCAGATTGCACCACAGCACCAAGATGCGGATTGATTTCTGGGTGTTACCCGCTGGATCACTACTACAGAGATTCCCCCGAATTCGAAGAACTTCAAAAGTATAAACATGCCGATTGATTTATAATTATCGCAAAATGAGGAGGAAATGACATGAAGTTTAATTACAAAGAGACTACCAATGATTTGCAAACCAGAATTGACATACATACCAAATATGGGCAAAGAAACATTGATGAATGGATGCTGGAAGTTTTACCAATGCAACAGGGAATGCGCATTCTCGATATTGGTTGCGGCGCTGGCAAACAATGCTTTCTCTTCTATTATCATCTCGATGGCGATTGCGACATCATCGGCGGAGACGTTTCAGAAGAACTGTTAACCCAGGGGCAGCTGACAGCCGTTGAAAATGAAGTTGATATCACTTTCCAGGTGTTGGATTTCAACAAACCGTTCCCCTTCAATGACAACGAATTTGATTTAATTACCTGCTGCTTCGCCATCTACTATGCTGAGGATATGCCATTTACCATCAAAGAAATCCACCGGGTGCTCAAACCTGGCGGAACATTTTTTACCACAGGCCCATTGCCCGCCAATAAACAAATGTTCTACGACATCCTTACTGCTGCAACCGGCAAGGAAATCCCGCCCATGCCGGGTAGTTCACGCTTCGATTCTGAAATCATGAACACTGTCGAAGAAACTTTCCCATCTACCGAAATGTTGGTTTTCGAAAATCCGCTCGTTTTCGACGACAGCCCCAGACCATTCTTAGAATACACGAAAGCTTCAATTTCTGAAGACCGTAAGTTATGGAATAATCTGTTCGATGAAGAAGAAGATTTTGAAAAGGTGATTGATAAAATCACACAGGTTGCAGAAGAATGGTTTGAACGAGACGGAAAACTGGTCATGACAAAAGTTGTCGGCGGCATTATGGCCAAGAAATAATTGGATTACTAAACAAGAAAAACACCCCAAATTTGGGGCGTTTTTCTTGTTTAGTAATCCATGCCTATGTCATCAGTTAATGGACGGATATTAGGCGATTGGTAAGGAAACCAAAGGATACGATCAGGTACCATCCAACCATCAGTTAGATAAACATCTTGATTGAACTGAACCGCGACCAACTTGGCATCAACCTGCACCACGATACCCTCTAACCAGTCATGTACTCGATCTTCGCCGCGTTCATGATCACAAATGACTTCGACTGAGTCTCCAACAGAATAGTTGATTTCAGGTTCTGGTGGTCGAATAAATGAAACTGAAGCCATACGTTACGTTCTCCTGCGTTCCTACATATATACTTGTTAACAATAGCATCTCATTGTTAGAATTTCACTAGTATTGTGACAAACTCAATCGTCAACCTCAACCAACCTGTATTCTCTTTTCCCACGGCGAAGCACAAGATATTTTCCCTCTACCAGCATCGGCAAATCGATCAAAACTTTTTCGTCATCGATGCGGTTATTATTTATCGAAATTCCTCCATTTTTTATCAGGCGACGTGCTTCCCCTTTTGACGAACTCAAGCCAGTATCCATTATGAGATCGGTGACATAATAATCAGGAGTCAGCAGCTTGGATTTGGTAACTTTTGCTCTCGGTACATCTGAAAAGATGTCACTGATATCATCAGCATTCAAACCTTCGATATCACCACCAAAGAGAACCGCTGAAGCTCTTTCAGCCTTCGCCAAACCGCTTTCGCCGTGTATCATTTTCGTGACAGATACTGCCAGTTCCTTTTGAGGAATTCTGGCTTCTGGAGTTTGCTCCATTTCATGTTGTAACGAATCAATCTCTTCCTTCGACAGCCAGGTAAAGATTTTTAGATAGGAGACAACGTCACGATCGTCGACGTTATACCAGAATTGGTAGAATTTATAGGGTGAGGTTTTCTTTTCGTCCAGCCACACAGACTCACCAGAAGCCGTTTTCCCGAATTTCGTTCCATCCGCCCTGGTGATGAGAGGGTATGCCAGTGCATGGACTTTTTTCGCGTCCGCACGGCGATTCAACTCTATACCGGCGGTGATATTACCCCATTGGTCGCTACCCCCTGTTTGTAATGTGCAGCCATGTGTGCGCTGCAGATGCAGAAAATCATAGGCCTGAAGCAGCATATAGGAAAATTCTGTGTAAGAAATGCCTTGATCGCGTTCAGTACGGCTCTTAACAGAATCTTTTGCCATCATATAATTAACTGTAAAGTGTTTTCCTACCTCTCGCAAATAGTCAAACATGCTCAATGGTTGCAGCCAATCTATGTTATTGAGCAACTTGGCGGGGTTTGATTTGACCTCGAAGTCCAGCAACTTCGCCAATTGGGGTCGTAAATTCTCTGTGTTCGCATGAATTTCCTCAATGGATAATAACGGCCGTTCCGCCGATTTACCTGAAGGATCCCCAATCAAAGCAGTGCCCCCGCCCGCAAGAGCAATGGGTGTATGCCCCATGCGTTGAAAGCGCGCCAACGCCAACAGAGGAACCAGATTGCCGATATGGAGACTGTCACCTGTTGGGTCAAAACCGTTGTACAGGGTGACTCTCCTTGAATCTAAATAATCATCAACCCCTTCGGTTTCTTCTTGAATTAATCCGCGCCACCTTAATTCCGATAATATATCACTCATCCTACCTATACCTCACACCGAATTCCTCACTACGAGGTCTCTTAATAATACGGATTACACCACGTTGTGTCAATCACAATGACAGCATCAATCCCGCATAAAACAAGCCTGCCAAAAAATTGGCAGGCTTGTTTTATGTTACTACCTATCTATGCTTCAATAATAGTAATTCTCGTGACGAATTCTATCGCAGGATCCAGGCTGGCTTTCACCGAACAATATTTATTGGCAGATAAATCAACCGCTTTTTCAACCTTATCCCGGTCCAGTTCTTCACCTTTGAAAATGTATTCCATTTCGATCCGTGTGAACTTCTGGGGATAGGAATCTGCCCGTTCTGTCCGAATCGCAATTTCAAATTCTTTGACCTTTTCACGCTTCTTAAGCAACACGGACATACAGTCCATGCCGGTACAGCCGCCAAGTCCCATCAATACCATTTCCATTGGGCTTGGTTCAGACTCTTCTTTCCCACCCATTTTCACGGGAAACTCTTTTTCAGATATACCGGTGAAGGACATGCCCTCACCGTTCCAGGTAACTTTTGCATCCATACTAATCAATCTCCTTTTGCTGCCAACCGCCACGAAGGGCGTACGTCCAATTCCAACGAAGGCTCAATGCCTTTCACCAAGCGATAATACCCGGCCGCTGCAATCATGGCAGCATTGTCTGTACAATATTTAAGCGGCGGGATGAAAACATCAACCGGGCTATGTTCAACAATCTCTTTTCGCAACCTGACGTTGGCTGAAACCCCACCAGCGATGAGGATCGATTTCGCACCAGTTGCTTCCGCCGCCCTGATAGTTTTTGCTACCAGAACATCAACAACCGCCGCTTCAAAGCTGGCAGCAATATCATTCACCGGAATAGCACGACTGATGTGCTCTGAATTTTGCAGCTCATACTCTTTCACCAAACGCAAAACTGCGGTTTTGAGGCCGGAAAAGGAAAAATCCCAGGATTGATCCATCAAAGCACGTGGAAAATGGATCGCTTGCGGGTTTCCTGAATGGGCAGCTTTTTGTATGGCCGGCCCTCCGGGATATCCCAGCCCCAGCAACCTTGCAACTTTATCAAAAGCTTCACCAGCAGCATCGTCAAGCGTAGCGCCCAACCTTGTATAATCGAGGTGATCCTTTACCAAATTCAACTCAGTATGACCGCCAGAAACAATCAATGCCATAATTGGAAATCCCGGCACCTTTTTTTCTTCTTCTTCATACAACCAGGAAGCATAGATATGGCCTTCGAGATGGTTCAGGTTAATCAAAGGAATGCCGGTGGATTGAGCAAGACCTTTTGCCATATTGATTCCCACAACAAGAGACCCGGCCAAGCCCGGACCCTGTGTAACTGCGATGGCGTCGATATCGGATATCGACAGATGAGCATCTTTTAATGCCTTTTCGACTACGGAATAGATTGTCACAACATGCTGCCGCGAGGCCATTTCTGGAAACACACCGCCATATTGGGCGTGTAATTCGACCTGGGAAGCCACAATATTTGACAATATCTTTCGCCCGTTTTCCACAACCGAGGCGGCGGTTTCATCACATGATGTCTCTATACCCAAAATTCGAACGGTATCTGTCGTGTTCATGACTTTAAGTGTATCACCAACTCCATAGGATAATCAACAAGGGTCTCAAAATCGCCGTCATTCTTCATCACAAAGGTATCTTCCAGGCGGATACCAAACCCCTGGGATGGAAAGTATAATCCCGGCTCAATGGTGAACACTGCACCCGGTTGCAATGTATCATCTTCGCTGGCGGTCATGCCACAAAAAGGCGATTCATGCACATGCATACCAATGCCATGGCCGACACTATGTACATATCCTTCCTGTGTACCCGGTACATTCTCGATAGTTGGATATCCCATCTCCCGAAAAATTTCACAGGTCAGTTTTTGGCTGTCTCTAAAAGGCGCATTGATGGTTAACTCTTTCACAACACGCTGATAGGCATCCTTTACTCGGTCGTAAGCAGCCTGGATATGATCCGGCGCGTAACCGACGCACCACGTCCGCGTAAAATCATGATAGTATCCTCCGCCTCGTTCGCAGGGAAAAATATCAAAAACGATCGTTTCTCCGGTTTTAATATAATCCTCAGGATTCCCCGCGCTGTGCGGAATACCGGCATCACGGCCAATGGAAAAGATCACACCTTCGGGATTTTCCAATCCTACTTCATTCAGCCAGAGGTCAATTTTGCGTTTAACCATACCAATGGTGACTGGATCGTCCTGTGAATCTACCAAAACACCTTTTTCTTCTCTGCAGCCGGCAAGGTAATTCTCTACGCGTGATACAACCTCAACGGTTCCCTCCCCGACTTGCTTGATATGGTCGATTTCTTCCGAATCTTTGGTAAGCATTGCTTTTTGTAAAACATTGCTTTTCCGATTGCCAATAAATCGATATTCGGGATACAACGATCGAAAGTTATCAACCAGAGGCAGAAAGTTATTCAACTCCTTTTCACCATAGAGCAAAATCCCACCCTGTAGCAAACCAACGCTTTGGAACATGGCTGCCAAGCGATTTGCTATTGCTATATCTTCATCGTTATTGGCTTGCTTTAAAAATTGTTTGAGCGGGAATTCATCATATAATTTCACCGTAAAACCAGATTTTTGCGCTTCCTCGCGTTCCATCGCTCCGCAAAAAATTACTGGTTCCGCACCTTTCACAATCACAACATCAGCATTGGTTACATGCCCCGCTCCTGTCAGGTACACCATGAAGGGATTGTGTTGCCCCGCACCAGTTACCCAGATAGCATCAACATCCTTAGTGGCCATCAATTGTGGAATTTCATTCTTCATAAGTTTCTGTATCTCCTGCCTTTTTAGTTGGATTGAAACGGCTGCGTTCAATCATCCGAATTAAAGCCTCTATTCCCACCAGGACAACAAGAAGCAAAAAAGCTGTTACCCCGTCAAAAACCTTCCCCATCAACAGCCACACCAGCAAATTTATGTAAAACGCCATCTCCAGACTCTCACGAACGGAGGGGATGATACTGAGTTCTCTGTCACGTTCTATGCGCTGGTTGATTAAAGAAAAAATCGGTATGAACATCGCTGAAACAGCAATGAATAACGCAAAGAAGAATAACCAGCGGGGGCCAATTGTGGGCGGAAGATATAAAATGATCAATCCAAGCCCGCTCCATCCAATCAGAGAGAGAAGAGTGCAGAAGAAGACAAGCGGCAGAATTGGTTTGTTACTCACGATTTGGTTCATCCTTTTCAGTCCAATTATATTGGTAAACCGCCATATTTGCATGTTCATGGAGGCGGACTGTTTCGCCTTCTGATTGGTAGATTAAGTCAGTTTTTAGCGTTAAGGTGTTATACCACTCGGGAAATGTCATCAGATATTCTGCTCCACTTTTTTCAATCAGCCTAATCAAAGCTTCTTCATCTCGAATTACAGGGATTACTTCAGGAGATATTAATCCCGCCAGATCAAAAATGTCGCGATCTCCGAAATATCCCAAAGCACCGATATCATGGGCGGCTATATAAGCATCATCAGGAAGATTCATCTGAACCCATCTGGCTGTCACCACCATCTCTTCATGGATAATGGCAACATCATCACGATACGTCTCCATACCCAACCACCAGAAGCCTGCCGTCAGCAGGCTGATGGAAGCTCCAACACCAAATTGAATCAGTTTTTTTGTTCGCTCAGTCACCCGTATGGCCATCAATCCCCGGAATGTTCCCAGCAAGCCCAACAAAAAGAATACGGGCATCACCGGCATCATGTAGCGCCCATGGTGATAAGTTACTGGCAAGCGCAACGCATAGATTGCCACATAGCCCACTGCCCATAAAAACAAAGCGACTTCCAGCCATCTCCTTTTCTTAATGGCAAAGAAAACTTCAAAGATAATACCAGGGATTAGCAGAACAGCAGCGCCAACAAAAGGTTGAAAAAGCAGATTGCCAAACCTTGATAGTAATGGCTGATTGAACAATACGGCATATTCCGCCTGTTTGGCGTAGAAAGTATTGGGGAACAGTGTACCAGCCGTTTGAAAATTAAAGGCCAGATAACCAGCCACAACCGGCAGCCACCCTAACAAGAATTTACTGATGGCAAGCAAAATTTCGTGTCTCTTTTTTGAAAGGATAATGGTGAACATAACAGGCCCAAGCAATGTAAGCCCATCAGGACGCACCCAGATAATGACACCTGAAAGAAAGCCGATGAGTGCGTAATAATTTCCCTTCGCCAAAAGCAGTGCCACAAATAAAAACAAAGCCACAAACAACATAATTTCCATGCCCGAAAGCGCTGCCCAGATCATGTGCCATTCAAGCAAGAAGAAGGCACCAAACCCAAAAACTACGGAACGGTTAACTGAGCTCATTCGATCGCTTTTTATCAGGCTGATGGCAAGTTGTTGAAAACAGAAGGCTGCACTCACAAATAAAGTGAGACCAACGACGAATGTTCCCCAAAACGGACCACTGCCAAGCAAATGGAAGACTGCTAACAATCCTGTCCAAAGCGGCGCGGTGGAACCCCCGGAAGTTTTACCGGGGACAAAAGAAAATTCTCCAAAGACAGCCAGGTTGCGTGCGTAGGTCTGGTGAATCCACGCATCGTCTAAAGGATAACCAAATTCTCCAATGTAGTCGTGAGACACCGCCAGGTAAACGCCACATGAGACCAAACCCACGATAATTAAAACCAGATAAATCGCCCGATCACTTTTGAAATTCATATCATTTGGTTTCCAATATTTTCCATTCAGAGGTTTGTTCGATCACCACGAAAGAATCACTGAGTTCTGGATTGGCAAACAAATCTGACAGACCTGGCGGATGGTTTTTTTGTAAAACCAAATATGTTCCTCGATAACGGTTCATTGCTGCCAAAAGCACTTTTTCATCGCCATTGGGAATGACCAGCGCAGGCCGGTTTGATACCCAGTGAAAGCTGGGTGGGTCATTGATAAAGATGATGTCCTCCTCCCAAACACCATTCATGGAGAGTCCTTTATCTATAGCTATAAATTCTTTCGCAGGTTGCCTCCAAGCCAACGGTTGATCAAACTCTCCGACCACACGTATTGAGAATAAATACAAGGAAATTACTCCCGTTATCACTACAAGCATCACCAACACCAAGTTTTCCAACTGGTGTTTTGCCACGTTTTTGTTTGTCGGTAATTTCGTAATAACTTCCTTCAGTCCGACTGCCGTCATGATCCATACAAAGACAGAAAAAGCACTGGATGCGTGTAAAAAACCTCCCCGGCTGGCAGCAAAGGGGAAAAGCATACTCATAAAACCCAACAGAATTCCGTAACCAATCAGATTGTTGATAACCCAGGTCTGGTGTTTTTTCTTCATCACACCAACTACAAAAAAAGGGAGAAAAATGATCATGGTCTGCACACCAGCAAAAGTCAAGAAATTATTACCCAAAGATGACAGTCGTGCTGAAATAATAGATAAGGTCCCTTGGGAAAGCCATCGCTGTGGTGTTAAAACGCTGGCAGGAAAGGAGAATAGATCGTTGTAATTGGTCAGCCAAAGGCTTAGCGATGAGCCAGGCGGTGTTAAGCTTCCCCACAACGAGACATTGCGCATGTACCAGGGAAACATAACCAACAAATAGGTGCCAACAGAGGTTAGCGATACAGCAATGTAAGCTTTCCAAGGGTACCCGGCACTCCCACGGCACTTATAGAAGGTGACAAAATAGAACACCGGGATCATAATCGCCCAAAGGAGACCCTCCGCCCTTGATAGATGCAACAATCCCGCCAAAAGCCCGGCAACAGCGGCATTTACAAACAAAGGGCTTTTGGGTGATTTACGGCAAACAGTTGACAAACAATAAAAATACCCGAAACCGGCAACCATCACCAAGCCGAAGGATTCAATGGCTGAATAATAGACCAGGTAATACCCCCCAAACATGGCAATCAACGCTGCTGCAAAAGCGTATTTTTTTTCAAGCGAAGTTCTACCTGCGTAACGGTAAACAAGAAGGGGAATAAAAGCGCTGATAAGCGCCATTGGTAGAGCGCCTGCCAGGTAGGTGTTTTGGGCAAAAAGCACCATCCCGCTGGCAGCGAGAATGGAAGGCAACGGCATCCAATAAGTATGGGACGGATTAGGGAGTCCCGCAGGATCGTCAAGATAATGCCAGATAAATTGATCCCAAAAACCTTCACCAGCGTAGAGCGACCGGGCACCGACAGCGTAATAAGATTCATCCATGTAGCCCGGTGCACCACGAATACTCGCTGTGATCAGAAAAAGGGAAAGGCTCAATAGGAATAAAATCAGGTGGGTAAGGAATTCGGCTTTTGAGAACCTTTCACAACTCATAGTTTTCGCCTGGATGTTCCAACGTATACATCTCATGATACCAAAGCTTTACATTACGGAACAACCACCACCGAACCCAATATAGGTTTACTGCCAGGAAAACGGCTATCGGAAAAACAAAGAGGAAAGATGTTATATCAGGCAGTCGATTAAGCAGCCAGGGATACGCCAAAGTCAGCGAAAGTATCACTACCCCAATCCACCGTCCGCCGCTTTTTCGTCTATCCTCCCAAATTATGAGCAGGAATAAAAGCGTTGTTGCCACAGGCAGCAGATTGATCGGTTTTAACCACAAAGTCAACAGAGATTCCAGTACCAGAGTAAGGTGGAATGTCCAAAGGAACGGGGTGTATTCTGAAAATTTCGCAAGTACCCATTCGACCAAAAGAATCAAAAGCGCTAAACCGAAAACAAATTGAGGCAGCAAGAAAGAGGACGGCAAAATCTCTCTCAACACTTCCGGCAAGAGACCAAATCCATATTGACCAAAATAAACAAACCACATACGTAAGTAGCCGACAAACCAACCCGCATCCAATAATGCTACAGCAAATCCTAATAAAATAATCGTCCCCAGGAACCACCCCGTAAGAGCCAATCGTTTTTGCCGAATTGACCAAACAAGCAGAAAAAGCATGGTTAACCAACCCCAAAACGGAAACATTGTCATTAGTGCCAACAGTACACCAGCCAGTTCATCTGCTTGTCGTTTTATTGCCACCATTGCAGCAAATAGAAAGAAGAAGGCGATTGCTATGCTGCTTCCGCCAGTTACGGCGAGAAATGAGGGATAAGCCACCAAAATAACGCTTACTCCTGCTGCAAAATAAAAGAAGTTGCGTCTACGTATTTGCTTAATGAGCGAGACTCCCGAAATGGCAACGAATACCAGGCAAAGCAATTGTAAGGTCATCCACCACGAGGCAGCAACCATAAAGTCCTGCACAAACAAAAAGGGTAGAAAAAAGACCAAACCATACAGGGGGGTTCTTAAAAATAAATTCTCATTTTTCGCTGTGTAGGTTACACCGTAAGTGGTGTTTGCAAAATTCGCGATGCTTTCTCTCATTTCCTCACCATAGGGATTTGTTCCATCGATCAAAAAAGCCCTGAATGAATACCATGGCGTGAGGAAGTTACTAAGTTGCTGAGAATTTGAAAGATAACGATAATTTAGCCCTTGGACAGTAACGATCAGTACGATTATCGCAATGTAAAAGAGTAGCCATTTTAAAAAGAGCTGTACTTTTGGAGGGATAAACGATATTATTCGGCGGATTTTTTTCATACAATCAACTCGCAATGTGCCAGATAGGGCAATTATACCCACACATCCTGTTATGATGGCCGCAAATACAGTCCATATAGCAAACACTGGCAGAACGTCCAGAATTCATATCTTCGTTATAGTACAATAATCGCAAGAATATATGTAAGGAGAATGACATGGAATTCTTTCAAATAGATGGTGGAGTTCCGCTTTCAGGCACCGTTACACCTTCGGGCAATAAAAACGCTGCCCTTCCTTTGTTAGCTGCTTGTCTATTAACAAGTGAACCAGTGACATTACACAACATCCCCATCATCCAGGATGTATTGACAATGCGGCGGCTATTAGAAACCCTTGGGGTGATAATCACAGAAATTTCTCCTCACTGTTGGCGCTTGCAAGCTGATGCTATCTCCCCCGCAAAGCTCGACAAAGAATTATGCAAAAACATACGTGCTTCGATTTTGTTGGCGGGCCCCATGGCAGCCCGCTACGGCAGAATAGAAATCCCACCGCCAGGTGGTGACATCATCGGCAGGCGGCGTCTGGATACCCATTTTTATGTGCTTGAAAAGTTGGGAATTAAAAACGATTTAAACAAGAATTTCATTTTCTGGAAGGATAAACTCCGTGGAGCAGATATCCTTCTGGACGAAGCCAGTGTCACTGCCACTGAAAATGCCATCATGGCAGCAGTACTTGCTGAAGGAAATACAATCCTCCGTAACGCAGCCTCAGAACCACATGTCCAGGACCTATGCAAGTTCCTGAATCTTCTGGGAGCAAATATCAACGGAATCGGTTCAAACAGGCTGGTCATCGAAGGTGTCGAAAGTCTTGGAGGTGGTGAATTCACCATCTGTCCAGATTATTTGGAAGTGGTCAGCTTTATCAGTGCCGCTATTGTTACCAAAGGATCAATCCGCATCAAAAATGCAGGAACCGAACATCTGGAAATGATCCGCATGACTTTCAACCGACTCGGAGTCGATTGGCAAAATGATGGAGATGATATCATCGTGCCAAAAGACCAGACCCTTGAAGTTGTTCATGATATCGGGGATGCAATCCCCTCAATCAATGTCATGCCGTGGCCCGCCTTCCCGACAGACCTGATGAGTATCGCCATCGTGGTCGCAACCCAAGCAAAAGGCAGCGTTCTGTTCCACAACTGGATGTTTAATGGGCGCATGTTTTTCACAGACAAACTGGTTAGCATGGGGG
>Ga0334886_1003991_pt1 | contig 12540 bp, 11 predicted proteins | sample GraSluR1_MG_9_FD_207232 | JGI IMG/M metagenome (GOLD analysis project Ga0334886, IMG submission 207232) | Sludge microbial communities from methane-producing bioreactor in Wageningen University, Netherlands - Granular Sludge_27_06-R1 | ecosystem: Engineered > Bioreactor > Anaerobic >...
GGATCCTTTGAAACCGTGCGGTCATGCGATGGTGGACTACGGAGATGACGCATTTACGCAAGGAAAGCTTCACCCAATGATGGATCCTTCCTTTCGCTCGAAAATGATGATCCAACAGGGATTGGATCCGAATACGGCGGTGATCCTTTTCGATTTAGTACTGGGCTATGGATGTCACCCGAATCCTGCTGAAAGTCTATCTGAGTCGATTCAGAAGGTCAAGGAGGCTCGTGGAGAATCTGTCCATATAATCGGTTCGATTTGTGGAGTGGAAGAGGATCTGCAAATCTGTTCCAAGCAACGACAACAACTCGAATCTGCAGGAGCCATCATTTCAGCCAGTAATGCGGAAGCTGCCCTTTTGGCTGCATCTTTGGTGGAGGTTGACCCCTTATGATGAATATAATGAAGCAGAAACCCGTTGTAATCAATCTCGGTTTGGAAGTTTTCCATGAAGCTTTGAAAAGACAGGAGATCGAAAGCCTCGCTGTCCATTTTCTCCCACCCATAGCATCAGAAGAACTTTTAGATAAGATTCGTCGATTGCGGGAAAACAGCCCTTCAAAAGAGAAGGTTTCAGAATGAAACAGGTATTGATCTTTTGGATTCTGTTTTCGGTTGTTTTCGGTATTAGTGGGATGGGAATGAGGATCGTTGTAACCATCAATCCCTACTATCTAGTTTTGAATGAATTGGCGGGGGATTTGGCAGACATCCATCTTCTGATCGGCCCGGGTCAAAACCCACACCTTTTTTCGCCAACTATTCAGGATGCTCGGGCATTGAATCAAGCTGATTGGATTATTGCGAATGGATATGGATTGGAAAGCTTTCTAATGAATCTTTTTGAAGATCTTGGATCCAAAGGAAAACAGGTAACTTATGCGGGTATGTTGATTCCTGAGACACAGCTTTTTGCCAAATACTCTACCGATTACTCATACCCTGATAGCCCTCATTCAAAGGATCATGATCATGGTCCAATCAATCCTCATGTCTGGGTAGACCCCGTTTTCATGGCGGAGTATATTGTACCAGAATTTGCGGATCATCTTTCCAAGATGATTCCTCAGTCTGCCCCTCTGATTCTCGAAAGAGCCAAAGCGATTATAGAGGCGCTGGAAGAGTTCACAATCGTTGCGGATGCTTTTTTTTCGCCTTATCAGGGCAACACCATTGTAATGAGTCATCCCAGTTTCACCTACTTTTTTCGACGATTCGGAATCGATGACGCAGCAGTTTTTTTAGGAGAATCGACCGAGCCGACTATCGAGGATATTCGAAGAATCATTCGAACCATTCGTGAGCAAAAGGTGCTTGCAATCTTTGGAGAACTCCATATCAGCCCGAAAAGTCTTGAAACGATTGTACAGGAAACAGGTATGCAATCGCCCCGCCAACTGAATACACTTGGTTGGGAGACAGAAACAATCGCGGAACTGTTTGAAACGAACTTTCAGATCATGAAGTGTCAGATTCAGTAACTCGCTTGCTGAGATTTCAATAATCAATCAGTCTCCTTTCTCATGACCGGCTGATTCCATCAAACGCACGTTACTGATTCATCCATTCATAAGGAGAAGGCCGTTTTGAAAAAACACAAGCCATTGCTAGAAGTGGAAGGATTGAACTGCGCCCTTTCCGGTCAAACCATTTTGAAAGACATTACTTTTTCTATGGACAAAAACGATTTCATTGGGATTGTTGGTCCCAATGGAGCAGGAAAATCTACCTTGGTCCGGATCCTAATCGGGGAGATCCGTTCATATAAGGGGATTGTCCGATTAAATGGTCGTTATGGTTACGTACCTCAGATCAGAGCTTTTGATCGGGATTTCCCAATAACATCCGCAGAAGTAGCTCAAATGGGGTTGTATCGGATCAATCCCCTTTCTTTTTGGAAAAAGCGGATGGATCGGCGGATGGATCAATTATTTGAAAAAGTAGGAATTGGACCTTTGAGGCACAAAACGGTAGGAACCCTATCGGGCGGGGAATATCAACGGCTGATCCTCGTCCGAGCGATGCTATACAGACCAGATATTCTGATCTTGGACGAACCCGAAGCAGGTATTGACGAGATGGGAAAAGCTTCTTTCTATAATTTGCTGGATGAGTATCGCAAAGAGTTGAATGTAGCTATCTTGATGATTTCTCATGATATTGGTATGATCTTCGAAAAGTGCGATCGAATTCTCTGCCTCAACAAAACTCTCCATTGCCATAAACAAGCTAAACAGATGTCTGTAGCTGACTTGAAAGAAATCTTCTCTCCCGATTTTGATTTGCTTATCCGGGGAAAAGATCACTTTCATCAGGCTCATCAATAAGGCGAGAGGTATGCATACCTTTCTTCAAGAACTAATCGAATTCGAGTTCATGCGGAACGCCCTTTTTGGGGGTCTTTTGATAAGCATTGTATGTGGTGGATTTTCGACTGTTGTGGTTCTTCGAAAGATTGAGTTCATCGGTGATGGGATAGCGCATGCCACCTTTGGTGGAATTGCTTTGGGCCTCTTGTTGGGCATCTCAACCAATTGGATTGCTTTGATCACTTCATTGATACTGGCAATCTCGATCAGTCTATTGAGTCGCTCGAAAAAGATCAGCGAGAATAGCCTTATTGGTATGTTTCTCCCTCTCTCTATGGCTTTGGGTATTATCTTGTTGTCCTTTGTGCGGGGCTTTGTCCCCGATGTTCTCGGCTTTCTCTTTGGCAATATTCTCTTTGTGACAAGAACTGATTTGATGCAGCTCCTCGTCGCTTTGGTTTTCTTCATCGGTTTCTTCGGTTTTTTTTACAAAGGGATTCTATACTACTGTTTTGACGAACAAATGGCTCGTCATTTCGGTGTGCCTACAGGATGGATCCATCTTTTGGTACTTGTTGGACTTTGTTTAACCATTGTTAACTCTGTCAAAATTGCGGGTGTTGTTCTGATCGCTGCCTTAATCGTAATTCCAGGAGTCAGCGCAAAAATTCTCTCTCGGAACTTTTTGCAAATGGTCTTAACCTCAATTGCGATCAGTGTTGTGGGAACGCTTTTGGGAGTCATCACGGGTTATTTCCACAACCTGCCTCCTGGTCCTATGGTTGTTACCTTCCTTTTCGCCATTTTTCTCGGAATATCCGTGATTCGCTGGATTATGGTTCTTCTCAGGAAAATGCATAGGTAAGTTATAGAAGTGAATTAGGTCAAACGCATACAGGCTTTCTTGTGGTATGATTGGGCAAGAGGAAATCAGAGTGACATACCTAGGAGGGAACTGACATGAAAGGATGTACGGCAACAACGGTGATCGCTGTTCGCAGAGATGGAAAAACTGCAATCGGTAGTGATGGTCAGGTCACCTTGGGTAATAGCGTTGTGAAATCCACTGCAAAAAAAATCCGGAAATTGGGGGATGGAAAAATCCTGGCTGGCTTTGCAGGTTCTGTCGCTGACTCCTTTACTCTTTTTGAGAAATTTGAAGAGAAATACAAAAAGTACAATCAAAACCTTACAAGGGCGGCTGTTGAGCTGGCGAAAGAATGGCGGATGGATCGAATCCTCCGTAGATTGGAAGCCTTTTTAATCGTTGCGGATTCCGATAGCCTTTTTCTGATTTCAGGCACAGGAGAAGTCATACAGCCCGATGAAGAGATTGCAGCAATTGGTTCTGGGAGCGGTTTTGCTTTGGCGGCGGCGCGCGCCTTAATTCAGAATACCCATCTCGGCGCATTAGAAATCGTTCAGAAATCTTTGGAAATCGCCAGCGAAATTTGCATCTTTACCAACGATCAGTTTACCCTTGAAGAAATCACTGGCGCCTGATCATATCGGATAATGGAACCGATTATCAGAAAACTGATTTCTAGCCTAATAACGCTGCTGATCGTTGCGGCGATCTCTTTTACCCTTTTTCAGTGGATTCCTGGCACGCAAGTCGAAATCATGCTGGGAATGGACGCTGATGAAGCCGCCATTGAAGAGTTGTCTCGGCAGATGGCCCTGAATCAACCTGTTGTTGCTCGGTTTTTTATGTGGATCTCCGGGATCGCGCGCGGCGATTTCGGACAATCAATTATTTATCGTCAGAATGTGCTTCATTTGGTTGCAGATTCATTTCCCCCAACCTTCTCTCTCACCTTGGTAAGTTCTATCATGATCCTAATTTGCTCGATTCCTTTGGGCTTGATCGCGTCGCGTTTTAAAAACAGATGGATTGACCGAATAATCACGCTCACGTCGCAAATTGGGATTGTTCTTCCTTCTTTTTGGTTAGGTATTCTGCTTTTGCGTTTCTTTTCTCTTCAATGGGATTTCTTTCCCGCGTCTGGCTATATCCCGTTTCACACAAACCCTTCTGGATGGTGGAACTCCGTTTTTTTGCCCTCTCTTGCGCTCTCGCTGATTGGGATTTCCGTTATGCTTCGGATCCTGAGAGGTTCCATCTTGGATATTGTTCATGAAGACTACATTCGTACAGCCAGGGCAAAAGGGCTCCCTGAGCATAAGGTCGCGTTCCGTCATATCCTAAAGAACGCCCTTCTTCCTTTTATCACACAATATGGATTGCAGATCTCATCGATTATGGCAGGAACGATCCTTATCGAAAATGTGTTCTCGATCCCTGGCACAGGAAGGCTACTTTGGTTCGCAGTCCAAAGGAGAGATCTTCCTTTGGTTCAGGGATGCGTTATTTGGATTGCTTTTTTGACCATCATAATTCACTTAGTGACCGATATTCTTCACACAACGATCGATCCAAGGATTGAGCGGGTATGAGAATGGTTTTCCGTCGATGGGTTCGCAAAGCGATTCGACATCAGGGCTTGATGATCGGTTTGATCCTTACGAGTTTGGTTATCAGCCTGGGTATTATCAGTCTTGTTGTGACGCCCCACGACAGTTATCAAATGGATTTTTCCCAACGGTTGGTGGGTCCCAATCCGCAGCATTGGTTCGGAACGGACGATTTCGGGAGAGATCTCTTCTCTCGCTGCATGATTGGCGCGCGAGTCGCGCTTTTGGTAGGAGTGATTTCAACCGGGATCGCCTTGGTGGCGGGCTTGTTACTTGGATTTGTAGCAGGATTGGGTTCCCGATGGGTGGATGAGATCATCATGCGGATGATGGACGGTCTTTATGCTTTTCCCGCACTTCTTTTCGCAATCGGTATCTTGGCGGTTTGGGGGCCGAACATCTACCATGCCATGATCGGGATAGGGATCGTGCGGATCCCCATTTTTGCCCGACAAATCCGGTCGAGCACTCGTTCGGTGAAAGAGAGGGAATTCGTGAAAGCCGCTTATGCTCTTGGAATCCACCCTTTAAAGATCTCTGTGGTTCATATTCTTCCCAATATTCTTTCTTCCATCCTTGTTCTGGTATCGTCTAATTTCGCGTTTGCGATCCTTTCCGAAGCAGGTCTGAGCTATATTGGTTTAGGTACGCAACCCCCCATGCCCAGTTGGGGAAGAATGCTATTGGAATCTCAGCGGTTTATCGAACGGGCGCCGTGGCTCTCTTTTTTTCCAGGAATGATGATTGCTATTACCGTACTCGGTTTCACCTTACTGGGAGATGGATTGAGAGATCTTCTCGATCCAAATGTTTAGCCAGGAATCGCAAATGATGAGATGGTTTGGTTGCCCAACATACTCCATTGAGAATGCTGGTTTTTCTGTACTCCAGGAAAACAGGGTTCCCAATCGAAAGGCTCAGTAGATACGATGATGGTGTCCTCGTTTTCGGAATGATACAGAGAGTAGTATTCCCCATCCCCATAGTGAAACCTTGATACATAGAGATTGGTCCCATCGGTCATCAACCAGTTCAATGCGGAAATCTGAGCACAAGCGCTTTCCAATTCTTGAACCGTCATCCGCATAGCGTCTTCAGTGGGATACCCTTCCATTATCAATTCCATCACTCGCTCAAACGCAATCTTCGAATCGCAAATGTTCCCTGCATTCAGTTCTTCGATATGCCTTCCGTACGCATCAATGTCCTTGATCGTGCCGTTATGGGCAAAAAGATAATTGCGTTCTTCCAATTGATCAGAGAAAGGATGAACATTCGCCAAATCCACTTTTCCAATCCCTGCTTTTCTCGCATGGAGAATTAAGATATTCGCTACTTGGTTCGAATCAGCGAAAAACCTTATGGAATCCAAAGGTTTTGCGCTTCGGGAAAGATGAATTCCGCCATTACAGAAGAACCCCACACCGTACCCGTCCCCATGAGGCGCATGATTCCCATATTGCGCTTGAATAGAAAGCTGCTGAAGAAAAGGGGTAACTGAAACGGGAGTTTTGGAAATCACGCCGATCATTCTGCACATGCCAAAATGCTCCTTTCCAACAAATGCTCAGGACGTTGATTGGGATTAACGCCCATCATGAAAAATCCCCCGCTTCCGATCGAGAATACGGGGTTGATGCCTTGGGCTGAAGCGATGATGTCTATAGTAAGGTCAAATTGAAGCCAGTAATGAACCTGAAAGTCGAAACGAAACCCAATCCCTCCCGCTATATACGGATATCTGGGCGTCAATTCCAGCATGGATCGCAATGCGCATCCTTGGAACTGAAACTTTCCTTCCGAAGTGCCTACGGCTGAAACAGGCAAAGGGGTCCATACAGAAAGGCCAACAACGGGTGAAGAAGATTCATGAATTCGAAGATAGCCGATGCCAAGGCTTTCAAAGGGGAGGACAAAACCCTTTCCTACGTTGGCGCCCATTCCTTTTTCATACAAAAAGGAAGCGAAAAGACTATTAACAGCGATTGGATTGTTTGGCAGATGAATCACGCCAAAGCCCAAATCAATCCCCATTGAAACCCATGCTTTCTCCGGGCTTTGCGTTCCCAAAAGGTCCAAAGAAAGAAAACCCAGATGAGGGTAGATCGTCACGTTGTCGGTTTTCGAGCGCTCGATCAAGGGAATGGCCAGTTGGGCCTGCAGCATTGCGTTATGATCATTCCCGCTGCCGTGAAGATAGATGTTCACCGGACTACCCCGTTCGATAAAAATCAATTCCCAAAGAAATTCTGAACCATACGTTCCAACCGCTCCATAGAAAATGTTTTGCTTGAGATCATCCCAACCCAACACTCCGATTCCAGGCGCGATCGCGCCTCCGGCCAGAACCAATGGGCTCCATGCCCTGGGTTCTATGGATGGCGCGTATGCAACCGAATGCTGTGCCAGAAGCTCTGCGTCAATCATGTATTCGGACCGAACCGGCAGCACAAAATCCGATTCGGTGATCCCATCGGCTTTGCATAACGGAGGACCACCAGTAAGCGGTTTGTCACAATACGGAATGACATACAGTGCGTAACCGAAGGAATCGTACCCTCTATAGTACAGACGATCATCGACAACAAGCGGTTGGAATGCGCCTGTTTGTACAGAGGTATGCTGATGGAAGGTCAGCTGGTTCAGATCAATGGAATAGATTTGGTATATTCCTTCCAGGTCCCAGGAAAAAAAGAGAGATGATTCGGTTAGGAAAGGATCGATCATCGCGTGATCAGAAGAATGGAGGCATATGAGCGCGCCATCCTCCCAAAGATACAGGTGTGTCTGTTCGTTGAAGGTAATGGAAAGCCCGATTCTTGGGCCGTTAACGGAAATTCCGTTGATCCAAAAGTCTGGATTGCCATGCATCAGAGTTACTTCTTTGCTCGTATCGATCGTATGAACCATTAGGCTCGTTCCGCCTTTATCGAGTTTCAGGTAAAGGATCGTACTTTCGTCCAACCACCGAACCTGGATGACCCGACCCTTTTCCGAAGCTTTACGCAAGACCCCATGATCGTCTTCAAGAAAGAGTTCTTGACTGTACTGCTCCAAACCGTCGCCAAAACCATAGACTGCCGCAACTCTTCCTGCAGGGGAAATGTCAAAATCGATGGGCGTTGGATCCAGGCGAAACACTCGACTCGTTCCATCGGGTTCGATCTGAAGCCACCGGGGCAGCATCTGGTCTGGCCTGTCAATCACCACGACCGAATTCCCAAACAAACGAGCCGTCCCAGAATGCGTTCGGCCCTTTTGAACTGGTTGTCCTTCATAAATAGGGTCGGGGATTGAAGCCTTTACGCGGTCGGATACCCATACCGCCCATTCTATAAGAAAGTCAGCCCAATCCATACCGGTAACCCCTTTTATGGCTTGAAAGAGGTTGTACCGATACTGAGTACCGTAGGTTTGAAAAAAAGCCCGATATGCTTCGATCCCAAATCGGTCAATCATAAAGGCGAAAAAAAAGGCTCCATAAAGATAATTGTCTCCCACCGGTGTATATACAGGAGTCTGCATCCCCCCCGCCAGTTGGAGACCCCGAAACCGTTCATCAAGGATGGCTGCTCGAAGGAACATTTCGAATCGGGAATCGTGAAGCCTCCCTTGATCAAAAAGAAGCGTTTCGGATACGATCGATCCGCCTTCGTGCATCCAGGATGGGGTAAATGCTGTATCGAAAAGCGTAGCCACAGGATTTCCGAATATCCGAAGCTGGTCTTTCAAGACACCCGGTTTATCAGCAATTAAGATATGGGTCAATTCGTGGGCAAATACATAAGGAACCCACCATTGATAATGGTTTTTCCCAATCCGAGTATCTGATCTGTTGACATAAATTGCCGTCATATGAGAAAAGATATCTGCGTAAGCGTTGGCATAGTCCCCGTCATCGACTAGATAGACGCGTACCCTCCGATGTGGTTCAAATCCGTAGAAATCGCACAGATATTGGTAGATGCCAGGCCCCTCATGGTACAACTGCAGAGCGAAATCTTCCAACCCCTCTTGGTAAATGATATCAAAGGGTTTTGTCCAGATTCGATAGTATTGGATCGCAAATGATGCAGTAAACGTCATCAGGCATACGAGAAAAAGGACCCATCTCTTCATTCGCGTCTCACCTCGCAATAAAAAAGCGGGCTTGCGCCCGCTCTTTTAGAATTCGCTGTATTTATCCAAGGATAGAAACGTTTGCAGCTTGGGGTCCCTTGGTTCCATTTTGTACTTCGAACTCTACTTCTTGCCCTTCTTCGAGCGTTCGGAATCCATCCATATTGAGGGCGCTGAAGTGGACAAACACGTCATTGCCGTCGTCCTGAGAGATGAATCCGTAACCCTTCTTGGCATCAAACCACTTTACCTTACCTTTTAACATCTTGTTCCTCCTAGAAACTTTGTTTTCCGTAAATACGGTTCCGAGGCATATCATACACGAAAAAACCCTCCTTGTCAACCCCTTGGATTTTTTTGAAACCGTTTGACGGAAATGGTGAACACTCAGCCAGACGGATCGTTAAAATGTTTTGGAATGTCCGGTATCCTGAAAAAAAATCAAGCTCATATTCAGGGGGTAAGCATTCGGTGAATTCGTACTGACTCGAAAAAAGGAAAAAGGCTAAAAATGGGTCTTTGCGATACGAAAGCCCCGGTTATTTTGTGAATTGCCTAGGGACCATTTATGAAACCGGTAAGCCAAGCGACAGTCGCCGGCATTGTTGTTCCAATGGCCACCTCGGACCATTTTATTCGAGTGGTGATCTAAGTGGCCAATAGGATTGGTCTTTGTTTCGGTTGTGTAGACTTGATAGGAGTCATGACACCATTCCGTTACATTACCGGTCATGTCGTACAATCCCAATTGGTTCGGCGCCTTTTTTCCTACGGGTTGGGTACTCCCTCCAGAATTGTCCGTAAACCAACCCACATCATCGATATCGTCGCCTCCCGCGTACAGATACCTTGGCGGAATCGGTAAAGCCAAATTGCCACCGCTCGCCGAATACTCCCACTCGGCTTCTGTAATCAGCCTATATCCAACTACTTGAGTAATATCTTCTGTTTTGGATCCCGCCGCGTCCAAAAAACTCCCTTGTTCTGGTTCGCCCTCTAAAATATAGGCAACAGGCAATCCTTGTTGTTCGCTTAACCAATTACAGAAGGCGATCGCATCCCACCAAGTCACATTAACTACCGGACGGCTGCCTCTTCCCCAATCTTCATCACCAGGTTTAGCTCTATCCGTATCATCGCAGAAAGCATCGTATTCATAAAAGGTCACTGGATACGTTCCCACCCAAAAATCGTACGTCAGGTGAACGGTATGAGTAGGTCCAGACTCGTGCAAATCTCCCTCTTCGTCACCCATTTGAAAAGTTCCTCCATAGACCAAGATCATTTCTGGGGGTGTGACCGTAATCCGTTTTATGCCTTCCACTCCGGAACCATCTTTGGCGGTGGCTTTTACATCAACTATTCCTGTTGTCAGTCCCTTAAGAATACCTGTTTGGGTTATCTCGGCCCGATTCTCTCTGGGGGAGATCCCTCCAACATTTTCCACAGACCATGTGACCTCTTTGTTGGTTGCATTCTCGGGATTTACCTCCGCGATCATCTGAAGGGGTACCCCTACCCCAACAGATACTCTGCCTCCTTCTCCTGATACGGTAATGGCCGTTACAGGTTTATGAAAGGTAGCCACCAAGGTCACATTCTTTGCGGGCATAACATAGGAGAAGTTTTCTTCGACGCTTACTAGCTCCCCTCCGGACGTTCCAAACGTCCAATGGACAAAATCAAACCCCTCTGCGTCATCCGCACGCACCTCAACCTGCGCGCCGGCAGGATAATTCCCTGCGCCTTCCAAAACCCCTCCATCTTCTGGGTTCCCCTTCAAGGTTAAAGCAAAGATCTGTTCGAAGATGGCCAATAGGGTCACATTTGCCGCTGGTATGGTGAAGGTGTGGGTAGTGTCTGTGCTGACCGTGCTTCCAAAGCTATCTTCCCACTCAACAAAGCGATACCCCGTATTGGGTATGGCTGTGATCTCTACCTCTGCTCCCGCTACGTATGCTCCTCCTCCGGTCACGGTACCCCATGCGTTGTTGTTTCTATTCAGGGTCAGGGTGTGAGCATCGGGTGGCAACTCTTCAAAATTTGCTACCAATGTCACGTTTTCTGCCGGCATCATGTAGTTGTAGTTGGCTTGTGTGCTGATTACCGAACCACCGTGGGTCCATTGGACAAAGCGGTAGCCTGCTGTTGGTGTGGCCTGGATGTTGGCAACCTGTCCAGCTGCATAGGTTCCTCCCCCAGCGACTGTTCCCCAAGCGTTGTTGTTTCTATTCAGGGTCAGGGTGTACAACTCAGCAGGTACTTCTTCAAAATCCGCTACCAATGTCACATTCTCAGCAGGCATCGTGTAGCTGTGGTTGGCTTGTGTGCTGATGATCGTACCACCGTGGGTCCAATGGACAAAGCGGTAGCCCGCTGTTGGTGTGGCCTGGATGTTGGCAACCTGTCCGGCTACATAGGTTCCTCCCCCAGCGACTATTCCCCAAGCGTTGTTGTTTCTATTCAGGGTCAGGGTGAATGGCTGCGTTTGAGTGTTAAAGGTCCACACATCGCCTTCTGTCAATTCTCTTGGTTCGCTGGTTCTCCCGTCATCAGCGTCGACTCGCCAGAAGTATTGAGTGTCGTATGCCAATTCGGGCAGAGGGTGGTTCGTTTCGGTGGTTGTGGCGATCCATTCCAAATCGTCTTCCTCTGTGCTTAGGTAGACCATGTAGGTAAGTGGGTCGCCCTCAGGATCACCACAATCCCATCGCAAGACGACCCCTTCGATGGGTTGGTTTTCTGCGCCATCTTCCGGCTGGGGGTTGAATGGCTTGAGTGGGGGTTGGTTGAAGACTTCTATCCATAAGGTTGCTTCTTTTGTATTGTCATTTCTTGGGTTGATTTGATCGGGCGGGATGAGGGTGGCGCGGGTGGCGCGGATGATGACCTCGTAGATTCCCGACGCCGTTGCGCTCACGTCGATTTCGTAGACTAAAACGCCATCGACAAGCTCAGTGGCTTGCGCCTGCTCTCGGAAGATGACGGTGAACTCGACCCCAACGATGGGGGTGATGGAAAAGGAGAAGGTGTCTTCCCCCTCCAAACTGAATGGGGAGTTTTCGTCGATGTGGTCAGAGGCTGCCGCATCTCCGTCGCCTGTAATAATCTGCACCAACGCGTCCAGGACTTCGGGATCTTCCAGATTAGGAAGGACGATCTTGGGGATATCTCGGCTTACGCAGGAGAAAAGAAGAAAGACCATTATCAAGACCAGTGTCAGGATCGCAATCCGTTGTTTCGTGCCCATACATTTGCACCTCCAGAGCATGATTTGTTTAGTCACGCATATGATGGAGGATTTGTGGACTACAAAAAATCCGATTGCTGTATATCATAGGAACGAAAGGGAATAGAAAAGAAAACCGCTACAAGAATGAATGAGAAATAAGGAGCTTTTTGCTGGAACTCGAATCCTCACCGCAAAATCCCCCTTCTTTTCATCTTTTCATTTTACCATTTTGTGTACCTATTGTCAAGGATCCGAAATGCTTCATAAATAAAAAGTACCCAAAATAGGATCTATTTTGAGAGCAGGGGACCGAGGCAAGGAGGAGCGTGTTCACATGGGGGAAAAATCCGTATGGGAGAAATACGGGAAGTTGTTGAGAAGAGTGCGAAAAGATATCGAGAA
>Ga0334886_1003999_pt1 | contig 12521 bp, 11 predicted proteins | sample GraSluR1_MG_9_FD_207232 | JGI IMG/M metagenome (GOLD analysis project Ga0334886, IMG submission 207232) | Sludge microbial communities from methane-producing bioreactor in Wageningen University, Netherlands - Granular Sludge_27_06-R1 | ecosystem: Engineered > Bioreactor > Anaerobic >...
ATGGAAGATCTGAAAATACAATAAAAAATTACAGTTTCCACTTGAAAGCCTTTTTAAATTATACTCAAAATCACCCATTAACCCATAAAAATTGCAAGGAACTGTTAGAAGAATATAAACTTCATCTAAAAAGGGATAAAAATTACAGTAATAGCAGTTTAAAAACATCAACAGTTATAATTAAAATTTTTTTAAATGAGCACGAACTAGACTGCCAAAGTGTTAGGGTTCCCAAGACAAATAAAAAATTACCTAAATACCTCTCCCGTGACGATGTTAAAAAGTTACTAAACGCTCCACGTGGTATATATGAAACAAGGGATAAAGCAATGATTAGTTTACTTTACACATCAGGACTAAGAGTTAATGAATTAAAAAACTTAAATAAGGATGATATTGATTTTAATGAAGGAACAATTAAGGTAAATGATGGTAAAGGTGGCCGGGACAGGATAACCTATACAGATCATAAAACTATACAACTTCTAAAAGACATGATCTACAAAAGAACCCGAAAAGGCCGTGACGATAAGGGCCCAGCTTTATTTACATCCAGAACAGGAGAAAGATTATCCACACGTTCCATGCAGAGAATAGTGAAAAAAGCATCTGAAATAGTAGGCCTCCAAAATAAAAATATAACTCCCCACATTTTACGACATAGTTTTGCAGTACACCTCTTAAAAGGGGGATTGAACCTTAAAGAGGTACAGCAACTTTTAGGTCATGAATCATTAAGTACAACTGCAATATATACTGAACTATCCGATCAAGACTTGAAAAAAAGATATCAAGATATAAAATTAGTTCAGTAATCCAAAGAAAAAACTAGAAAAAGCAATAACAGAATACTTAATCCAGCCGAGCTACCGTTGCAAAAGGATACGATTACAGCAGTGATGGTTTACACCGTGCCCTGCAAGATAGTAAGGTGAAACTTTCCAGCCCAATAGACAGATGAAACCGCTTAAAAATAAATTAAACTACTTTTAATTAAAGTAAATATCTTTTTATCCATATCGTTGGTTGCTGAGGATAAATCAGTGACTATTATTTTGAAGACCCTTTCTAAACAGCATATTGCATATCCGGATGCTAACCGGAAATAATTATTTTATTTTATTTTCCTAGAATTGGTTGATCCTAAAATTTTTTTGGGTAAAAATAAAAATAAAAAAACATTGTTAATATGTAGACTGCTCCTAAAAAATAAAATAAAATCGCATATAATGGGTCTTGTAGAGATTTTGATCTAAATAGGTAAGTGTAGGTCAATATTAATGCTTGGAATACAAAAATTGGTACTGGGGCCATATAATATAATTTAGGGTTGTAGTTTTTGGTTTCGAATACAAATAAAATAACCATTACTAGCGCCCACAAACTAACAAACAGAGCTAATGGATCTCCAGAAAATAAAAAATAAAACAACAACGTGATAAAAATAATTAATTGTCCGTATAGTGAATTGACCTTTTTTCCATATAATTCTCCTTTTGGGATTATATAATATGCAAATATCAACACACTGAAACAATGCAATAGTTGTTTGGTTAATTATTCTTTTATATTGTTTTCTAAGCGTAATCTTGATTTTTTTGCTATGTACCCTCCAATCAGCCCTAATATTGGAGGTAATGCCAGATATGCTACTAAATATGCTGTTAATTCAATATTGAAGGGAAGTATAATTGACAAAATGCTTATAGTATATACCAAACCTTCATACAATCCAAGTATGGCCTTGTTAGTTCTGGATAAGTATGTAGCAATGAATCCACCCAAAATAAGTATAAATATTGATAAAATATCTGATAAAGGAATATCTGGTAAAAAATATGCCAAAGTACCAGCTATAAAATATCCAATAATTATGGCAATAACTGGATGTATCTTTTTCATGAATACACCTCAAATTTAATAGAATGCTTTCTTTTTCGTGTTGAACCCCTTTTGGGATGTTTTAGATTTAACTTTCGTAAGCATATTTTTATTAGCTGAATTAAGTTTTTATAGTTTAGTAATATAATAATACATCTATGTGATGGTGGGAGGATTGCATTTAAAGCCCCATAAATTTGATTAATAATCCCACCATCACGAATCACCCCCATACTATTTCAAGAGGATTGAAGGATTTAAGGAGAATTAATTAATAGTAATCGACTATTTGTATGTTTATCTCCTTAAAACCCACTTTATTTATACCTATATAATATTTCCCAGGATCGGCGTAAACATCAAACTCCCCTTTATTAGGAGAGGAGAAACCTTTCAACATATCACTGGATACTTCACCACCATCACTTGCTCTATTAACTGTAAAGTCTAATGTATAATCATCCCTTACATAGTAGTTTTCATCTGCAATGGTTGCTGCTATAATAACCTTGAACTGATTACCCTTAGTGGTGAAGGAGGGTGTTTTAGTGTTAGTGTCTATATCCTCCTTAGTGTAGGTTGCTATTGTATGCCATGAGGCTTGTGTTGTAGCAGGCTGTGATTGACTATCAGCAGTGGTTTGTTCTGTAAGGTTAGCATTGGTTGTGTTATCCTGTGTTGGGGTTAAAGCCCATAGAATCCCAACAATTAGTATTAGAAAAATAATAACGCCAGCGATTAGTATTAATGGTTTTCTATCTTTAATTCCCTCTTTTTCTATTTTTAAAGGTTTCAAATCACCGTTACAGTTGGTGCATTGATAACTGGATGGGTCGTCAGCGTCATCTATTTGGTATGTTTCACCACATTTCTCACATTTAACAACTTTCACTATATATTCCCCCACTCCTGAGTAATATTTATATGATATTTTGTTGTTACACAAAATAAATATTTCTCTTTCCACACAATAAAAAAAACAAGAGATGTACATTATATAAACGAATTGGTGGGCTAACGAAAAACAACCTTTTCAACTAACTATGCGTATGAATGGTGCTATTTTTCACAGTAACATTTATGCTAATGTGAATGATAATAGTATTGTTAGTATATTGTAATATTGTCTGAGTGATTATCATGAAAATTGATCAAAAAGGAATAATTGGAATAATTGGAATATTGGTTTTAGTAGTTGCAATATCTGGGTGTGGTTCTTCTTCTGAAGATGACCCTTATGATAAGAATAAAACTCTTTTGATGACTGATGAAGAGATTAAGGCTAATGCAACACCAGTAGGTGGTGAAGATTTTCAGCGAAATACGCAGAAATATGCTGATACACCAATAAAGCTGACTGGAATTGTTATGCAGATTGATACAACCCACTTTTTAATGTATATGGATGATAATCCTGATTACATTGTATATGTTAACATGATGGGTGTTACACCTCAAAATTTACTTGAAGATGACAAAGTAAATGTTTATGGCGTGCCAGAAGGTAAGGTAAAATATGAAACAGTTTCAGGAACAGAGAACATAGTACCATCTATTGAGGTTTGGACAGACAATGTTGAAATAATTTAATGGGATTAATCTCCTTTTTATTTTTTTATGTATTATTTGTGTGATTTTAGCAATTAATGGGGGTTGCAAATGGTTTATTGTCCAGAATGTGGTAGTGAAAATCCAGACAATGCAATTCATTGTCAGGAATGTGGTGCAAAGCAGGTTCAAGCTAAAATAGCAAAGAAAAATCCTGAAGAAAAGAAAAGTCATAAAGAATATTATATAATATTCGCAGGAGTAGTCATACTCATTATGATGCTTACTTTATCGTCATTAATGAGCTTTTCCTCGACATTTATGGCCAATATACTCTTCATTGGAGGAATCCTACTCTTTTTCTTCAGCTTAGTAGTGGCAATTATAATGAAAAAATAAGGAATTATTAAACAATTAGTGGGTTGTAAAATGGTTTTTTGTCCAGAATGTGGGGCTGAAAATGATGATAATGCAGTTTACTGTCAGGAATGCGGGTCAAAACTAAATGTTAAGTTATTGAGAGAGTAGTTGAAAAATCTCCAGACAGAAAACCAAGAAAAAATTATAAAAAATTTTGGACAATTGTTGCGTTTTTAGTCCTTATAAGTTGGTTTGGTTTATTTGCATGGATGGGCCCGGGGGCAACGCCTCAAATAAGGTTGTCAAATATTGTGTTTGGAATCGGAATTGTCATATTATTCTTGGTTGCGATTTTAATTATTAACTATAAAGCATGAGAGCATTTGGTAATATTTAGTTAACGGAATGGTCTAAAAATCGAAAAATAAATGTGGGGGTATACTACTTGGTAATTGTTAAATGTGTGAAATGCGGGAAAGAATTTCAAATAGATGACAAAGAGGAACTATCTGACTTCAGGTGCCCATGCGGGGGTGAAGTTAGTGTTAAGGTAGTCAGGCGCAGAAAAGGCTTCCGCCAGAAAAAAAGAGTGAATATTAATAAACTGATAAAATGCCCTGACTGTGGACAAGAAGTTAGCAGTAAAGCAACTGAATGTCCAAATTGTGGGCGTCCTACAGAAAGAGGGGTTGATGGTATCTGGTTGGTAATTGCCTTTATTTTTCCATTCGTGGGTATTTTGGCAGGTACTTACTTTGCCGTGAAGGAAAGGAGTGGGGCAGTTGGTGTTATAATAGTTAGTACACTAACATTAGGAATATATTGCTTATTAGGTTATTTCTTAGGCATAAACCTCATACAATCTGCTTTAAGGTTATTTTAATGGATATAAACAAGTGAATTCCCCATTTCGCCTTTTCAACTCAACATGAAAAAATTAAGAATCATAAGGGCAATTTCATGGACATGAAGAAAAATAAGAACTAATATAATGGCTATTGTAATAAATTACTAAAAATTTGCTAAATGTCGATATCATTTCGTATTGAGCAGTATGACGAATAGACTTTTGTTAGCAAAAATGTGAAAACAATTTATAGAGTTTGTTTTATTATTTTAATGAATCTAATAGTTTTTTAAATTTCTTATTTTTTTAACAGATTGAACGAATTTAAAATATTTAACAAAATTATTGAACTTTCTTCAGATGTTTTGTTTAAATGAAATTATCACTTTGACTTAAATTTACAGTTAATTAATAGTAACAATAATAATTATTAAAGAAAAAATAGAGTATAGAGGGGAGTACCATGGTATTATTTTCAATGAAAGGGGATAACTTAAAAAAAGTTCATCGTATTGATTTTAAATTAGAGAAAGATATTCAGAAAATAACTGAACAGAATATTGGCATTATTTTTGGTTTGGATTTTGTCAAATCAGAATTCCAGCTCAATGATTTGAGGATGGACACTCTCGCATTTGATATAGAAACCAGATCGTTTGTTATTTTAGAATATAAAAAGAGTTCTAATTTCTCTGTGATTGACCAGGGTTATGCCTATTTGGCCCTACTATTAAACAATAAAGCTGATTTTATCTTAGAATACAATGAATCAAAAGAAGATTTTTTGGGTAAGAACGATGTAGACTGGTCTCAATCACGTGTTATATTCGTTTCACCACAATTTACAAAATACCAACGCCAAGCCATAGAATTTAAAGATTTACCCATCGAACTATGGGAAGTGACCAAATATAAAAATGATACTGTTCTTTTTAATCAATTACAAGCACCTAAATCTAATGAATCCATAACTAAGGTTAGTTCAAAAAGTGATATTGTTCAGAAGGTTAGTGACGAAGTAAAGGTTTATACTGAAGATGACCATCTTAAAACTACTTCTGATGATGTTAAAGAATTATATGATGAATTGAAGGAGAGAATTTACAACTTAGGTGATACTGTAGAAATTAAACCATACAAAATTTATATTGCCTTTAAATCCAACACTAATTTTGCTGATTTAGGAATACAGAAGAATCAAATTAAGATTTGGCTTAATTTACGTCTTGGGACTTTGGATGATCCTAAAGAGGTAACAAGGGATGTTTCAAATGTTGGACATTACGGGAATGGAGATTACGAGATCTCAGTAAAACCTGGCGATGATTTAGATTACTTAATGACTCTTATCAGGCAGTCTTTTGAAATAAATTCTTAAAGCCACAAGTTAAAGATTGGGGATAACATGAGCAACTTTCAGGAAAAGGTAACATTTATATGGGACTTAGCAGACCTCCTTAGAGGTTCATACAAGCGAAACGAATATCAAAAAGTGATACTTCCTTTTACAGTTCTTAAAAGATTCGATAGCGTTCTGGAACATTCTAAAAATGATGTTCTTGAAACTTACAATAAGTATAAGGATAGTATTGAGAATTTGGATCCAATTCTAAGTAGTGCTGCAGTGGATAAAAATGGTAACGAGTTAGGATTTTATAACTTTTCCAAATATGATTTTAAATCCCTGATCCAGGATCCGGAACATATTGAAGAGAACTTAATGCATTATCTGGATAGTTTCAGCCCCAACATCCAGGACATTTTCGACAATTTCTATATAAAAAACCATATTACCAAATTATCCAAATCCAACCTTCTATTTTTATTGATTAAGAAATTTTCAGAATCTAAAGTTGATTTAAGTCCTGAAAAAGTTTCTAACCATGAGATGGGAACCATATTTGAGGAACTCATCCGTAAGTTCTCAGAACAGTCAAATGAAGAGGCTGGGGAGCACTTCACACCACGGGATGTGGTTAAACTGATGACTCATCTTATTTTCAGTGAAAATGGTGTGCGTCTCAAGGAAAAAAACTTAATCAAGAAAATATATGACCCTGCCTGTGGAACTGGTGGAATGCTTACCAGTTGTAAAAACTTCATCACCGAACTAAACGATTCAGTTGATGTGGTATTGTATGGTCAGGAAGTAAATGAGGAAATATATGCTATTTGTAAGGCTGACATGCTCATTAAGGGTGAAAACTCCGAGAACATCAAGGGACCCTCGAGCACTCTTTCTGATGACCAGCTGCCTGATGACCGATTTGACTTCATGATATCCAATCCTCCATACGGTCGTAAATGGGAACAGGATAAAGAAGTTGTCCAGAAAGAAGCTGAAAAAGGGTTTGAGGGGCGATTCGGTGCAGGCCTACCCAGGATTAACGACGGCCAACTGCTATTTTTGGAGCACATGTTATCCAAGATGAAAGAGGATGAGAAATCCAGGATAGCAGTTATCACCAATGGTTCACCACTCTTCACTGGAGATGCAGGTTCAGGTGAAAGCAACATCCGCAGATGGATCATTGAAAACGATTTCCTGGAGGCTATAATAGGACTTCCTGATCAGTTATTTTACAACACAGGTATCCGTACCTACATTTGGGTCCTCACCAACGAGAAACCAATAGAAAGAGTGGGTAAGATCCAGCTGGTGGATGCATCCAGGAAGTATGTGAAGATGAGGAAGAGCCTTGGAAACAAGAGACACCAGCTCAGTGACAGGGATATTGAGGATATTTTGGATCTATACTGTAAGTTTGATGAGAATGATGTGATCAAAGTCTTTGATAATGAGGACTTCGGCTACACTAAGGTAACTGTGGAAAGACCACTACAGTTGAACTATGAGGTAACTGAAGAGAGGTTGGAGAATCTTTATGCAGTCAACGCCTTCAGCAAACTTGCAGTGAGCAAGAGTAAAGATCCTGAAACCAAAATCAGGGAAGAAAAAAAGGGAAAACAATTACAGGATGAAATCATTCACTCCCTCCAGAAAATCGACAAACACTACAAAAACTGGGATGAATTCGAAAAAAGAATAACACAAGCACTGAAACCATTCAAACTTTCACCTTCCTTTATAAAAAATATTATAATGGCTTTATCCGAGCATGATGATACTGCAGATTATGTAACTGATGCTAAATGCAACAAGAAGCCCGATGGAAAGCTCAGGGACACAGAAAAGATTCCCCTAAAAGAAGATATTGAAGAATATTTCCAAAGGGAAGTCCTGTCATACTATCCTGATGCATGGATGGACCGTAAGAAGGACAAGATCGGTTATGAAATCAACTTCACCCAATATTTCTACCAGTACCAGCCACCAAGGCCATTAGAAGAGATTGAAGCAGATATAAAAAAGGTCACAGCCGAGATCCAGGAACTTATCAAGGAGGACTTGGATGAAACTTAATCCCAACCTTTTTAGAATAAAGGTTGACAAAAAAGGGGGGTTCGAATGAATCTCAAACCTTATCCCGAATATAAGGATTCGGGAGTTGAATGGATTGGTAAAATTCCTTCAGAGTGGGAAATTACTACTGGAAAAATCAAATTTAAGGTTTTAGGGGGTTATGCCTTCCCAAGTAATGAATTCACTGATAAAGGAATTTCACTAATAAGAATCGGCGACATTACTAATGATACAATAAATTTGGATAATATGAAAAAACTGCCTGATTATTATGCGTTAACCAAAAAAGAATTTTTAGTTAATGAAAATGATATTTTAATTGCAATGACTGGGGCTACAATTGGTAAGATTGGACAAGTACCTGAAATTGAAGAACCATTGCTTTTAAATCAGAGAATAGGGAAGATTGAAACAGAAAATTCAAATTACTATAAATATATTTTTAAATCAGATTTTATTCAGTCTCAAATTAAATTAATAGCTGAAGGATCTGCTCAAGAAAACATTAGTAGTGAACAAATCGAGAATTTCAAAGTTGTAAATCCAAATGAAAATACAAAGAATAAAATTGTAAGTTTTTTAGATAAAAAAACTTCAGAAATCGATTTGACAATTGAAAAAGACACCCGTCTTATTGAACTTCTCAAGGAAAAAAGAACTGCCCTGATAAATCATGTGGTGACCAAGGGCCTGGACCCCACGGCTGAGATGAAGGATTCAGGGGTGGAATGGATCGGCGAGATACCAGAAGATTGGGAAGTTAGAAAAATTAAAAGTTTTTCTGTTGTTAGGAGAGGTGCATCTCCGAGGCCCATAGATGATCCTAAATACTTCGATGAGAATGGTGAATATTCTTGGGTAAGAATTTCGGATGTTACAGTTAGCTCTAAATATCTTTATAACACTACAGAAAAATTATCAGTTCTTGGAAAGTCTTTCAGTGTACCTTTAGAACCGGGAGAACTCTTTATTTCAATTGCAGGAAGTGTTGGGAAACCCATAATGACAAAAATCAAATGTTGTATTCATGACGGATTTGTTTATTTCCAAGACCTAAAATTAGATCCAGAATATTTATATTATGTTTTTATTGGAGGGCAAGCTTTTCAAGGATTAGGAAAATTAGGAACCCAATTGAATCTTAATACTGAGACAATTGGAAATATAAAAATACCTCACCCTTCAGAGGAATTACAGAGTGAAATAACACAATTTTTAGATAGAAAAACATCAGAAATTAATGTAACAATTGAAAAAATTCAAGATAAGATCAATCTTCTTGAAGAATACAAAAAATCCCTCATTCATCATGTGGTCACAGGTAAGGTGGATGTCCGGGAGGTGGCAGTGTGAGTACAGACACCACTGAAAAGCAATTCCAGAACGATATTATCAATCATCTGGAAAGTACTGGTTATATCCATCGTAACAGCATCAGGAATTATGAGAAGGCAAGCTGTCTGGATCTTGAATTAACCCTCAAATTTGTGATGGAGACCCAACTCCGTGAGTGGAAGAAGTTTAAACGGGTCTATGGTGATAAGGCTGAACAGAAGTTCTTATACCGTTTGGTCAGTGAAGTCGAGAAGAAGGGCACGATCCATGTTTTAAGGAATGGGTTTAAAGATGTGGGTGCTTATTTCAACTTATTTTATCCTCAACCTAACAATAATAAGAATCCTGATCTTTTCAAGAAATATGATGGGAATATTTTCAGTGTTATTGATGAATTGGAATATGAGGACCGTGAGCATGGTAACCGCCTTGACCTGGTAGTTTTCATCAATGGTCTACCTGTTTTGACTATTGAGTTGAAGGATACTTTCAGTCAGGGTGTGGAAAATGCCATGAAACAGTACCGTGAGGATCGTGACCCACGGGAGAAGATCTTCAAGCGTTGTCTGGTTCATTTTGCCATGAGTGATGAGAAGATCTACATGGCCACCAAACTGGAAGGACCAAAAACACGATTCCTCCCTTTCAATAAGGGCTTGGAGAACCCAGAGGTTCCTAAAGATTATAAAACCAGTTACCTCTACAATGACATATTACAGACTAATAAGCTCTCAAAGTTAATTTCTAATTTTATCTACATGGAAAAGGATGACAAAACCAAGAAGGAGGTTCCTATTTTTCCACGTTATCATCAGCTGGATTGTGTTAATCTTTTACTGGCAGACTGTGAACCCAGCCAGAATTATTTGATACAGCATAGTGCAGGTAGTGGTAAGACCAAAACCATCGCCTGGCTGGCCCATGGCCTTATAAATAAGTTCAATGCATTGGATGAACGTGTCTATGACATGGTTATTGTAGTTTCTGATCGGAGGGTGATTGATAAACAGCTTCAAGATCAGGTTAAGGCCATTGAGAAGGTTAAAGGTATTGTGGATGTTATTGACAAGGATTCCAAGCAGCTCGGTGAGTCCTTGAAGACGGGTAGTAATATTGTGGTTACCACTCTCCATAAATTCCCATTTATCCTGGAAGAAGTTCGTGATATGGCCAATCGGAAGTATGCGGTGATCATTGATGAGGCTCATTCCAGTCAAACGGGTACTATGGCCCGGAAAATGAAACAGGCCCTCACCACCAACAGCTTGGAAGAAGCTGAAATGTTGGATGATGTGCAGGATGAAGTGGAGGAGGAGCTTTTAAGGGAGATTGAGTCCTTCCGTAACCTGGACAATATTAGCTTCTTTGCCTTCACTGCCACACCCAAATCCAAGACCTTGGAGATGTTTGGAACTGAAAATGATCAGGGAGAGTATTGGCCTTTCCACACATATAGTATGAAGCAGGCCATTGAAGAAGGTTTTATTCTGGATGTTTTAAAGCATTATCTTACATATGAGACCTATTTCAAACTGGTTAAAACCATTAAAGATGATCCTTTCTTTGATGAGAAGAAGGCTAAAAGGGTGCTCAGGAAGTTTGTGGAAGAACATCCCCAGGCTATCAAGATGAAGACAGAGATCATGTTGGATCATTTCATGAACTCTACTTACAATAAGATTAAGGGCAAGGCAAGGGCCATGGTTGTCACCAGATCCAGATTACATGCTGTTTTGTATAAACAGGCCTTTGATAAATATATAAAAGAGAATGATTATCCTATTAAGACATTAATGGCTATTACTGGGATTGTTAAGCACAATGAGAAAGAATATAATGAGATATCCATGAATGATCTTCCTAAGAACAAGAGTATTGAGAATGCTTTTGAGGAGGATCCTTACCGGATTCTTATAGTGGCCAATAAGTACCAGACGGGATTTGACCAGCCACTCCTCCATACTATGTATGTGGATAAGTCCTTAAATGGTGTTGCTGCAGTGCAGACCCTGAGCAGGGCAAATAGGATTGCTAAGAATAAGAATGATACTTTGATTTTAGATTTTGCCAATTCAACGGATACCATTATGAAGGCTTTTGAACCTTATTATGAGACTACATTCCTGGAAGAAGCAACTGATCCCCATAAACTGTACGAATTGCAGGATAAATTATTAGACTATCATATTTTTGATGAGGCAGATGTTAATAAATTCGTTGAGGCATATCTGAAGGGTAATTCCCAAGCAGAACTTCATAACATTCTGAATCCAGTAAAAAATGAATTTGTGAAATTAGATAAAGAGGACCAAGTAGGGTTTAAGAAAGCATTAAGGAGATATCAGAATATTTACTCCTTCTTATCGCAGTTAATGCCTTTTAGTGATGTGAATCTGGAGAAATTGTTCATTTTCAATAAATATCTGACGAAAAAACTTCCAACGATTAATGATCCACTCCCATTTAATGTGCGTGAAGATGTAGATATGGATTCTTACAAAATAGAAGATAAAGGGGAAATTGAGATCGGATTATATGGTGAAGGGGGTTTGAAGCCACCTTCAGGCGGTCCTACTGGTTATCAGGAAGAGGAAATGGCAAAACTTTCCCAGATCATTAAGGATCTCAATGATGCATTCGGTACGGAATTCACTGATGATGATAGGGTATTCCTGGAGAGAGTGAGGGCTAATTTACTAAAAAATGAAGAATTAGTTCAAAAAATGGAGCGCAACTCTCCTGAAAATGTCAAGGCTGTGTTTGATAAATATTTCAACCAAGAGATGAGTGATTTACTCAACAGTAACATGGATTTCTATAAACGAGTGGTTGATAATGAAAAATTGAGGGATAACTTGAAGATTGCTCTATTTTCATTAGTTTATGATGAGTTTGGAAAAGATAATGTTAAGGGGTGATTTAATTGCTAACAACGCATAAGTGTTTGAAGGAATGGAATGCAACTATCGAGGCTTTGGGTCAGGGGAAACAGACTATTCTAATCCGAAACTATAAGACTAATGTTACTGAGTTTCTCTTGTATCCTACTGTGAGTTATGCCTTGAAGGATGATTATCTGGACAGTTTTCAGACTAAATATAGAGATTTTGTTGAATCAAACTCTCT
>Ga0334886_1004002_pt1 | contig 12509 bp, 11 predicted proteins | sample GraSluR1_MG_9_FD_207232 | JGI IMG/M metagenome (GOLD analysis project Ga0334886, IMG submission 207232) | Sludge microbial communities from methane-producing bioreactor in Wageningen University, Netherlands - Granular Sludge_27_06-R1 | ecosystem: Engineered > Bioreactor > Anaerobic >...
TCCAACAGTCTATCCCAATGGATTGTTGAAAGGTTTATTGAGAGCGGCTCCCTTGAATCGCATTTAATTACGACTTGCAGTGAATACCGGAACAGAAGAGACCTCATGCATCAGGCTCTGTCTAAATATGCTCCTAAAGATCTAATTTGGAACCGACCCAAAGGCGGCTATTATATATGGTGCCGACTGCCTGATGGTGTATCGGCATCCAAACTGATATCAAAGGCCGGCGATTACAAGGTGTCTTTTGTCCCGGGCACTCCTTTCTTTGCTTCAGGACAGGGGGATGATCATATCAGACTGAACTTCACCTTTGCCCCGGTGAATGACATTGATAAAGGCATCAAAAGGTTATGCACAGCCATGAAAGAGCTGCTCAATGAAAAGAGCCATGAGGACTATTCAACTACAGAGATCAATCCTATTGTATAAGCAGTCTCAAATAAAAGGTCATTGATTATAATGGCCAATAAAAAAAGGAGGCATTAAAATGGATTTTAAATTTGCCAACCGAATGTCATATCTGAAGGCTTCGGAAATAAGGGAGATTTTAAAAGTAACTGAGAGGCCTGAGATCATCTCATTTGCCGGCGGTCTTCCTGCACCGGAGCTTTTCCCGATAGAAGAAATTATGGAGGTAAACAGGCAGGTACTGGCAGAAGACGGTGCATCTGCGTTGCAGTATACCACCACGGAAGGATATGCACCACTCCGGGAGTGGATAGCAAACAGGATGAATTCCACCCGGGGAACCAATTTTGATGCTGACAACATCCTGTTAACCAATGGCTCACAGCAGGCCCTTGATCTATCCGGCAAGGTGTTTCTTGATGAGGGTGATACTGTACTTTGCGAAAGTCCTACCTACCTGGCGGCGATCAGCGCGTTCAAAGCATATGGCTGCAATTTCCAAGAAGTACCCACCGATGATTATGGAATGATTCCCGAAGGGCTGGAGCATATTCTGGAAACTGCTGAAAGGGCAAAAATCATATATATGATTTCTGATTTTCAAAATCCCACCGGAAGGTCCTGGAGCCTGGAGAGAAGAGAGCAGCTGGCCAGTATTGCCGCCAAATATCAGCTGGTGGTTATTGAAGATAATCCCTATGGCGAACTTAGATTTGAAGGCCAAGCCCTGCCGTCTGTAAAGTCGTTCGATAAGACAGGCTGCGTGTTTTGTCTCGGAACCTTTTCCAAAACCTTTTGTCCCGGATACCGGATTGGATGGATTGCAGGTGACAAAAGGGCCATCGCCAACTATGTACTTGTAAAACAGGGCGCTGATCTCCAGTGCAATACCATTGCTCAGAGGGTTATAAGCAAATACCTGGAACTGTACGATATTGATGAACATATCGAAAAAATACGGGCAGTATACAAAAGGCGCAGAGATATTACTGCTAAAACCATGGAAGATGAATTCCCACCCGGGGTTAGATTTACCAGGCCCCAGGGCGGTCTTTTCGCCTGGGTGGAACTCCCTTCTGATATCAACGCCCGGGATGTTCTGGAAGAATGCCTTAAAAATAATGTTGCTTTTGTTCCAGGCGGCTCCTTCTTCCCCAATGGAGGGAAAGAGAATACTTTCCGGATCAATTTCTCCAACATGCCGGAAGACAGGATAGTCGAAGGCCTAAAGTGTCTGGCAGGGGTTCTGAAAAAGTTTATATAAAAGAGACTCACAACCATTAAATGGTTTGAATCAAAAATGCCGGAATGTTTTGGGCTGATCCGTCTTTTCCTGTACAGATTTTAGTTTCTGTTCTATAGATGCAGATTTGTCCCGGCGATCATCGATCCGAATAGTTGTTGTTACCCGCATAGCCCCATTATCAAAGGGTACCTCATGCATTTTTCTAACTGCGGCCAGGATGATATCCAAATCACCTTCTAAAACCGACCCCATAGGGGTTAATACTAGTTTTATCCTCTTTTCGTATTCCAGGACTTGGTGGCAGTCGGCAACATACTGGCTGACACTGGTACTGCCGGTTCCTATAGGTATGATTGCCACTTCAACAATGGCCATAAAAGATCACCTCTCATAAAGTACCAGGTAAATATATTATCACAAAATGGTTATAACTATATCCAGCGTAAAATTACAAGAATATTTTAGCAGCAGAATTAATTAGCACGTGCAGGATTACTGCTAATATAAAATATCTTATCCTTTGCGTGGTTACAGCTTTAAAGTTTATCAAACTAAGACCCAGGTGCAATGCAACAGCCACCAGTCGAGTCAGGAAGGGGATTATTAACGCAGTAATTAATATAATGCTGATCAAATGTATGCTATAATTCACCTTATAAATTGTCCCAATTGAAAACAAGGATGTATATATGAACAACTTAGGGGCCAGATATCTAGAACGCTGCGAACACTTTTTAGCCAGGAAAATGCAGTTGGAAAAGTCATCAAATGCAATAAGCAACTTGCGCTTGGCAACTCTTCTCAGTGGAATTCTTTTGACGGTGCTGACTTATTATTATGCATCGAAACCATTATCATATGGTCTGTTCTGGGTTATACTGATATTTTTCATTTTCCTGGTGGTTCGCCACGATAGAATAATTAAAGAGATTAATATTTATAATAGTTTGGCAGAGATAAATAAGGCATGTCAGCAGAGAATTACAGGGGATTGGACTCATTTTGCAGATGATGGCCAGGAATTTATAGATTCCAAACATCCATATTTAAATGATTTAGATATTTTTGGTCATGGTTCACTGTTTCATTGGATCAATACCGCCAACTCCTACCACGGGAGAGAATTCTTAAAGGATATGCTTGCCAACCCTCTGAAAGATGTTGACAATATTAAAAGAAGACAAAAAGCTGTTAAAGAATTGGCAGTCAAATTAGATTTTTGCCAGGGTTTGCAGTGCAGGGGGGTGGCCGGCAAGGATATCTCAAATAATCCTGAGAATTTAATAATATATGCAGAAAGCAATAGCAGCTTGTTTCCTTCACATTTGCTGAATTACCTGTTATATATACTGCCGGGGATAACTATAGTTTCCTTTGGTCTGTACCAGTTCTTTGGATATTCATTATATATTTCCCTGGGCAGCTTACTCCTTCAGATAATTATAAATATCGCAGGCTCCTTTAAGGTAACCCGTATTATAGCCAGCCTCTATTCCCATAAAAACAAGATCGAAGTGTATCAGAAAATGCTGGAAGTCATAGAGAAAGAAGAATTTGATGATGAATATTTATTAGACTTACAAGCAGTTTTGTTTCATAATGCTAAAGCCGCCTCCCGGCAAATCAAGATTCTGGACAATATGGTGGGAGCACTATCTATCCGAACCAATCCCTTCATTCATGTCATTATCAACAACATCCTTTTTTGGGACTTTCACTGGGTCCTGGCCCTGGAGAGATGGCAGAAAACCTCCGGGCGTTCCTTCAGAGGCTGGATTCTTGCCATAGGGAATTTCGAAGCTCTATGCAGCCTGGCTTTGGTTGCTCAGCTAAACCCGCAGTGGAGCTATCCCACTTTCTATCTGAATGAATTATTGATAAAAACAACGGATATGGGCCATCCCCTTATAAATTATAAAGCCAGAGTTGTAAATGATTTCGCAATTGATAATCAGATATGCATTGTCACCGGCTCAAATATGTCAGGCAAAACCACTCTTTTGCGTACTATTGGTATAAACCTGGTGTTAGCCTATGCCGGTGCTGCTGTTTGTGCCAGGGATTTTAAGTGTTCAATCCTGGATATTTACACTTCAATGAGAGTAACCGATGACCTTAACGCCGGAATATCAACGTTTTACGCAGAATTATTGCGTATTAAAATGATAATTGAGCATAGTCAAAAAAAGCAGCCCATGCTGTTTTTGATCGATGAAGTCTTCAGAGGAACCAACTCCCGGGATAGAGTAGTCGGAGCCAGAAATGTGCTGATGAACTTGAATAAAAGCTGGATATTAGGACTAATATCTACCCATGATTTTGAACTCTGTGATTTTGAAAACGATAATAGCGGCAGAATTATTAATATGCATTTTACTGAGACCTATTCCCATGGAGAAATCGCCTTTGACTACCAGTTAAAGCCAGGAAGGTGTCAAACTGCCAACGCCAGGTATTTAATGAAAATGGTTGGCATAGAAATCGAAGATTGAGACACGGGCATGTCACGGGGACGGGGGTAATGACACGCTCTAATCGTTCGTGTCATTACCCCCGTCCCCGTGACACGTTTTATATACAACGAAAGCGGTATAGTTTATATTCCTATTGCATACATTATGTACATAATGTACGATAGGGGTGGAGGCTGGTGATTTATATGGAGACGATAAATGCAACTGAAGTCAGAAACAACTTTAGTTTCTATATTGATACCGTAGTAAGGGAAAAACCTATTGCAGTAAAACGCAACAGGGATATATTGTTATTTTTCTCGGATCAAATAGTAAAAGATTTGGTGAAAGATTTGACGTTGCATGCTGAATTGACTTACGAAGATGGTATTATTGTAGGGACTATAGCCGGGTTTGATCTAGTAGTTGAATCCAAATCGGAACAAGAAGCTATCAGAAAATTAGCGGAAGATTTACTTGAATATGCTCAGGATTACGTTAATGATTTTAAATTATTTTATAATGCTCCTAATCGGAAAGACCACTATCCTTATGTATTAAAAGTGCTTTTAGCATCCACAATAGATGAAATTATGGGGTATATTAATGCCAAAGTGGTCTGAGCTTAAACGGTTTTGCGAGCATGATGGTTGGGAGTTATACAAACAAACGGATCACTACTTTTATCGAAAACGTATGCCGGATGGAACATTAAAATTGACAAAAATATCAAAGGGTACAGGTGATATTCCTAAACCAGTTTGGAAACAAATCAGAAACAAACAGCTTCAAGTAACACAAGAATATTTTAATAAAATGAAATAAGGAATGGGTAAAGCTCAGTCACCGGCTCAAATATGTCAGGCAAAACCACTCTTTTACGTACTATTGGTATAAACCTGGTGTTAGCCTATGCCGGTGCTGCTGTTTGTGCCAGGAATTTTAAGTGTTCAATCCTGGATATTTATACTTCAATGAGGGTAACCGACGACATTAACGCCGGAATATCAACGTTTTATGCAGAATTATTGTATTAAAATGATAATTGAGTACAGTAAAGAAAATAAGCCTATGCTGTTTTTTATCGATGAAGTCTTTAAAGGAACTAACTCCCGGGATAGGACGGAGCCAGAAATGTGCTGATGAACTTGAATAAAAGCTGGATATTAGGGCTAATATCTACCCGTGATTTTGAGCTCTGTGCCTTATAATTAAATCATATTTAGAATAACAGAAGTAAATTTTAATACATGGATTATAAAACCACAGAGGTAGGTAAATATTGAGCAAGAAATTATACATAACCGAAAAACCATCCGTGGCTGGCAGCTTTGCCGGCGTGTTAGGAATAGAAATATCCAAATCCGATAAAAACAGGGGATATGCCGAAAATGGCAAAGCCATCATCAGCTGGTGCTATGGTCACCTGGTGACTATGGCTTATCCAGATACCTATGATCCTGCCTATAAGTCATGGCGGATAGAGCATCTGCCAATAATTCCCCAGGAATATAAATATAAGATTATTGATCATGCCGGTACGAAAAAACAGTATGACGTGATAAGGAAACTGATGCATCGCGATGATGTTGATATGATTTACTCCTGTACTGATAGCGGACGTGAAGGAGAGTATATATTCCGTTTGGTCTATCAAGAAAGCGGAACCAATAAACCAGCCAAACGAGTGTGGATATCTTCTCATACTGAAGATGCAGTGAAAAGAGGCATCGATGAAGCAAAAGATATCTCTGAGTATGATTCTTTATCCCGGGCTGCCTATTGCAGGGCTAAAGAGGATTGGCTCTTTGGTATGAATTTCAGCAGAATATACACCTGTCAATATGGCAAAGATTTAGCAGCTCAATTAAAAGAAAGCAAGCGCTCAGTTATTGCCATTGGGCGCGTAATGACCTGCGTCCTGGGTCTGGTGGTGGAAAGAGAACTGGAAATCAGGAATTTTGTTCCCCGGGTTCATTATGGGATCATAGCCAGCTTTATGTCTCAGGAAAGCAGCATTGCTTATAAGGGCAAATGGCAGGCTAAGAAAAAAAGGGGACCCGCGCCAGCTGATGAATCTGACAGCGAAGAAAAATATCTCAGCCAGGAAGATGCCCTGGCAATTATAGAAAAGTTGAAAGGGCATGAAGCCACTATAAAAAAGGTGGATATCAAAGTCAAGAAAGAACCGCCCCCCCTGCTTTTCAATCTGGCCGAACTGCAATCGGAAGCCAATAAAAAATATAAACTTCCCGTTGATAAAACTTTGGAGATAGCTCAGATCCTTTATGAGAAAAAACTTATATCTTACCCCCGAACTGACAGTAGGGTATTGTCCACGGATATTATTCAGGAGATACCCAAAATCCTTAATGGCTTATATAAAAATGCCGATTTCAAGGACTCTGTTATCAGAATAAAAGATTTTGGCAAGCTGGCCATTGATAAATCCAGCAAGAGATTTGTTGATGACAGCAAGGTTACTGACCACTATGCCATTATTCCCACCTATGTGGCAACGGATTTGTCCAGGTTGGATGCAGACAGCCGGAATTTATACAGTCTGATTGTTAAAAGGTTTCTGGCCATTTTCTATCCGGCTGCAGAGTATAATACCGTAAAGGTAGAGACAGAAATTACAGGTGGAATCTTTACAACCAATTCCAAAACACTAAAAGAGCCGGGTTGGAAGGAGATCTATGAAGTTACCCCTGCTAAAAACGAAGAAGAGATGTCCACCTCGCCTATTCATTTGCTCGTCAAAAAAGAAAAGTGCAACGTGACAGCCCTGGATTTAGAGCAAAAAGAAACCAAACCACCCTCCCGATTTTCCGATGCGGCATTGATCCTGACCATGGAAAAAGCGGGGAAATATATCGAAAACGAGGAACTGCGGGAGCAGATCAAAACATGCGGTATAGGTACTTCGGCCACGCGTTCCGGGATTATTAAGAAGCTTACGGATATTGGCTATATTAAAATTAATTCCAAGACCAGGATTGTATCACCCGAGCCTAAAGGAGAGGCAATTGTGGAACTGGTCCGCCTCTCAGCCAGGGAATTGTTAAATCCGATTCTGACTGCCAGTTGGGAAAAGGGTTTGTTTATGATTCAGAACAAAGATATCACCGAAGAAGTATTTGAAGAAAAGCTGAACAGCTACATCACCCGAACCATTGAAAAGGTAAAGAATAATAGGAGCGTGTCATGGGGTCGGGGGTAATGACACGCTCTAATCGTTTGTGTCATTACCCCCGTCCCCATGACACGCTTGACTGCACTTACCTTATTTTTTCCACTTTTTATAAACTTCATCCGGGAGGGGCATATAGAAATCTATAGCCCCGGATGGATTGTCCATTGGCGCAATGTCATCGTTGGTAATCGGAATATTACCTGGTTTTTTTTGTTTTTTCATTAGAATTATCACCTCCTGATTAGTTATGTTATTATTTTGCCCGTGTATTCTCCTTTATCTCACCCACTTTTTGCCATCCCCAACGGAGCCGTTAGCCTTGTCACCCATGATTCATTAAAGGATTCCCAGGTCATTGATTATCACGCCCGGCAATGGTATTATATCCTCATCCTCTTAAACTAGTTTGTTTAAGATTGCAGACAATCTGCAACAGATTATTCTGCTCCCAGATCCCATCCAAACAAATCTTGCCGATTCCTTTCGTCTGAGAAGGTCGGGAGATATTACCTTAGCCCAGGGAGCAACCAGGAGCCGCAAAAGAATACGGCAGTCTATTCTATCTGCTAAAAAAGAGGTGAGCCGTTCTGAACAACCTATGGCGAGTTGCAGGGGGAATTATATTTGCTGTTCTATTTTTCTGGATTCCGCTGGTCAACATTTCCCTATGGATTCTGCTGCTGATCATTGGCAGTGTCTCCTTCATAAGCCTTCATCTTCGTGAACAGAATAAATGTTCGGGGAAATGGGTGATGCGATGGGATATATTTTTACAGCATCTGCTGGTGGGATGGGTAGTTATATCCTGCTTTACCCTCTACATATTCCGGGGACTGACCTTGTTGCCAACAATAATGGCCGGCATGCTAGGGGCCGTGGCCGTTTATGCCGGTTTAATGGCCTGCCAAAAGGGAAAATAATAAACCTGCCCAGCTTTTATCTTGTGCTGGTGGTTTTGAGGAGAATATACATGGATATTACCCTGCGAACAAAAGTAGATCAAGGGCAGATTCTTGCCTGACCAGGCTTTCCATATCAGGCAAGAAGAGCTCGATTTGTTTGACCAGGAGTTCCCGCCCAAAGAAAAGATGGTTACTGATACCCAGCTGTTTTAAGGGCCTAAATCGGGTTGCCGGAAAGCGTTATTGGCTTCGTCACGTTAATAACATTAAGAAAAGACCGGAATGAATGAAACAATCCGGAAGTATAAACTCATTCGCAAAATACGGCTGGGATTATTGATGATATTGCGATAATTACCCTCAAATAATAGAGGAATAACCAATGCCCATGTGTTTTCCGGCGGTAAAACCCAAGACAGTTGTTTGAATAAACCTATTTTGTGGTACAGTAAAACCATGTCAGCTAAGAAGGCGGATCAAATAATAGCAAGGTGGAGATGATTACATTTGTTAAATCCAAGCGCAAGCATATATTGGAGCGAATTAGCCAAAAAATTGAAGCCCTACGTTCCGGGCGAGCAGCCCAAAGATAAGAGTTATATAAAACTCAACACCAATGAGAACCCTTATCCGCCTTCGCCCAGGGTTTTGGAAGCCATAAAAGAGGCAGCCGGCAAGGATTTAAGACTATACCCGGACCCGGAATGCACTCAACTGAGAAAGGTTGCTGGCGAATACTACGGGTTGGCCATGGAAGAGGTTTTTATAGGCAATGGGTCGGACGAACTGCTGACTTTTTCTTTCCAGGCATTTTTCGATCCGGGCAGAATCGTACTTTTTCCCGATATTACCTACAGTTTCTACCCGGCTATCTGCAAGCTCTGCCTTATAGACTACCAAACTGTACCTCTGGACAGGGATTTCAATATACCAGCACAAGAATTTTGCCGGGAAAATGGCGGAGTTATAATCCCTAATCCCAATGCTCCAACCGGAAATTACTTGCCTCTTCATAATATCCGGACCATAGTTGAATCCAACCCCAACCGGGCAGTAATAATTGATGAAGCCTACATCGACTTCGGAGGAGAATCTGCTGTCAGCCTTATAAAAGATCATTCCAATCTTCTGGTCATACAGACCCTGTCCAAATCCCGTTCTCTAGCCGGTCTGCGGGTAGGTCTGGCACTGGGCAGCCAGGAACTTATAGCCGGCTTGACCCGGATCAAAGATTCATACAATTCTTATCCTGTGGATAGGCTGGCTATGGCCGGGGCTATAGCTGCTTTCCAGGATGAAGGATACTTCCAGGAGACCAGAGGGAAAGTGATTCTTACCCGGGAAAGAACCTCTATGAGTTTAAAGCAAATGGGATTTAAGGTTACTGATTCACAAGCCAATTTTATTTTTATCAGTCACCCGGAGGTCAAAGCTGATATTCTTTTCGGAAGACTCAGGGAAACAGGCATTTTAGTCAGGTATTTTCCCAGCCCGGGAATTGACAATTATCTAAGGGTCAGTATCGGTACCGATAAGGATATGGAAACCTTTATTGATGCACTGACCGAAATTCTTTCTTAGCGGTTAGTTAATCTCACAGGAATTTATGAATTGATACGCTGGAATCATGCCAGGAATTTCGTGATACTTGATCAATAGGCTTGGCTAAACAAGCCCGCCTTAAGAAGGAGGTCTTTTATAATGATTGATTTCTACAAAAGGGTTATGAGTGCGGCACGAAAATATACAGTGGCGGATTATGGTTTTTTCAAATTCCTGATGATTTCTTTTGGGATATTGCTTGGTGCCTATTTACCTCAATTCTTCCAAAGCTTCATCTGGCTGATATGGATAATATTCATGGTATCTGCCATCTGGATGATTTGCAAGATCTTCAAATATACCGCCGGGTAAAAACATCAATTGGGTTGTTTCGAGCTTCTTAGAGGAGGCAGGTAGTACAGTTAATTGCCACATGACATAGGGATATGTGGTGGAAGCCTTTTAGGTATTTCTTCCATAATCAAATATTGACATTGTATTATCAGGCCCATATAATGTATACAATATTCAAAAATAGCGATGACAGGAATCAGTAGGTTTCCCACCGGAATCAGAGAACCGCCGGACGGTGCAAGGCGGTCACAGTGGTATACCGAACTCTCCCTGGAGCTGCTGACCGAAATCATATGAAAGTAGGCTCGGACGGGAACTTCCGCCGTTAAAAGGAAGGGGATATCGGAACTGCTTTCCCGTATCCTGCAGAGTGGGCGGCTTATGGCCGCTAAATTGAGTGGTACCGCGGAGTAATACCCTTCGTCTCATAGTATGAGCGCGGAGGGTTTTTTATTTTTCCAAAGGAGGTGGTGTTGATGCAGGACGACCTAAGTGATCTACTTGACTGGCTGAATAGAAAGAAGGAGGACAATAATGAGCAGATTATTTGTATTCGATACTACCTTGAGAGATGGAGAACAGTCCTTGGGGATAACCCTTAATGTAAAAGAAAAAATGGAGATTGGCCGTCAGTTGGTTAAACTGGGGGTTGATGTCATAGAAGCTGGTTTTCCGGCATCTTCACCAGGTGATTTTGAATCAGTTAAAACCATTGCCCGGGAAGTAAAGGGGGTAACCATTTGCGGTCTTACCCGGGCTGTAGATGGTGACATCGATATTTGTGCCGAAGCTCTTAAGAAAGCCGAAAGCCCACGGATACACACCGGGATTGGGGTTTCTCCCCAGCATATGGAAAAGAAGCTGGGCATGTCTCCTCAGCAAGTGCTGGATGCTGCTGTTCATGCAGTCAAAAGAGCCAAGAAGTATATTCACGATGTGGAGTTCTATGCCGAAGACTCCTTCCGCAGTGATTGGGTTTTTCTGGCCCAGGTAGTTGAAGAAGTTATAAGAGCCGGAGCCACGGTAGTAAACCTGCCTGATACGGTGGGCTACGCCACCCCCTGGGAATATGGAGATCTTATCACTTACATGTTCGCCAAGGTCCCCAACATTGATAAAGCCATCATCAGTATTCACTGTCACAACGACCTGGGTATGGCTACCGCCAACTCTTTAGCCGGCGTCAAAGCCGGGGCCCGGCAGGTTGAAGGCTGTATCAACGGGATCGGGGAGAGAGCTGGAAATACTTCCCTGGAAGAAGTGATTATGGCCATCTACAGTCAACCGGGCATTTATGGAGTTGAAACCAAGATAAATACCCGGGAAATAGCGGCCACCAGCCGCCTGGTGTCACGCATAAGCGGAGTGCCGGTTCCAGCTCATAAGGCCATTGTGGGAGCCAATGCCTTTATGCATGCTTCCGGCATCCACCAGGATGGGGTTTTAAAAGAAAAGAATACCTATGAAATAATTGATCCGGAAGTAATAGGAATTCCCCGCAACTTGATTGTGCTGAGTGCACGTTCGGGCCGGCATGCCCTGAAACACCGTTTAGAAGAGCTGGGCTATGAGGTGTCCGACAACCTGGGCCAGCTGTACAACAGCTTTTTAAGCCTGGCCGACCAAAAGGGGGAAATATTTGATGAGGACCTGCACGCACTGATGGGCAATGAACAAAATGGCAACTGGATAACCATCAAGAGTCTCTCCGTAGCTACTCATGGCGCTGCCACTTCTTCGGCCACAGTCACCCTGGATGTGAATGGGGAAGAGATTAGCGAAGCTTCCTTTGGCAACGGTCCGGTTGATGCCTTGCTCAAGGCTATAAATAAAGCTGTGCGACTCCCCGTGCATCTGGACGATTTTTCTATTAAATCCCTGACCCAGGGTTCAGAAGCTCTGGGGGATGCCCTGGTAAAAATACGCCATAATAACAGTATAGTAGTAGGCCGCGGCATAAGTACCGATATATTTGAAGCCAGTGCCCGAGCCTATGTGAACGCCCTTTCCAAGGCCAGTAGTATGAATGGCCAGGAAACCAGTTCTTCGGTCAGCTAAAACCCCGGGACATGTTCAACCCAATTTATGAAGTGTAAACCAGTCCAAAAAAGGACTGGTTTGCTATGATAATGAGTGCTATTCATTGACTACACATAGATACTATCATAAATGAGTAATACACTAATAGGTGATTTGCGTGTATTTGAAGAAGGTTTCAATGCTGTCTTCATTTGGCATGTGCATAGTAGCTTGCTTGGCAAGACAAGATTATCCACCGGTCCATAAATATAGTAAAATTGTGGTAACTCTTAGGCTATTACTAACCGGAATTGAGGTGGAATAATGATAGAAATACCGGAAGCCGTTACCTTAGCCAGTCAGATCGGCCAAACTCTCCCGGGCAA
>Ga0334886_1004005_pt1 | contig 12500 bp, 9 predicted proteins | sample GraSluR1_MG_9_FD_207232 | JGI IMG/M metagenome (GOLD analysis project Ga0334886, IMG submission 207232) | Sludge microbial communities from methane-producing bioreactor in Wageningen University, Netherlands - Granular Sludge_27_06-R1 | ecosystem: Engineered > Bioreactor > Anaerobic > Unclassified...
AGGTCTGCGCCCTCACTCCTCATACCTGCTCCTTGGCGCACTGCACAGCGCGATGATCTGTAAGATGATACCACAAGCTCCGATTTTTGCCTAGCTTTTATGTCCCAGGCCCTTGACAGGGAAGAAAGAATGTCCTAGCTTATGATTTGTAATATAAACTTGTTTATGGAGTAATGCAAAATATGAACGGGAAAATGTCGAAACCTCAAGACCTGGACCTGGAAAGTCTAGCCCAGACCTTATCCGATCTTAGAAGGTCGGTGCGGGCCAACAACCCTGTCCTCAAGGCGGTTGCATCATCCACGCTCTACCCCGCCCTCGCCCTGTCCCTCGGGCTGCTGATGGGCGGGTACTGCCTCGCCGTTTCCATGCTCCCCTCGCTCTCAGGGGAAGGCTCCTCGTGGATACTCATCGCCGCCCTCCTTGTGGCCGGCGGAACGGTAAAGCTGCTTCTTACGAATCGAATAGCGGGTCGTCTCCCCAACGGCAGTTTCATGATGGTACTCAGGGCCATATATACGGAGGAAAGGCAGGAAGCTTCTTCGCCAGCGCGGCGCTTTGCATCGTGGTGGGCATCGTGTTCATACTCCGTTCGGGCCACCCCTGGTTCATCGCCCCCATGATCGCCATCTTCATAACCTTCGCCGCCCATACCCTGGATCTCCTCATCGATCTGCCGGAGTACAGGGTCATGGCCTGGTCATCCTTGGTATCGGGACTTACGGCTCTTTTTTTCATTGAGTCCGCGCCATGGCTCTGGACTGGCTTTATTTTCATCGCCAGTTTCTGCCTTTTCGGCGTTGTGGGACTCGCCAGGGCGAAAGCCGCGTCGGGATCGGGATTTGGAGCGTGAGAATGACCAGGGCGGTGCCTCCCGATCCGGAGAAAATAATACACGAACGGGCCAGGCTCAGGATCCTCGTGTACCTGGCTTCCAGTCCCGAAACCGAAGTGGGATTCCCGGTCCTAAAGCAGGATCTGGATATGAGCGCGGGGAATTTATCGATACAGCTCAAGACGCTGGAAGAGGCTGGCTATATCAAGCTCACAAAAAGTTTTAAAGGGAGAAAACCCTATACGGGAATTCGGTTGAGCGCCCAAGGAGAAGGGGCGCTCAATCGTTACCTGGACGAAATGGAGTCGATGCTTAATGCGGTGCGGGAAAAAAATCCTGGGCAGGCGAAGGAGTGAACCATGGCGATTCTTTCATTATCCAAAATCACGAAGACCTATCGGAAGGGCGACATCGAGGTGAAAGCCTTGGGCGGCGTGGACCTGGAGCTGGAAAAAGGCGAGTTCTGCGCCATCGTGGGCCCCTCCGGCTCAGGCAAGACCACCCTGCTCAACATCATCGGCTGCTTGGATAAACCCTCGTCGGGGATTATCAGCTATCAGGGGAAGGAGCTCAAAATCCTGGGCGAAAAAGAACTATCGGAGTATCGGCGAGAACATGTTTCCTTCATTTTCCAATCTTTCAACCTCATCCCCGTGCTCACCGTGGCCGAAAATGTCGAATTGCCTCTTTCGATAGAAGGCTCCTTTTCCAAAACTCAGATGCGGCAAAAGGCAATGGCCATGCTGGAGGCTGTGGGTATCGCCGATAAGGCAGGTCGATACCCAAGGGAACTTTCCGGCGGCCAGGAACAACGTGTCGCCATAGCCAGGGCATTGGTCAAGGAGCCCTCGGTCGTGCTGGCCGACGAACCCACCGCCAACTTGGACTCGCACAACGCTGAGGAAATAATCAGGCTCATGAAGGCCATGAATGAGAAATCACAGACCACGTTTATCTTTTCCACCCACGACAAGATGATAATGGAAGAAGCATTTCGGGTGTTTCACCTGCACGATGGGCTTATCGTCAAAGACGAGAGGAAGCGGCTATGACCAGAAGCTTGATATCAATAGCCTTCCGTAACGTTGTGCGCCATTGGAGAAGAAGCCTGATATCGGCCACCGTGCTCACCGTCGGTATCGGCATGTTCATTTTTTTCGATTCGGTGTTGGCGGGCATGGACAGGATGACCATAGACTCAATGGTGCAGTTCAACGACGCGTCGCTCAAGGTAATGACTTCAGAATATTACGAAAACAGGCGGACGATGCCGCTTTCCCATGGCCTGGAACGGACCGCGGAACTCGCGGCGGAAATCGCGGCGGCTCTTCCCGAAGCCACGACCACTCCCAGGACTCCCTTCATGGCTTTCGCATCCAATAGAATCGACAGCCTTCCGGCCCTGGGCTACGCGATCGATCCCTCCACGGATTCCCTGGTGTTCAAACTGGAAAACCAAATAGATACAGGGTCTTGGTTTTCCGCTGCCCCGGAGGAAAAAGAGATTCTCATCGGCAAGCTTTTGGCCCGCGATCTTGGATTGAAAGAAAACGACTGGATTCTCCTGTCCGCCCGGATGACCGATGACAGCCTGAACGCCGACGAGTACAAAATCGCAGGCATTCTCGATATCCCCGACATGTCCCTCAACGAAAGCGGAATTTTCATGTCCTACGCCGAGGCGAAGCAATTTCTCGGCGACGATTTACCCGTCACCACGTTGGCGGTCGCCCTCCCTCGGCCGGCCAACCTGAGCAAAGAGTTGGGCGATTCATTGGCATCCGCCGCGATTATCGAGAAAAATCACGAAGGCATAAGGGCCGTATCGATAGCGGAGGCGGCCAATGACTATCTCGCGATGCGCGATATGAAAGCGAAATATTCCAGCCTCATCATATTCATCGTCCTTCTTATCGCGGGGGTAGGCATCGTGAATACCATATTGATGAGCGTTTACTCGCGCATCAAGGAAATAGGAGTCCTGCGCGCCTACGGCATGACCTCCGCTCATATACGAAGGCTCTTTTCCATCGAAGGCTTGCTCATAGGCCTAATCGGCAGCTCCGCCGCCCTTGCGCTGGGCAGCCTCCTCGTATGGTGGTCGGTGCGCTCAGGTATTCCCATAGGCGATTATTTCGGGGGCCTCGATATGGGCGTGATACCCATGGGCGACGGCCTGTGCGGCGAATGGCATCCCGGCACCATGGTTTTCGGGTTTTTATTCGGCGTAGCGGCCTCCTGGATCTCGGCCCGCATTCCCGCCGCCAAAGCCGGCAAACTGGAAGTGACCGAAGCTCTTCGCTTCGTCTAAAGGAGGCTGGAATGAGATTACTGCCTTTCGCGTACAGGAACCTATTAAGAAACAAGCGGCGGAGTATCCTGGCCGCCGCCTCGGTCTTTCTTTCCATTCTCTTGGTGATGTTCATGGCGGGATTCCTCCAGGGTTTCATGGACTCGATGGTCAAAAACTATATAAAAAACGAAACCGGCCACATAAACATCGCGACCCGGGGCTACAGAGAAAGGGCAAAGTTCATGCCGGTGGATGAGTATATGGAATCCTCCGGCCAATTGGCGCATAGCCTGGAAAGCGCCCTGTCGGACATCGATCCCGAGGCGGTCGTAGCCCAACGGATACGTTTCGGCCTGATGTTATCCTCCGAATCGGGGACTAAGGAAGCCCTGGCCATAGCCGGGGATCCCGAACTGGAACGCAGGCTTCTAATGCTGGATACCAAGATACTGCCCGGCGGCAGGTATTTGGATGCACCGGGAACCCTGATCCTCGGCGAAGGCCTGGCCCGCGACCTGGGCCTCAAGGAAGGGGAAACCCTTAAGTTACTCACCCAGAAGGCCGACGGAGGATTGGGATTCAAGAAACTGACCATATCGGGCATCTTCAAAACCGGCGTCAACGCGCTGGATGGTTTTCTACTCCAGCTCGACCTAAAGGATGCCCAAGCCTTGCTCGGCATTGAGGACGGCAGCCAGCAGATCGCCATAATGCTCTCATCCCAAAGGAAGATGAAAGCCGCGCTTTCCCGCATCGAAGGCCTGGCGAACGCGCCGGGAAACCCAAATTCCCCGGAGGGGCTCTCGGTCCTGCCCTGGACGGCCATCGGAAGCTATCCCTCCATGATCCAACTCTTGAACATCATGTATTACTGGGTCTTCATTTTCGTAGCCTTCCTGGGAGCCTTCATAATAGCCAACGTGATGACCATGGTCATCCTGGAACGAAAAAGGGAGATAGGCTTGCTCATGGCCATGGGTATGCCGAGAAAAAAGGTACTGCGGCTCTTCCTCGCCGAAGGAACCATGCTCGGCCTGGCCGGATCCATCGCTGGTACCCTGATGGGAAGCCTCCTGGTATCCTTGGTGGGGATCAATGGATTCGATATGACCAGCGCCATGGCGGGCTTCTCCTGGCCCATGGATAACCGAATTTATCCGTACATATCACCCTGGGCGATTTTTTTGGGACTAATAATCGGGAGCGCCGTCTCGGCCCTGATAGCCTACCTTCCTTCGAGAAAAGCCTCGATGATGTCGCCCGTGGCCGCCATAAGGGCTCTCTGAGCGAGGACTAGCAAGGAGTCAATATGAAAATCGCGCAACGCGCTTTGATTGTGTTCTTGGCAACGATTTTTTCCCTCGGACTTGGTATTGCGACAATTTCCGCCCAAACCCTGAGCGCCGAGGAAATACTGACCAGGGTCGACGCCAATCAGGTGTATTCCGCCATCTATTACGAGGGCAGGATGGAGATCGTCTCGGGTGCGCGTGTTAAGGTAAAGACCATGAAAGCCTGGGCCGAAGGCGAGGATAAGGCCTTTATCGAATTCACCAACCCCGAGGACAGGGGTACGAAAATGCTCAGGCTTAAGGACGAGCTTTGGATGTACTTTCCCTCGGAACGGGACACGGTGAAAATATCCGGGGCCATGCTCCGCCAGGGAATAATGGGGTCGGACTTTTCCTATCAGGACGCGATGAGTTCCGAGGAGCTATCGGAGCTTTATACCGCCAGCATCTCGGGCTCGGAAATTCTGGAGGGAAGGGACTGCCATATCCTGGAGCTGCGATCCGGCGCAAGCGGCGTTCACTATCCCCGGCGCAAATTATGGGTGGATAAGGAGCATTTTACCATTCTGAGAGGCGAGCTCTATGCGAAAAGCGGCACCCTCCTCAAGGTGCTAAGAGTGCTCGGCACCCTATCCCTGCAGGGACGCCGCTTCCCCTCGGTCGTCGAATACGCCGACCAGCTCAAGAAGAATTCCAAGACGCTGCTCACCATGGATTCCATCGTGATCAACCCCTCCATCGACCCAGGCCGTTTCAGCCTCCAGGCCTTCTCGCGATGAAACGACCGGTGGCGTTCGCCCTCGCGTTTTTCCTTCTGGCGCCCCTGTCTGGAGTCGGGGCTGAGGATGGTTTGAGCCTTTCGACCCAGGTCAGGACCAAGGCATCCCTGTATTCCACGATCGCCAGCCCTTCCTCGTTTTCCATAGGAAGCGCCGCAGGACTCGACTTTCTGCTGGAAGGTTCAAGGGACAGGACGTCTTTCAGGGCCGGAGCCCGCCTTTCCCTGCTCCAGGGCAACGAGGCCGCCGATCTGTGGCTCGCCCTTGGCATGCCGGGAGCCCGCGACGATTATCTTCTCATGGCGCCGGTCTTCGATTCAGCGGTGGTTACGCCGCCTTCCGCCCTCCTGACCCTCGCGTTGGAAGAGCTGGCGCTGCGCAGCTACGCCGGCCCCTTTTCCTTCGAAGCCGGCCTGAGCCACGCCAACTGGGGTATGGGCAGGGCTTTTAGCCCCGCGGACTATTTCACCGATATCGATTATTCCTCCGGTCAGCCTTCCCGCCGCCCCACGCTCCTGGGCAAGGCGACATGGTATCCGGGACCGGTTTCCAGCCTGGAGCTTGTGCTGACCCCCTACTCTAAATTCGGCCAAGCCCTGGCCCTGCGCGGATATACCACAATCTTCGATGCAGTGACTATGGCCATATCGGCGGGACTGCGGGAGGCGGCGGGTTCTTCCGCCGGGCTGCTTTTGGGCGGCGTCGAACTGAGCATCGACCTGTTCTACCTCGCCCCCTACGGAGAGGCGGTTTTCATCCTCGACCCGGGCAAAAGCTGGAATCTCCAGTACTCGATAATGGGCGGTGCTGAAACCCGAATCGCCGATTTAACCCTGATGGGAGAATATCTTTTCGCCCCTCGAAAGACCGCGGTGCACAGTATTTACGCCGCGGCGGCCTGGAAGATAGACGAATGGTTCTCCCTGACCCTGCCCCTGCTTTACATACCAAACCCGGAGCATCTAAGCTTCGGCGCATCGCTCTCGGCGTCAGGCTTCGGCGCCATGGAGTATCGCGCCGGCCTCTCCTGCGAGAAAAGCGCGGGCGGCGATTGGCTCCTGGGACTTTCCCTGCAGGCCAGCCTGTTTTTCTAGGATCGCCAGTCGTACAGTCGGTCGTATGGCCAGCGTACCTTCCCTCGCGACGGTCTGGAAATTGAATGCCCTCTATGGCATACTCATTCGATCTCCAGGAGGGCAACCGTGTACAAGAACGTCGACCCGAAAGCCAATTTCCCACAGCAAGAGGAAGAAACCGTAGGCTTTTGGGAGAAGAACGACATTTTCAAGAAATCAGTATCCCGGCGGGAGGGCAGCCCTGAATTCGTGTTCTACGACGGCCCCCCTTTCGCCACAGGCCTCCCCCACTTCGGGCATTTCGTGCCCGGCACGATTAAGGACATTATCCCCCGCTACAAGACCATGAGGGGTTTCCATGTGGACCGACGCTTCGGCTGGGACTGCCACGGTCTGCCGGTGGAAAACCTGATCGAAAAGAAACTCGGGCTCAATTCCAAAACCGATATCGAAAAATACGGCGTGGCCGAATTCAACGAGGCCTGCAGGGCCTCGGTGCTGCGCTACGTGAACGAATGGCGGACCATCGTCACGCGCCTGGGCCGCTGGGTGGATTTCGACAACGACTACAAGACCATGGAACCGGACTACATGGAATCCATCTGGTGGATCATGAAGGAACTCTGGGACAAGGGCTTGATCTACGAAGGCCACTACATCCTGCCCTACTGCCCCCGCTGCTCCACCGTCCTCTCCACCCACGAGCTTTCTTTGGGCGGCTACAAGGACGTACACGATCCGGCCATAACCATTCGATTCAAGATAACCGAAGCGCCCGACGCCCTCGGCGGTCTGGCGGACGGCTCCAGCTATCTCATCGCCTGGACCACCACCCCCTGGACCCTGCCGTCCAACCTGGCCTTGGCCTTGGGGCCCGATATCGACTATGTCTGCGTGGTAGACGGAAACGAACGCTACATCCTGGCCGAGTCCAGGCTTTCGGCTTATTACAAGCAACCGGAAACGCTGAGCATAGCGTGGAAAAAGAAGGGACAAGAATTGGCGGGCATCCGCTACGAGCCTCTTTTCCCCTACTTCGCCTCCTTGCACGCCCAGGGCGCTTTTGTCACGGTGCTGGGCGACTACGTCAGCACCGAGGACGGCACGGGTATCGTGCATACAGCCCCAGGCTTTGGCGAGGACGATTACCAGGTGCTCAAGGGCACGGGCATCCCCACCGTATGCCCCGTGGACGCGGAATGCAAATTCACCGAAGAGGTAAGCGACTATAAGGGTCAGTTCGTCAAGGACAACGACAAAGCCATAATGGAGCGGCTCAAGGCCGAGGGTAAACTGGTCAAGCGAGAGCAGGTCTTCCACGCATACCCCCATTGCTGGCGCTGTTCCAGCCCCCTCATCTACCGGGCCGTGGGTTCTTGGTTCGTGAAGATAGACCCCATAAAGCCCCATATGGTGGGCTGCAACAAGAAAGTACTCTGGGTTCCCGCCCATATCAGGGACGGTCGCTTCGGCAAGTGGCTGGAGGGAGCCAGGGATTGGGCGATAAGCCGCAACCGCTACTGGGGCAATCCTCTGCCGATCTGGAAATGCGAATCCTGCGGCAAGGCGGTCTGCATAGGATCCAGGGCCGAGCTGAAAGAGCGCTCGGGGGTCGAGCTTGAGGACCTTCACAAGCACTTCGTGGACAAGGTGAGTTTCCCCTGCGAATGCGGGGGCACCATGACCCGCATCCCGGAAGTACTGGACTGCTGGTTCGAGTCCGGAGCCATGCCCTACGCCCAGATCCATTATCCCTTCGAGCACAGGGAAAACTTCAGCGACCATTTCCCCGCCGACTTCATCAACGAAGGACTGGACCAGACCAGAGGATGGTTCTATTCCCTCACCGTCCTGGCCGCCGCCCTTTTCGAAAGCCAAGCTTACGATGCCTGCATCTGCTCGGGCCTCGTCCTGGCCGAGGACGGCAAGAAAATGTCCAAGTCCCTGCGCAACTACACCGATCCGGTGGAGGTGGTGAACAACTTCGGGGCCGACGCCCTGAGGCTCTTCCTCATGAACTCCGCCGTATCCCGGGGCGAGGACCTGCGCTATTCCGACGATGGTGTGCGGGAGGTGCTCAAGAGCGTCATCATTCCCCTGTGGAACGCCTACGGATTCTTCGTCACCTACGCGAACATCGATGGGGTGCATCCCGGCGAGCCCGATCCCGCTTCGATCTTTAATCCTCTGGACAAATGGATACTCTCGGTCTGCGAACGCATGATCGAGAAGGTGACCGCCGGCCTGGACGCCTACGAGATGCAGAGCGGCATAGAACCCATCGTGGAATTCATCGACAGCCTCAACAATTGGTACATCAGGCGCTCAAGACGGCGCTTCTGGAAGTCCGAGAACGACCAGGACAAGGCCCAGGCCTACGACTGCCTGCACAGGGTCCTGCGCAAACTGATCCTCGCCGCGGCGCCCTTCATTCCCTTCATCACCGAGAACATCTACCAGAACCTGAGGCAGGAAGGGGAGCCCGAATCGGTCCATCTCTGCGACTGGCCCGCCTACGATGCCCGGTTCCGCAACGTGGAACTGGAACGGGACATGGACTCGGTACGTCACGCGGTGTCCATGGGAAGGGCCCTGCGGGTGGCCAACGATCTCAAGACCCGTCAGCCCCTGGCCTCGGTGATGTTGGTCACCAAGGTCGCCGAAGAACGAGCGGTGCTCGCGGCGATGGAAGAGATCCTCAGGGAGGAGCTCAACGTAAAATCCGTCCTCTTCAGGGAAAACGAAGAAGAGTTGGTGGAATACTCCGCCAAGGCCAACTTCCGCGTCCTGGGCAAGGAACTGGGAAAGGACATGAAGAGCGCCGCCGCGGCCATCGAAGCCCTGGAGCCTCATCAAATCGCCGTCATGGTGGACGGCGGAAGCGTAACTCTGGAAATCGCCGGCCGCAGTCTCGTCCTGGATAAGGATAAGGTGGATGTGCGGCGCACCGAGAAACCGGGGCTGAAGGTCCTCAACGAGGGAACCCTCACCGTGGCTCTCGATACGGTAGTCAGCCCCGAACTTCTGCGTGAAGGCTATGTGCGGGATTTGATCAGGGGAGTGCAGAACCTGCGCAAGGAAACGGGCCTGGAGGTGACCGACCGCATCATCCTCGCGCTTGGGGGTGACGCGGAGCTAAAGGCCGCCTACGAGGAGTTCGGAGAACTCATAGCCGGCGAGACGCTAGCCTCGACTATCGAGTGGACCTTCGCCTTGATGGAGGCGGCTACGACCATAGAAGCCGGGGAGAAAACCTGGCTGGCCTCGATTCGCAAAGCTTAAGCGTGCCGCGCCGGCGCCGGGGCCCGGGACAGGCCCCGGCGCCGGTATGTGCGGGTTTCCGCCGGAGAGAGGTTTCCGTCCCAGCCTCATTCTCGTTCCCATCGCCAAATGCCGAAAAATATTGATTACATTTCACCTTTACCCTGTCGGCGGCGGGGACGTGTGATATATTTTAGCGAAAGCTTTACGGAAAGATCTAAATTCAGGGCGATTGCATTGACTTCAACCCTTGGGAAAGGGGCGCGAGGTCTTTGATCACGTCCCGGTTTTATGGAATTTTTCGTAAAAATGGGTGGACTAGGCAACTTTTACGGTTTATCATGAATAAAAGTACTGCGTTGGATTTATAAACTCAATTTCGCAGGAGGATTTGTATGCATAAAGGCTCGAAACTTTTCGTCGCTTTCATGGCGATGCTCGTAATGACATTCGCCTCATGCGCGACGAAGGACAAGATACCAAGCGAACCGCCACCTCCCGTATCGACGACGACTACGACAGTACCCGCTCCGGTTGCCGGGACGGAAACAACCTCGGGCGCCCAGACGGGAACAGAGCCGGTTGTCACGCCGCAACCTTCCGTTTCCGAAATCGAATTGCGCAATCTCTTTGGACAGGCCAACGCTCTTAAGAGCGAAGCGGCCTCGTACGGAGTCGATAAGGTGCTTCCCGACGATTACGCCAAGGTAAACTCCGAATTCATGACCTTAAAAGCGGAATACGACGGAATCATGGACCAGGTGGGATTCGATGGTGTCAAAGCCTTCCCGCTCAAGGAAAAGTTGGAAAAATCCGTCGCCTCCTGGGAGGAACTTCTCGCCAAGGGCCTGCCAATGCGAGTCGACGAGGAAAGGGAAAAAGCCGCTGGCCTGAAACTCGCGGCCATTTCCGCCGAGGCGCGGGAACTGGCGACCGATCGCTTTGAAGGCGCCGAGTCTCTTTTGGCCGATGCGGAGGCCCTCTACGAAAAAGGCTCTTACACCATGGCCATTCCCGCCTATCAACAGGCTGCGTCGGCGTTCGACGTGACCGCTGAAAAAGCCAAGGCAAACGATCTTCGCTCCACGATCTCGGACAAGGACTATGCCAAATACGCCGAGAACTTCTTCGTTGCCGGCGAGCAGAAATACTACGCCGAAGAAGACCTCTGGGCAGCCGGCTCCCTGGCCGATCTTAAAGCCGGCGCGAATACCCTGAGGGACGCCAACGCCTACTATGGCTATGTGGTCTCGGCCGGCGCCGAGGGGAAGGCCCTCGAAGCCAAGGAGCAGGCGCTGACGGCCCAGGAAAAAGCTCTTGAGCTGGGTGCCGATAAGAACGCCCCCGAACAGTATTCATCCGCCACCGATATCATGAACGAAGCTCTGGCGAATCATGCAGCCGCCAATTACGAAAGCTCCTACCTTTGGTTTGTCGATGCCAAAACAGCCTTTAACGCCGCAGCGGAAGTCTCCGCTGGATTAAAGTCGGAAAACGAGACCGCCTTGGCCGCAGCCAGGGAAGCCGTGGCCGCCAGCGAGAAAAAAGCGGCTACCGCCGGTGTCGAGGATACGGTCTACCTGCCCGAAGCTAAATACTATCTGTCCAGGGCGGAAATTCAAAGCGAAAACGCCCTCTTCGCCGATTCCACTTATAACGCCAACGAGGCGGTGAATTATGCCGGCATGTCCGAGCGTTTCGTGGATGGCAAGATCGCCGAAAAGACCAAGGCCGATACGGCCATAGGCGATGCCAAGACCAGGATGGCCTGGGCGGAGAACAACGAAGTCGCCAAGGACTATCCCGCGGAGTACAAGGAAGCTTCCGCCGCCATGCAGGGCGCCGAGCTGGCCTACGCCAACGAGCGCTACGCCCCCGCCGCCGAGCTGGCCGGCGAGGTGTCGTCCATACTTTCCGACGAGTTCCAGGCTCAGGTATTGGCCGAACGTGAGAAAGCCGCCGAAAAGGCTAAGGCCGATACGGCCATAGGCGATGCCAAGACCAGGATGGCCTGGGCGGAGAACAACGAAATCGCCAAGAGCTATCCCGCGGAGTACAAGGAAGCTTCCGCCGCCATGCAGGGCGCCGAGCTGGCCTACGCCAACGAGCGCTACGCCCCCGCCGCCGAGCTGGCCGGCGAGGTGTCGTCCATACTTTCCGACGAGTTCCAGGCTCAGGTATTGGCAGAGCGCGAAAAAACGGCCGCCGCCAACGCGGCCAAAGCCGATGCCGATGCGGCCATGGCGGACGCGCAGGCGAGAATGGCCTGGGCCAACGAGAATGGTATAAAAGAGGATTATCCGGAGGAATATTCAGCCGCTTCGACTTCCATGATTTCTTCTTTCAACGCATTCGGAAAGGCTGAGTATTCCGAAGCCACCGCCAAGGCCAAAGAAGTATCTTCCATTCTCTCCGACGAGTTCAAAGCACAGGTCCAGGCGGACCGCGAAGCCGAGGCCAAGGCCGATACGGCCATAGGCGACGCCAAGACCAGGATGGCCTGGGCGGAGAACAACGAAATCGCCAAGGACTATCCCGCGGAGTACAAGGAAGCTTCCGCCGCCATGCAGGGCGCCGAGCTGGCCTACGCCAACAAGCGCTACGCCCCCGCCGCCGAGCTGGCCGGCGAGGTGTCGTCCATACTTTCCGACGAGTTCCAGGCTCAGGTGTTGGCCGGGCGCGAGGCGGCCACCCGGCTGGCCGCCGAAAAAGCAGCGGCTGACGCGGCCATAGGCGACGCCAAGACCAGGATGGCCTGGGCGGAGAACAACGAAATCGCCAAGGATTATCCCGCGGAGTACAAGGAAGCTTCCGCCGCCATGCAGGGCGCCGAGCTGGCCTACGCCAACGAACGCTACGCCCCCGCCGCCGAGCTGGCCGGCGAGGTGTCGTCCATACTTTCCGACGAGTTCCAGGCTCAGGTATTGGCAGGGCGCGAAAAAACGGCCGCCGCCAACGCGGCCA
>Ga0334886_1004010_pt1 | contig 12480 bp, 8 predicted proteins | sample GraSluR1_MG_9_FD_207232 | JGI IMG/M metagenome (GOLD analysis project Ga0334886, IMG submission 207232) | Sludge microbial communities from methane-producing bioreactor in Wageningen University, Netherlands - Granular Sludge_27_06-R1 | ecosystem: Engineered > Bioreactor > Anaerobic > Unclassified...
TAAACATTATTGCAACAATTACAACAAATTACTTTGCCTCACAGATTAATCCGGGTGTAGTGAGAGGGGTTTTTATTTTTGTTTTTGTAGCCTATTTTATTATTTTAAAATACCCAAAAAATATCATTAGCCTTTTCTTATTATTTTCATTGCTATACTACTTAACATTAATTCCATTTGCAACAGTAACAAGAGTTTCACTTTATCAGTATTTAAAATTTTTTCAAGGAACGATAATGTTTGTGGTAGGCTACTATTATGTTAATACACCAAGCAGGTTTTTGCAGTTAATTAAAGTACAGTACGCTGTTTTAGTGATAATTATTTTAAATTTTTTTGTTTCAAATTATTTTGGGTTAGGGTATTCCGATTATGCAAGAAATAGTATATCCTATGGTGTTTCAGGCGTAAACATTACCAAAACAATGGTTCCAATCCTGTTGTCATTCCCCATTTTTTTTAGTTTAAATAAGTTAAGCCGGAAAGGTTTGTATATTTCAATATTGATAATGTTTGTAAGTTTTATTTTAATTATTTTGGGTCTAAAGAGGTCTGCAATACTTGCACTTGGAGCAGGTTTTTTTGCTTTTACTATTACTTACCCACAAAAAAAAGCACTTATTAAGGGTCTTGTTATTGTATCTTTTTTATTTACTATTGCATCTCCTTTCTTTATAGATATTTTTCAGGACCGATTTGAAGCAAGGCAAGAATCGGGAGTTTTTGAGACCGAGGATATTGAAGAAAACGAAGGACGGGTAATTGAAATGAAAAAGGTTTTAAGAGCATTTGACGAGGGCAACATATGGCACAAACTATTTGGTAGCGAACTGTTTAATGACAGATATTATTTCAAAGAGACCAGAATGCTTCATGTTGATTATTCCATATTACTCAATGGATCTGGTTTAATAGGCCTTTCCCTTTTTATCGGATTCTTTATGCTTTACTATTTAACTATTCTAAGATACAAAACTTTATTGTATAGTAAAAGTAATTTACTTGTTAATATGTTATATTCTTATTCGGTATCACTAATAGTTGTTTCGTTGGTGCTCAGCATAGCTGGCAGTGTATATTCAATTGGTTTACGATCAACAACAATGATGCTAATGGGCTCAACCCTTGCAACAATAAGGAATATTGTAATTACAAATTATCAAGATACCAAGTAAAGCATGTATTTTATTTATTATACCGAGAAACAAAATCTTCTCAACTCATCTTTACATCAAATTCAGGATAATTTCTACTCAAGTTCTCCTGTTTGGAACGAGAAAAGTTTTAGTATTTGGTTTGATGGTTATATATATTTAAGAGGAAGTGGGCGTATTTTAAACGAAAAGGATTTATTTGAACTGTATATAAATCACGGCAAAAAAATCTGCGAAAAAATAAAAGGAATTTTTGTTCTGATGATATGTGATGCTAATACAGTCCAATTCTTTACGGATCATCTGGGAATCAGAAAATTGTTTTACTCATCACAAGGTAAAATACATTACTTTTCGAATAATTTTTGGGAACTCTCAGGTTTGCTTAACATCAAAACTATAAATACAACAGGAATCGCATTACATGCACTTACAAACCATTTTATTAATGGTAAGACAATAGTAAAAGAGATAAATTTCTCAAAACCGGCAACACTCATTGAAATAGATTCAACGGGGGAGATAAAAATCGGTAACCATTGGACTTTGGCACAACTACTCGAATTGCCAATGAATAAGTTGAGCATAGATGATTTCAGCCATTTTTTTTTGAAAAACATTGAAAATTATTTGAAACCACCCCCAAAAAGAAATGCTACCCTTACACTTACAGGTGGCTTAGATTCAAGGTTAATACTTGCAAGCATGTTGAAGTTGGGAATAAAACCCAATACCTTTGCATACGGAAATTCTTCTTCAAGGGATGTGTTAATAGCAAAATCGGTAGCAAATAGATACGCATTGCCCTTTTATAACTCTCCACCCAGTAACATATCTGCAGATTGGTTTGTGTACCAAAGCAAAATAATTCAAGAAAAGGGGAATAGTTTGGCACATTTTCATCGTGCATACCGATGGGATGGTATTAGAAGTGCTTTAAATCAGGATGAAAAAAAAGTGTTTTTTGCAGGGTACCTAGGAGGCGAAGGTATTCGGGGGGCTCATATTGATAATTTAATAATATCAGAGTTTGTTCAGAAATGGACTCATAATAAATCGCCTGAATTAATTAAAAAACACCTGTTTCAAAACTTTGTTAACCCCAACAAAACAGATATAGAAGAGATTATTCAGGAACTAAGTGAGCTACCCTATTTTACAAGAAATCTAAAGCACAACGAGTTTTATCTTTTGTTCCACCTCAATGCATCTAATCACCTTGCACAGGATATTAATTATTATATTGATAGCGGAATTGAATTGGTTCTTCCTTACATGGATATTGATTACTTGACCCTTTTATTTTCATCAAGGTTTAGTATGCTAAATAAAAATAATACGTCGAAGAACCAGTTTAAAAGACTTAATATCCCTGATTTTCATTGTAAAATGATAGCATCAATATATCCAGACCTAACAAATTTTATACTTACAAATGGTTATAAACCATCGGAGTATTTAATGGGGAAAATTCCATACGTAATTGCCAGAGGAGTTAGGGGGTTAAGATCGAAGCCCATTGCTCGAAATTTTTCATATAACAACTGGTTCTTTCAGTACCTGAAACAGTCTGGCAGTAATTTTACAAGCGATCATGGATTTTTTGATAATAAACAATTTTTTAGGGATCTTAGTGATGAGAAAAGCACCTCCGAAACAGGCTTGCATAAATATACAAGCGTAGTAATGCTTAATAGTTTTATCGATAAAATATTTTAAATCTCCATGTTTAATATATCAACATTTATTTCTGATATTCCATTAGTTTTTAATGATATATATAAAGGTTCAACCATTCGCAAAGACTTTTCCTTTTATAGAAAAACGGCAACTTGGGATGCGGAAGACGTTAACAAGTACCAGCTAAAAAAACTTAAAGACTTACTGCGATACGCCTCAGAAAATTCCACATATTATAAGGATTTGTTTAAATCGGTAGATTTTAAAGTTGATAACTTAAATTCAGTTGAAGATTTAAACAAATTACCTATTCTAACAAAAGAAGATATTATTAATAACACTAATAACATTTTATCAAAAGAGAAGAACATTAAGCTAATCAAGAGTTCATCAAGTGGAACAACTGGCATTCCCATTAATTACTATCACGATATCAAAAGCTATAGCGCAGGTATTGCTGCAGGATATTTTATCTGGAGTCTCTCTGGTTGGCGTTTTTCGGATAGGAGTATTCATATTTGGGGCAATCCTAGTTCCATAAAAAAGTGGAATAATTTTACAAGTATAACAAAAAGGTACTTGTTCAATCAAATTTATGTGCCATCATTTCTTTTAAATAATCCTTCAAACATACCATCGATAATAGATTTAATACGGAAGAATAAACCTAAAACCATTGATGGGTATACCTCTAGCATTGTAAATTTGGCAATGTTTATTAAAGAAAACAATATAGAAATTCCTAAACTTAATGCAGTTTTTACAACAGCTGAGAATCTATTAGAAAACCAAATTGAGCTGATTGAATCAGCAATTGGGCAAGTGAGTGACACTTATGGGTGTGGCGAAATAAATAGCATTGCAGTTAAACCTGTTGGGTGTGACAAATTTTATATCATTGATCCCCATGTTGTTGTAGAATGCAATGACATTGATGGTTCCGATATGAAAAGCATCATTGTTACAGACCTAGACAATTATGGTTTTCCATTTATTCGATATAAAATTGGCGATTTAGTTAGTAGCATTGATAATCCGAGCAAGAATGATTTATTACCATTTCGATCTTTTAAAAATATATATGGGAGAACCGCTGAAATAATTACTCTTCCAAACGGAAAGAGTATACATCCAATAAATATGCTAGGAGGGACTTTATTTAGGTACGCTGGTGGCATTGTTAAGCATAAGGTGGTTTGGACAGGAGAGAAACTTCTTTTTATTTTTGTTACAAATAATAATTACAACAAGCAATCGGTTTCTCAATTAGTTGAAAACCTCCTAAAACCTTATGAAGTTGATTTTGAAATTATTGAGGTTGATAACATCCCTATTCCAAAATCAGGTAAGCATTTATACTTTGAAAACCAGACCAAAATAAAGTTGTGAGGACATGAAGATACTTAAAAAAATTTTAATTTTTACGTTAAGGTACTCCGGCTTTCCCTTGTTTGTTAAATACTTTATTAGGCGAAACAAGGTAACAATTGTTTATTATCATGATATTGACGAAGTATCATTTCAGCGTCAAATAGACTTTATTTCAAAACGATACTCGTTTATTACGGTTGATGATCTTTGCGCATACCTTTACAAAGAAACTGAGAAACTTCCACACAATCCAATTCTAATTACGTTTGATGATGGACATATTGGAAATTACAAATTATTAGAAGTTATTAAGAGATATAATTTCAAACCCACAATTTTCCTAACAACAGATTATATTAATAGCAACAAACCCTTTTGGTTTAAGTTACCTTTCAAAAGCCATTCTGAGAAAGAAAAGTTAAAAAAATGTACAGAAGAGAGTCGGATTTCTTATCTAAAAGAGGTTTATTCTAAGGAGATTAATGAGTATGTTGAACAAGCATTATCTTGGAATCAGGTTTCTGAGATGAAGGATTATTTTAACTTCCATTCACACACTCACCAACACCCCTGCTTACCAAATTGTGGTAAAGAGTATATCGAGGAGGAATTAAAAGTTTCAAAAACAATTATTGAGGATCAAACCCAAAAGTCAGTTTATGCAATAGCATACCCAAATGGTGATTATTCCGAACAGGTAATTTCTAGTGCAAAGGATATTGGTTATAAACTAGGTTTTACAGGAAAGCATGGATTTGCTTCAAAGAAGAATAATCCATTAGAGATACCAAGATTAAGCATGAACGATACTAAGAATTTCAACGAATTTGTTTTAAGGTTATCAGGAGCTTGGTATCTGATTAAAAAAATCAAAATTTGAGATGATATGAACAAACCGTATCAATTTAAAAATTTTGAAATTCTCCCCTTCGATTTTTCAAACAACCCTCTTATTGATGAGGCGATTTGCTTACTAAATGCCGAAACCACTTCAAAAAAGCATAACAGGGCATTTTGGGATTGGAAATTTCTAAACAATCCATTTGGACCCAGTGTAGGTTGGTATGCCAGAGAAAATGATACCAAAAAACTTGCTGGCGTATTGTTATGGTGGCCATGGAAATTCTATAATCTTAATCAAGAGGTTATATACTATCAAGCCATAAATGGCAAAACCGATTCTGAATACAGGAATGCAGGTATTTTTCTTGAACTCAATAGGGTTGCCATAGATTTTTTTAGGAAGGGAAGCAATAACCTTTACGGTGTTCCAAATAATCAATCTTATCCGAGTTACGTTAAACTTGGGTGGGAAACTATTTCTACACTAAACCCAGTGTATATTGCCATTTCACCCATTAAAACGTTTCTGAAAATACTTTACAACAGAAAACAGGTAGATCATAAACCGACGGTATCAGAATTGGCAGGTTTAAGGTTCGAGGCAGACAATGAGAGTTTTTTATCCACAAAATGGAATCAGTCCTTAATTGAATGGCGGTTTTTAAAACATCCAAACAATACCTATTCTTTTTACCGCGATGGGGAGAATTTTATTGTATATAAAATAAACCCCAAAGCGAAATTTATAGAAGCAAAAGTTATTATGACTTCAATTACACAATCATTTGAATTAAAACATTTTTTTAATCATCTTAATAGTGATGACATCGATTTTGTATCATACTACGGCTGCAATACACTATTTTACAATATTCTAAACAAACAAGTAAAAAAGTTTAAAGTAAATAAAAATAAACTTTTTTTAGTAGTGAATAATAATTTTGCAGGAAACTTTTCATATCGATTTGAGTTGGCTGCTACCGATAGTCAATAGCATTATTAAATGAATATTCTTTTTATTTCTAGCGGCAACTCAGTGTCAGGTATAAGTTCCATTGTATTCGGACAAGGGGAGTCATTGAAGGCAACAGGGGTTGATGTTGAATATTTTTTAATAAAAGGGAAGGGTATATTTGGATACCTGAGGGCGGTTTATTCCTTACAACGATGGGTAAGAGAAAGAAAATTTGATATATATCATGCACACTATTCCTTATCTGCTTTCCTAGCAAGTATTGCAGGCGTTCGTCCTCTGGTTGTTTCTTTAATGGGTTCAGATGTTAATAGGAATTCTATTCATCGGTTTTTGATTTGGTTGTTTAATTATATTTTTAGGTGGAGCGCCTTAATTGTTAAAACCCAAGAGATGAAAAAGCTATTAGGGATTAATAATATTGAAGTTATACCGAATGGCGTTAACATTTCAGTTTTTAAGCCAATTGTAAAGTTAGACGCCCAAAAAAAACTCGGATGGAATAATAAAAGTAAACACATTCTGTTTCCTTCCGATCCATCACGTCCAGAGAAAAATTATAATTTGGCAATCAATGCTATTGAAAAACTTAAAATGAATGCAGTTGAATTACATTCTTTAAAAAACGTCAATTCCAATGAAGTTTATTACTATATGAATGCTGCCGACGTGGTATTGTTAACAAGTACTAGAGAGGGGAGTCCTAATGTTATCAAAGAAGCAATGGCATGTAATTGTCCTACGGTAGCAACGAATGTTGGAGATGTAAAGTGGCTGTTCGGCAATGAAAAGGGTTATTACATAGTTAGTTATCATCCCGATGATGTGGCAGATAAGTTGTTACATTCACTTATGTTTGTTAAAAATCAGAATCGGACAAATGGTCGTAGCCGATTGGTTGAGCTAGGATTAGATTCTGAAACAATAGCACTTAGAATAATATCTATTTATAAAACCATCCAGGCAAAAAATTAGTATTTATTAAATGCAAAAGATTGGGGTTATAGTATTGGGTGGGCATATTCAGGCATTGGGTATTATCCGTATTTTTGGAAGAGATGGAATTGATTGTATCATTATTGATAAAACTTCAAAAAACATTTCTCGTCATTCAAAGTATTGTAAAGCTTTTTATGTAACACCTGACAAAAACTTACTTGACACATTAGTGAAATTAGGTGAGGAGAGAAATTGTTTAAACTGGATTATCTTTCCAACAAATGATTTTCAAGTTAAACTCCTTAGCCAAAACAAGCAGGCTTTGCAAAGCTATTTTATTATCACTACCGATAAATGGGATGTTGTTGAGAAATTCTACAACAAAAAAAGTACGTATAAATTAGCTGATAATATGGGAATCCCATACCCTAAATCTTGGTATCCTTTATCAGAAAACGAACTTAACGAAATTCCCGTATCTTTTCCTTGCATAGTAAAACCAGCAGTAATGCATAATTTTTTTCAATTAACAAAAAAGAAAGTATTCTTATGCAGGAACAGGCAAGAATTGATTGATCAATACAGAAAGGCAATTAGTATAATTGCTAAAGAAGAGATAATTGTTCAGGAAATTATTCCCGGTGAAAGTAGTACTCAATATTCTTCTTGTTTTCTTTTTCTTAACGGAGGTAGTTACGTAAATCTTACTGCATGCAGAATGAGGCAACATCCACTCGATTTTGGAAATGCAACAACGTTTGCAGTTACACAGGATATTCCAATACTAAAAGAGTATTCTGAAAAACTTTTATATGCAGTAAACTATAATGGCTTATGTGAGGTTGAATTTAAATTCGACGAAAGAGACCAGAAATATAAATTTTTGGAGGTTAATCCTCGCACATGGAAATGGCACTCAATAGCAAATAAAGCAGAAACACCTTTTTTAAAATTATATTTTGATTATTTATGTGGAAATAGTATCATACCAGTAAATGGGTATAAAGCGGCATCTTTTTATCATTTTTTAACGGATTTCCCAACCATAATAAGCATGTTAATCAAAGGAAGGAGAATCAAAAAATGGTTTAGTAAACCCGTTGAATTTGCAGTTTGGGCATTGGATGATTTTAAACCATGGCTATTTGAAAAGTTATATCTTATTAACCTTATTAAAACAAGAAATTGAAGAAAAAAATCATTTTTGATGTTGGTCATCCTGCTCAGGTTCATAATTTCAAGCATGTTTACTGGGAGTTGCAGGCAAAGGGATGGGAAGGACTTTTTACTGCAAAAGACAAAGAGGTTACCGTATCTTTACTAAAAGAGTATAAACTGCCTTATATTATTATTGGTAAAACCCACAAGAATATTTTTTTAAAAATACTGGGGTTATTCTGTAACCTAATTATTTTTTCTAGAATTTTGATTAGGTTTAAACCACTTGTTGTTGTTTGCAGATTTTCTCCCCATGCTTGCTGGAGTTCAAAATTTTTAGGAATTCCACTTATTGGACTGGCAGATACTGAACACACTACTTTCCTCGATCGGTTTACAGTTCCTTTGGCAAGTGCAAAGCTTACAGCATTTTCATATCAACGAGATTTAGGGAAAAACCACTTTCGATACAATGCAAATATTGAACTGTTTTATTTACATAAAAACAGATTTTCCCCTTCCCGAAATCATTTCAATATCTTAGGGATTGATAAAGACACAAAATATGCAATTGTAAGATTTGTTTCGTGGTCGGCTCATCATGATATTGGAGTTAACGGAATGAAAGACCAACAAAAAGAGGAACTTGTAGAGTTTTTAAAAACAAGATTTAGGGTTTTTATCACTTCGGAGAGTGTTTTACCCCCAAAATTTGAAGAATTCAAACTTAATGTATCACCGGGCATGATGCATGATGTTTTAGCAAGTGCGTCGCTTTATGTAGGCGAGGGCGCATCAATGGCTTCTGAGGCTGCTTGCCTTGGAGTTATGTCTTTTTATATTAACAAACTAACAGCAGGATCCATAGAGGAAGAAAAAGATTATGGATTGTTATATCATTATGACGAATCATCTCAACTTCTTTCTGATCTAAAAAAGGTTATTGATAATCCAAATTTAATGAACAATACTAAATATAATAGAGATTCATTTATGAAAGGGAAAATCGATGTAACAGCATTTCTAACTTGGTTTATCGAAAGTTTTCCAAGGAGTATAAGTGTTATGAAAAACAACCCTGATTTTCAAAATACATTCATGTAATACCAATCTGAAATTCAAAATAGTCCAATATTTTGAATTTATTAGATTGGTTATGCCACAGGAGAAATATTTATAGTACAATGAGTCAAAGACGAAGTTAGACTATTACCCATTTTCAGTCGGTATAATAGAATAAATCAATTTAAAAAAGGGAGAGGCTGCTATAAATTGCAGCCCCTCCCTTTTTATGATTTATTGGTAATTTACTGAACCATCAGCCTAATGGATTCAACTTGTTCCATTGATACTACTCTCACAATGTACATTCCCTTTGAGAATCCATCTAAATCAATTCTTGTATCAATATTGCCAAACTGGTTATACAGTTTTTCCATTTTTACCAAAGAACCTCTGATATCGAAAACGCTAATGGTAATATCAGATGTTTGGTTTAACGATACCTGTACGTTAACATAACCATTGGCGGGGTTGGGATAGAGAAGTAAATTCGACAACATCGCATTTTCAAGGTTGTTTGCAGGTGAATCCTTGGGAACAAGGGCAGGAGTTGTAAATTTAACAGGAGCGGTATAGGGATACCAGACTCCAGCAACGCGAGAAGCAACCCTTACTTCGTAAGTGGTTTCAGGAAGAACACTGATGGTTCTTGGACTAAAATATGTGTCAATATAATTGTATGATGAAGAACTCTCAATCCTATACATAATCCTATAACGATCAGCACCTGATCCATTCCAGTTTACTTGAGCGGTGTAAGCGGTTATGTTGGTTATGGTAACATTGCTTGCCTGCGCACCTGTTGGGGTTTCGAACCTAACGGGAGTTGTATAGGCCATCCATAATCCACCAACCATAGACGCTACGCTTACATCATATGAACTTTCAGGAAATACAGGGATTACAGTAGGGCTTGATAAAGAGTTTAAGTATTGGTAAGAGGTTGTTCCGGTTATATTATACCTAATTCTATATTGATCAGCTCCAGACCCAACCCAATTTATTGTTGCAGAACTACTGGTTATTCCAGTTACCGTAATATTACTTGCAACAATTTGACTTCCTGAAAGGGTGGTGAATGTTGTGGGGTTTGAATAGTTCGACCAAGCTCCATCAATTTTCGAACTTACAGTTACCTCGTAATTTGTATCCGGAAAAACATTTATATTGGCAGGGCTTGAAGGAACATTTAAGTACAAATATGAACTTGAACCCACAACACGGTAACGAATTCTATATACTTCTGCACCTGAACCAACCCAAGAGATATTTGCAGTATTGGCATCAGGATCTGCCGAAATATTAATTGCAACCTTTGAACTTAACATTTTAACCTGTTGGATTAGGTTATTGTTGGCTACATTTAATGTACCAACAAAGTTGTGGTAGCCACTTTTGGTTACAGCGTAAGGTATATTATCCTCTGTTTCAACCCAGGTATAAACAGCCTCACCCATTTCGTTAGTAAGTTTTTGTGTGCCGTAGAAATTTATAGCAGCTGTATTTATTGGATCGCTTACTTTTGGCATTGTAACATCCACTACGTTAAAGTTTACAGTATAGGTTTTCTTTTCCAGCTTAATGTTATCAACCTGCCAACGGCGATAGTCCGAAGAGTAATGGTATTTAAAAGCGACCCAAATAGTTCCCTGTATCTGAGGGAGGTTAATCTCACCAGATGGTTCCCAGGTATAATTGTCGGTTGAAGGTTTTGTAAAATTTAGTTCTGTCCACGTGGCATCCTCTGGGGTTCCTGTGCCAGAGTAGTCAGTTGAGTAGAATAGTTTAAGGTAATTATATTCATCCTCAATTCCGTGATGATAGGCTGATTCAAAAGAAAGTATATACTCATTATTTGTGGTTAAATCAAATCCCGGTAATATAAGCCAATCTTCTTCAAGCCCAGATGAACCCCATCCATTCATTAGGGCGTAGCCATTACCACCAAAAGTTCCATATATCCAGTTCAAGTCTCCAGAAACACTATATGTTTGGCAATCGCCTAACCCAACATCAAAAGTTTCAAAATAAACTATAGGGCTAACAAGGTAGCTTTGAGTTGCTGAAAGAGCAGAGCCGCCTTCGTTATCTTCGGCATAAACTGCGTAGTATATGGTTGTCCCATTGTAATGAGCGGGAATGCTGGAAGTGGTTGTGTAAACTCCGCCTCCTTGGTGGGTCATGTTAATGGTATTCTCAAGTTCATCTGCAGCCTTTCCCCAACGAAGTTCAACCATTTCAACCGTTCCATCCGAGTCAGTAACATTTGCAGAAACTGATACAGTGGTAGAAGATTGAATTAGCTGGGCTGGGTTTTGGGTAATATTTGAAATAACTGGGTTTTGGTTGCCACCTGAGGAGTAACCTGTCCAGGTAATATCGTCAACAACAACCTGTCCGTCTGAATTATTAACATTGATAAACTTAATTACAAAATCGCCAGATATGTTCACTGTTATTTCTCCAGAATTTTTGATAACACCTTGTTCTGCTGATGAAGTAACGTTCCCGACAACAACATCATTTATTAAAACATTAAGGTTTACATTATTTGTAAATGCCTGAGAATATTTAAAAGAGAGCACACCTATCCCTCCAGAAATAGTTCCGGAATAAAAATTTGACTGTGGGGTTCTGCTTCTTCCAATCATAATAGCCTTGTCGGTTATTGCATAGTCACCTCGGCATTGTACATAAGTCCAAGTTGATCCATCTTGTCCTAAAAAAGTACCGTTTGCATAACTAGTTCCAGAAAGGGTTAAATTAGAGAAAGTTTCTAATCCTTGCCCCATGCTAACAACAGATATTATAGCAAAAGCAATAGATAATACTGTCATTCTAAGTAAATTTTTCATTTTCATAATTGTAAGGTTTTTAAGTTTGCTATTTAGTTTAAATTATTATTGACTTTCTATTAAAACCTTGTAAATCTAGCTAAAGTTTTTTTTGATTTATTGCACAAAACACTAAAAGTGATATAATTAACAAAACGCTGTAATAATGTTCACCAAAAAAGAATTTTCATTTTTACAATGCAACAAACAGGTTAATTATATTCCTATTAACAAGTTATTGGATAATTTGTTGAATTTTTTTTGATTAGAAAAATATAATTTTGAAAATAACCTTAATAGAAAGAGACAGTCCGTTGTTTTGGCATTCATCAACAGCCCCCGTTCTGACGAGGTTTCCGCTACTTTTTCCCAAGTCCGCCTTCAGAGGGTTCTCGTAGAACTCAAGAGGAGAGCGGATGGCGGGATGGCACTCGAGGAGCGCTGCGGTGAAGTGCTGATGATTAGA
>Ga0334886_1004014_pt1 | contig 12475 bp, 6 predicted proteins | sample GraSluR1_MG_9_FD_207232 | JGI IMG/M metagenome (GOLD analysis project Ga0334886, IMG submission 207232) | Sludge microbial communities from methane-producing bioreactor in Wageningen University, Netherlands - Granular Sludge_27_06-R1 | ecosystem: Engineered > Bioreactor > Anaerobic > Unclassified...
CCATCCCTACGCTGAATCGCGCCGAGCCGTTCACCCTCGACCGCACCTGGGATTATGTTCCCTGGCTGATTGCCTCCTACTGGGGCGTGTTCGTCAGCAACATTGCGCCGGGCTGGTACCTGGAGACGACGCGCGTCTTTATATGGATGGCCGCGGCGGGACTGGCCGTCTTCTTGCTGCGCCGTTGGAGCGATCGTCTGGCGCGGCGTTACCTAGCCGTTGCGGTCAGCGCGGCCTGGTTCGCTGTGGTAGCGCTGGCCGTCCTCTACTGGACGCGCACCGTCGAATACGGAGAACAGGGGCGGCTGGCGCACATCGCCGCGCCCGCCCTGGCGCTGCTCTTCGCGCTCGGCTGGCAGGGATGGCTGCCCGAGCGCCGGCTGCCCGCATTGCATGTGGGTCTGGCCAGCTTTGCGCTGCTGTTAGCCGGCTCGCAACTGTGGACGCTGCACGACGCCTATCACATGCCGCCCTCGCTCAACCCCGTGCCAGCCTTCGACCGCGCTTACGACGTCGCCTTCGACGGCGGCATGCGGCTGCTCGGCGCCGACTTCCCCGGCGGCGAAGCCATCGCCGCGGACCAGCCGCTGCGTCTCACGCTCTATTTCACCGCCGATCATGAGATCGAGGACCACTACACGCTCTTTCTGCACCTTGCCGACGAAGGCGACCGTATACTCTATCAGTACGACGGCGTGCCCGCAGCAAGGCGTCACTCGACGCGCCAATGGCAGCCCGGCGAAGTGTTTGCAGACGAATACCTGATCACCGTGGACGATATTGCTGCCGACGACCTGGCGACGCTGAGCATCGGTTTCTATCCGGTTGATGATCCGACCATGCGCCTGAACGCCCGCGATGCGTCCGGCGCTTCGCTCGGCGACCGCGTTGTGCTGGCGCAGATCCGCGTCCATGACGCGTACGCACCAACTCCGTTTGCACAACAGCATCTAGACGCCGTGTGGGAACAGGGCATCGCCCTGGCCGCGGCGGATGTGCAGTTCGGGTCGGACGGCGAGCCGCGCGCCGTCGCCGTCACATGGCAGGCCGAAGCGGACGTCGCCGCCGACTACACCGTCTTTGTCCAGGCGCTAAACGAGGACGGCGATGTGATCGCCCAGGTCGATCAGCAGCCCCACGACGGCGAGTACCCGACGTCGACCTGGGCCGCAGGCGATGTGATCAAAGACGCCTATACGCTGGTTTGGCCCGCGGCAGACGAGAACGCGCCCGCCTGGCGGCAGGTAATTATCGGCCTCTATGCCCAGGACGGCACGCGGCTGCGTCTGGTCGAGCCGGATGCCGCTACCGACTTCTATACCCTGGCCCGCCATGAATAACGCACCGGCACAGACCCGCAGCGAGACGTTTGGGGACGGCTTGGGCCGCCACGCGCCTTCTGTCGCGCGGCTCGCCGTCCTGGGGCTCGTGCTGACCGCCTTTGTGCTGCGCGCCTATCGTCTGGACTTCCAGAGCCTGTGGAGCGACGAAGGCATCAGCCTGCTGCGCGCTGCCCAGACTCTTCCCGACCTGTGGCGCAACATGCCGGTGGAGCATACGCCCGGCTACTTCGTGCTGCTCCACTTCTGGATGGCCGCGACCGGCGAGGCGGACTTCGCTCTGCGTTATCTCTCCCTCCTGCCCAGCGTTTGGGCCGTGGCGCTGATCGCGCGCCTGGGGAATGACCTGGGCGGGCGCACCGCCGGCCTGATTGCGGCCGCGCTGCTCGCCACGAACGCCTTCCAGGTCTGGTATGCACAAGAAGCGCGCATGTATAGCTGGCTTCTGGCCTCCGGGCTGTTCGCCACCTGGTGTTTATGGCTGCTGCTGGAGCGCCGCTCGCCGGTGAAGCGCATCTGGCTGGGCTACGTGTTGAGCGTGGCGGCGACCGTCTATCTGCACTTCTTCGGCTTCCTGGTTCCGCTCGTCCACACCGTAGCGGCGCTGCTCTGGCTGGCGCGCACGCGCGATAGCCGCGCCTTCCTGCGCTGGGCGTCCGCCGGGGTCGCGGTTTTCGTGCTCTTTCTGCCCTGGGCAGCGCGCTCGCTGGACGTGCTCGGTTTCAGCGGGTGGCGCGCGCCGCTGGACCCCAACCGCGTCCCGTGGCTGCTGCTGCACGCCTACACGGCGAGCGACGCCATGCCCGCGCCCGGATCGCAGTGGATTCCCCTCGCCTACCTGACGCTGGCGTTGATCGGCGCGGCCGCCTGGCTGCGACGTCGCCCCGGAGCCGGCGCCTTCCTCACCGTGATCGCGCTCTCCGCCGTGCTGATCACCTGGCTGCTCGTCGTGCGCCGCCCGGATTTTCATGTGCGCTACACCATCTTCGTCAGCGCGCCGCTGCTGCTGCTGGCGGCAGGCGGCATCGCCGCGCTCGACCCGGCCTGGCCGCGCCGTCAACCCATCGCTGCGCGCGGATGGCCCATCCTGCGCTTCGCGCCGCTTGTGGCCCTGATCCCGCTGTTGGCGGCTAATGGCCTGGCGCTGCACCGGCTCTACACCGACGCAAGCCTGCACAAGCCCGGCTCGCAGGCAAGCGAAGCCGTCTTGGTGGACGGCCCCAACCCCGATCTCGTCTTCAACCACTACTACCGCGGCGCGGCCCCTGTCCACGACCTGCGCATCCTGGAAGGCGTCCCTGCCGAAGAACTCGACGCGGCCCTGCAACGAATCACGCACGAGGCGAGCGGCGTATGGGAATTGCTCTATTTCAAGCCGCCGGGGCCAGTGCAGGTGTGGCTGGCAACGCACGGCTGGCCCGCCGCGCCGACCTACCACAACGGCATCCGCGTGCAGCATGTCGCCCTAGACCAGGGACCGCTACATGAACAGCCCATCGGCCTCACCTTCGGCGACGCGCTTGAGCTGGTCGCAGCCGCGACGGATCAGGCCCCGCGCCGCCCCGGCGACCTGCTGCGCGTCACCACCCGCTGGCAGACACACGCCCAGCCGCCGGAGTACAAGTTCAGCCTGCGCCTGGCTGGATCGGACGGGCAGCCGGTCGTCGCATCGGACTACGCGCCGCAAAACTGGTTCGCGCCCACAAACGCCTGGGCTGTGGGCATGCCCGCAGTCGATCAACACGCGCTCCTCTTGCCCGGCGATTTGGCCCCTGGAACCTATCGCGTTACTCTACGCCTGTACGATCCGGCCAGCGGCGTCGCGGTCGAGACCGCGGCAGGGGCGGACGCGCCCCTCGCAGACGTAGAGGTGATCGCGCCGGTCGACGGCGGCCAATGACGAACACGATGCAAGCGTCATCACCCACCACAAAGCAAACGCAGCGCGACTGGCCGCGCGTCCTGCTCCTCTTCCTCATCCTCCTGGCCTTTGCCCGCGTCACCTGGGAACTAGGCGGCAAGGACCTGTGGTGGGACGAAACGTTGAGCTTGCAGCGCTCCGAGTCTAGCCTGCCGGACATCCTTCTCGGCCGCCTCGTCATGAGCGACGGCTTCACGCAGGTTGCCACGACGGACCAGCACCCGTTTCTGTTCTTCCTGCTGCAAGGGCTCCTGCTGCGTTTGGCCGGCGACAGCGAGTATGCGCTGCGCTTCGTGTCGGCTATGGCGGCGACGCTGCTCGTCCCCAGCGTGTGGGCCTTCGCTCGCCTCCTTCAGCGCGGGGACGCCTTCCCGCCGAGCAGCCCCTCCTGGGCCGCTCTCTTGGCCGCGATCAGCCCGTTCTTTCTGTGGTACGGGCAGGAAGCGCGGCCCTACGCGCTGTGGGCTGTCTTGGCCGTGCTCAGCGCCTACCCGCCGGCGCGCCTCATCCAGGAAGGCGGTCTGTCTCGCGCCTGGCTTGCCGGCTACATCGCCCTCCTGCTCATGTTCCTGACGAGCCACTACTACGCCGTCTTTCTGCTGCCGGTGCATGCGCTGCTGCTCTACGTGTGGCTGGCTGAGCGCAGCCGCGTCAAGGCCGCGGTCATCGCCGCGGGTTTGTTGCTGGGCGGCGCAGCCCTGGCCGCGGCCGCGTTCTGGTTCATCATCGTCGCCCAACAAGGCGGCGGCAACTTCCCGTCCATCTCCCTGTCGATATTAGGGCCGGACCTGCTCAACGCCTTCAGCCTCGGCCTGAGTGTGGACCTAGCCGACGTCTGGCTGCTCGACCTGCTCTTCGGCGTCATCGCCGCGGCCGGCGCGGCGTGGAGCCTGCGCTCGCGGCGCAGCCTCAGAAACGGCGGGTGGCTGCCCGTCGCCCTGATCGCCGCCCCCATCCTCGCCATCCTGCTGGTTAACATCTTCTCCCCGGCCTACATGAACGCGCGGCACATGAGCCTGCTCGGCGGGCCGTTCATCCTGCTGTTGGGCGCGGGGCTGGGCGTGACGTGGAGGCTGCGCCCGTGGTTGGCACTGATTCTAGGAACGACGCTCGTGCTCGGTTCCGGCTACAGCACGCTCAACTACTTCACCGTCGAGCAATACGCTAAAGACGACTTCTCGCGCCTCGGCAGACAACTGGACGGGCATATCGCGCCGGGCGATCTCGTGCTGATCAAGCCGCCCTTCTCCTGGCGCGCCTTCGCCTATTACCTCCCGCTGGCGACCATGACCGGCATGCCTGGGGCCAACCAGCACGCGCCCGCCTTCGGCGCGCCCATGCTGGAACGGGACTGGGACGAACGCTTCGCGCTCATGGACGAACTCACCCGCGACAAGCGCCGCATCTGGCTGCTGATCTCCGGCACCCATCCCTACGCCGACCTGCAAGGACGGACCGAGAGTTGGTTGGACGACAACCTGTTCAAAGTGCAGGAGACGACCTACTTCAGCCATTCTTCGCTTCGGTCCGCGCTGTATCTGCCGGAAGTCCCGGTCTACGAATCGCTGCCGGATTCGCTGCTCAACCGGGTCGACGCCGTCTTGGGCGATACCATCCGGCTGGCGGGGATCGAGTTGGGCGCGCCGGCCACGCCCGACCTGGCGCTGCCTGTCACGCTCTACTGGGAGGCCGTCGCGCCCACGGACCGCCGCTATAAGTACGCGCTGCGCCTCACCGAAATTCGGGATGACGGCGCCACCGAAACGCTCTCTGTTTCCGAACGAGAACCGTATGACGGCGCCATCCCCACTATCTATTGGGACCCCGGCAAGATCATCGTCGAATACAGCGAACTCCCGCCCGCGAAGTGGCCGCAGCCGCCGGACGGCGCAGATGCAGAAGTCTTCTGGACGCGCTATCGCCTCACTTTGCAGGTCTACGACGCCGAAACGCTGGAGCCGCTGCCCGTCACCCAGGCGGGCGCGGCGGAAATTGCTGAGGACATCCGCACCCTGATCCTGCCCTACCGGCCTCGCTAGGACGGACTGCGAAAGATCATTTGCCCATGCTTCTTTTCATCGGCGGCGCAGCACGAACAGGCAAAAGTATTCTGGCGAGACGGCTCCTCGCCGAAATGCGTATGCCCTTCCTAAGCCTCGACGTCCTCAAGATGGGGCTTGCACGCGGCGCGCCGGAATTCTCCATTGACCCCGACGCGGGGAGCGTCGCCGTCGCAGAGAGGCTGTGGCCGCTCGTACGCGCGATGAGCATGAGCCTGTTGAGGGACGGCGTGGACTACGTCTTCGAGGGCGAGTTGCTGCCCAAGCATGTGGCCGCGCTGCGAAACGCCTATCCGGCGCAGGTCAAGGCGTGCTTTCTCGGCTACACGGACATTGACCCCGCGGCCAAGGTGCGCCACGTCCGCACCTACGGCCATTATCCCAACAATTGGGCGAGCGACTATGCCGACGACCAGTTGGTGAACATCATCACGCGTGAGATCGAGTTCAGCCGCGCCTTGCGGGATGCGTGCGCGGCGCATCAACTGCGCTACTTCGACACGTCGCACGACTTTACGCAGACGCTGAAGCAGGTAATGGCCTTCGTCACCTCCGGCGAGGATCGTGAGCTATGTTGACAGCCACGCGGCGACAGCCTGTCCGCGACCTTCCATATCTGCGTTCTCTTAGCCTTTCGCGCCTGGGCGGCTCCTTGTTGTTACTCGCATGGCTCCTGATCGGCGTATGGTTCAGCTTTGCCGTCCCCGCCTTCGAGACGCCGGACGAGGTCTACCACTACGCCTTCTCCCGCCACCTAGCCCAGGGCAATCCGTTGCCTGTGCAAAGCAGCGAGTCGACCGGCCCCTGGCAGCAGGAAGGCAGCCAGGCCCCGCTCTACTACATGCTCACAGGCCGGCTCACCGCCGGCGTCGATCAGGGCGACTTTGAAACGATCGCAGTTTTCAACCCGCGCTCCAACATGGGCGACCCGCTCTTCCCCGGCAACAAGAATCGCATGCTCTACAGCGCGGCCCCGCGACCGCTCGTCGGCGCCAACCTGGCTCTGCACATGGGGCGCTGGTTCTCGCTGCTCTTGGGCGGGCTGACGATCTGGTTGACCTATCGCACGGCGCAACTCGCCTTCGCACCCGGCTCACGTCTGCCGCTCATGGCCGCGCTGCTCGTCGCGGCGATTCCGCAGTTCATCTTCATCAGCGCCTCCTTCAGCAACGACAACATGGTCGTCGTCGCAGCAGCAGCCGTCCTCTATTGGCTGGCGCGCCTGCTCGTGCGCGAACGGCAGGCGCCGATCCGCGCGTGGGAGTGGGCTGTGCTGGGTGCGCTACTGGGGATCGCCGCGCTGAGCAAGCTGCAGGGACTGGGTCTGTTTGCGCTAGCCGGCGGCGCGGGCCTGCTGTTGGCGTGGGAGCGGCGCGACCGGCGGCTGCTGTTCACCGCCGCGCTGGGCACGGCGCTGCCCGCCCTGCTCATCGCCGGCTGGTGGTACTGGCGTAATTTTGCGCTCTACGGCGACTGGACCGGCATCAGCCATCTTGTCGCCATCAACGGCTTACGCACCAAGCCGCTCGATTGGGATAGCTTCTGGCTGGAGTTCCGCGGGCTGCGCTACTCGTTCTGGGGCCTCTTCGGCTGGTTCAACATCTTGCTGCCCACTTGGTTCTACGCCCTGGCCGACGGCCTGGCGATCTTCGCCGCCGCGGGGGCCGCGCTGGGGACCTATGTTTCCCGACGACGGCTGCGCCCTGCCTGGCTGCAACAGGACGCCACGCGCGTGCGCCTGCTGCTCCTCGCCTGGATCGGGCTGTCCGTGTTGCTCCTGCTCTACTGGATGAACCGAGCCACGGGCAGCCAGGGCCGCCTGATCTTCCCGGCGCTCAGCGCGCTGGCGATCTGGGCGGTCGTCGGGCTGGATTTCTGGTTTCGTCGCCTGCCGCCCACCTATCGCGGCGCAGCCTGGGCCGTCTTTCCGGCGCTGCTCCTGGGCATGACGCTCTACTCGGTCGCTCTCGTCATCCCCGCTGCCTACGCCGCGCCCGCGCCCGTCGCCGCCATCCCGCCCCAGGCGCAGCCGGCGAATATCGTCTACGGCGATGCCGAGCGCATCGAACTGCACGCCGTCGAGACGCCCGCCGCGCGGCTCCGTCCCGGCGACGCCGCCGAGATCACCCTCTACCTCAGCGCGCCGGCCAAGCTTGAACGCGACTACGAGTTGTTCATCCAACTTCTCGACGAAAACGGCGCGGTCCTCGGCAACGTCACGAGCCATCCGGGCTGGGGCCGCAGCCCCACGACGCTCTGGGAGCCAGGCGCAGTCTATGCCGACCGCTACCTGGTCCCGATCACCGGGCGCGTCGATCCGAGTTCGCCGCTGCTGGCCCGCGTCTACACCGGCTTTATCAACCCGGACTCGCCGCCGCCGGACCACTTCCCCGTCACGGCGCGCGACCTAAGCGGCGCCGAAATCACGCCCATGCCGGCGGTAGTTGAGATTGCGCCTTACACCGCGCCCGACGCACAGGAACTCGGCCTCTCGCCCGCCGGCATCCGCTTTGGCGACGCCTTGCAGGTCAGCGCCCTCCACGCCCCTGCCGAAATCCACGCCGGCGAGGCCATCACCCTCACCGTCCTGTGGGAAGCGACAGTCCGGCCCGCCGCCGACTACACCGCGTTCGTGCATCTGCTGGATGCAACGGACAGCTACGTCGCCGGCTTCGACCGCGCCCCAGCCGGGGATCGCTTCCCCACCAGCCGCTGGCAGCCGGGCGACCGCATCCTCAGCCGCTTTGCGTTGACGACGCCCCCCGACCTGACGCCAGGCGAATATTCCGTCTGGCTTGGCCTTTATGATGCGGACAGCCAAGGACAGACCAGGCTGCCCGTCTCCGGCGCAGGCGGCCTGGACTCCATGCACGATATGGTAAGGGTGAAAAGCGTACTGGTGCGCTAGAGTTGGTGCGTTAGGGCACGAGGATCGTCGGGCCGACCCAGCGCGACAGCAGCGCAGAATGCTCGCCGGGCAGGATCAGCGTCCCCTTGTTGCGCTTGTCGAGCAGGTCGGGCAGCTCTCGTTCGCCGATCACGGCGGCGACAGTCTGCAAGCCTACCTCCGCCAGCCGGGCATTAGCGTGCGCTTGCAGCCGCTCAGCCGGCAGCCCGGCAGCCGGATCGTCCCACACCCACACGCGCAGCCCGCCGGGGTTGCGCACTTCCAGGTCAATCGCCAGACGAAGGGCGCGGTCCGCCGCCTCCGACCCCGTGTACAATACGGAGAGCGGACGCGTCAACCCGCCCTCTTCTCCCAGGATCAGCACCGGGCGCGAGCACTGGCGCACGACTGACTCCGCCACGGAGCCAAGCGTCCGGCGCCGCCTGCGTCCTGCCCGCCCCAGGCTCAGCATCGCCGCCGACTGCGACGCGGCCAGCAGTTCGGCTACGACCGCGCCGCGGCGCACTTGAAACGTCCAGCGCACGGGCAATTGCGCGGCCTCGCGCTCCATCGCCTCGCGAATCGCAATAGCCAGCGCGCGCAGGTTGCGCTCCATGGCTCGATCATTCAACTGCCGCACCGATGCCGTATACGAGCCGACCTCGCGGCCAAAGGGCAGGCCGCACAGGTGTAGCAGATTGATGTCCTCGACGAAAAGGCCCTCCAACTCCGCTTCGAGCAACGCGGCCAGTTCCGCCGCTGCGCGCAGTGCGGCCACGCTCTGAGGCGATGCGTCCAGCGCCACCAAGATCCGGTCGGCGTGTTCTGCCGTCGCCTGTTGTTCCGCTTGTGTTGCCGCCATACCTGCTCCTAGCCTGCCGTTTCCGATTCGCTTTCCTCGTCGCCCGACCGGGCATATTGGCGCCGCCGCTCCGCAAATTCGGCCAGCCGGTCCTCCACCATGCGGTTGATCGTCCCTTCCGGGTAACGCCCATCTTGGTCGCGCTCGCCCGCGGGCAGACCCGTCAAAATCTCCATGCCCTGGTCGATGGTTTCCACGGCGTAGATGGCGAACTTGCCCTCCGCCGCGGCTTCGACCACGTCCTTGCGCAGCATGAGGTGCTTGACGTTAGAGGCGGGGATCAGCACGCCCTGATCACCCGTCAGCCCGCGCGCCGCGCACAGATCGAAAAAGCCCTCGATCTTCTCGTTCACGCCGCCGATGGCCTGTACCCGTCCGTACTGGTTGACCGACCCCGTGACCGCCAGAGATTGATTGAGCGGCACACGGGCGATGGCCGACAGCAGCGCGTACAGTTCGGTGGACGAAGCGCTGTCGCCGTCCACTCCGCCATAGGACTGCTCAAAGACCAGGCTCGCGCCTAGAGAGAGCGGGCGCTCCGCCGCGTAGCGCCCCTTGACGAAGCTGGACAGGATCAACACGCCCTTAGAATGCAGCGGGCCGCTCAACTCCACTTCCCGCTCGATGTCCACCACTTCGCCGCGGCCCATGCGCACGCTGGCGGTAATGCGCGTCGGCTTGCCAAAGGCATAGCCGCCCATCTGGATCACGGAGAGGCCGTTGATCTGGCCGATGGCCTCGCCCTCGGTGTCGATCAAAATCGTGCCGCGCAGCGTCTCTTCCTGCATACGCCGGCTCACCCGGTCCGAGCGGTAGATACGTGCGGAAATGGCCTGCTCGACATGCTCGGCGGCCACGCGCTCGGCCTGCGCCGCCCGCGCCCAGTGATCGGATTCCTCCAGCAGATCGACCACGTTGCGCATGCGCGCGGTCATGCGCTCGGCGTCTTCCACCTCGCGCGCCGACGCCTCGATCACGCGGCACACCGCACCCTTTTCAAAGGGCAACAGATTCTCCTTGCGCACCATCGTAGCGATCAGGCGGGCATATTGCTGCGTCGTCTCCTCGTCGCGCACGAACTCGTCTTCAAAGTCCGCCGCCACCTTAAACAACTCGCCGAATTCGGGGTCGGCCTGGGCCAGCAAGTAATAGATCATGCGGTCGCCCACCAGGATCACCTTGATGTCGAGCGGGATCGGCTCCGGCTCCAGCGACACGGTGCTGGTCAGGCTCATCATCTGCACGGGCGACTCGATGCGGATGTCGCCGAACTGGAGCGCCCGCTTCAGCCCATCCCATGCGTAGGGGCTGGTGAGCGCCTTGAGCGCGTCGAGGATCAGATAGCCGCCGTTCGCCTGGTGCAGCGCCCCGGGCTTGATCAGCGTGAAGTCCGTCACCAGCGCGCCCATCATCGCCATCTGCTCCACGCGGCCGACCAGATTGAGATAGGACGGGTTGCTCTCGTAGATGACCGGCGCGCCCTTAGCCTCGGAGGCGTCGACCAGCACGTTGACGAGATAGCGGCGCAGCGCCGGCGCGATCTTCAGCCCGTCGGGCATCACCGGCGCGGCCTCGGCCCTGGCTTCGGCCTTTGCCTCGTCGCTCTCCAGGAAGTTGCCCAGGTTTTCGCTCACGTCCTTCTGCACGGCCTGCAGATGGCTGATCACATCCGGCAGATCTTTGTACTTTTCGTACAGCTCTTCCATCAGGTCAGACAGCACAAAGCCGGAGACTTCCTGCTGCAACTCGCGCAGCCGCGAGCGGAACTCGCGCTCCCAGCGCGGCATCTTGAGCAGCACGCGCTGCAATTGCTGTTGCAGGCCCTCCACTTCCTCTTCGATGCGCTTTTGCTCTTCCGGCGGCAGTTTCTGAAATTCCTCCGGCGGCAATACTTCGCCCTCGCGCAGCGGGGCAAAGGCCAGCCCGCCCGGCGTGCGCAACAAGGCGAGGTCCTTCTCCTTGGCCTGCTCCTGCAGTTCCTTGAGGCTCTCCTGCTGTCGCTCCTGGAATTCCTCCTCCAGCACGCGCCGCCGCGTCTGATACTCCTCGCTCTCAAAGGCCGAGGAAAGCGCGGTGCGCAGCTCCTCGATCAGTTGCTCCATATCGTGCTTGAGTTGCACGCCCGTACCCGGCGGCAGCTGCAGCGCCCGCGGTTTCGACGGCAGCGCGAAGTTGTAGACATAACACCAATCATGCGGGGCAGGCTCCTGTGCCGCCCGCCCTTCGACGAAGCCGCGCACCAGCGTATGTTTGCCTACGCCGGTCGGGCCGAGCGCGTAGATGTTGTAGCCCTTGCGCTTGATCGTGACGCCGAGGTCGATGGCCTTGAGCACGCGGTCCTGGCCGAGAAACTCGCCCGAATCCTCGAGATCGTCTGTCGTGTCGAACTGCATGTGATCGAGGCGGCATTCAGTGTACAGCGCTTCCGGCGCAAGAGGGCGATGTGAGGCCACGATTGGCGTCCTTTCTATCGTGTCTGCGCGAGCGAAATGATAATGATAACAGCGCGCAAATCTATGGCTCATTATACACCACTGAGTCATGCCGCGACCTAGCCCTGAGGCGTCGCAGCGGCTTGCGCCTGCACCCATCTCGCGATCCGCTCGACGACGCGGGCGGGCATGGACTGATCCAGTTCCGGCCACAGTTGCGGGTCGCCAGATTCGGCCTCTAGGAACAGATGGTTGACGCCCGGCACGATCTCGATGCTGACATCGCCGTTGCCGGCTGAGGCGAGCGCGGCTTCCAGCGCAGGCAGATGATCCGCGGCGAAGATGGCGGTTTCGTGTTCGGCGAAGAGCGCCAGAACCGGCTCGTTCACCTGCGCCCACGCCTCAGCCGGATCGTGCGTCATCTCGGATTTGAACTGGCGCGTGCGGTAATTGGCGACCAGTTGCGCCGCCTGTTGCTCGATCAAAGCCGCTATCTGTTCGGCGGAAGGTTTCCGCTCCTCCGGCAGGCTTGCCAACTGCTCCGTCATCATCGCCGCGAAGTGCTCCTCCAGCGCGCTCCACTCTTCGGCCAACGCCAGTTCTATGGCGCGCAATTCGCCTTCCGCCATGCCCGCCACTTGTTCAGGCGACAGCCCCAGCACGTCGGGCAGATGCGCGTATGCCGCTTTGATCGTCTCGAAGCCGTCGAGGGCCGGGCCGGCTAACGCCACGACAAAGGCGATCTCGCCGGGGTCGGCGGCGGTCAGCGAGGCGGCGACGGTCGCGCCCAGGCTGTGGCCCAAGACGCCGATTCGTCCCGCGTCGATGTCGTCGCGGCTGCGCAGATAGGCCAGAGCGGCCGCGGCGTCCGCCGCCAGGTCCTCCACCGTCGTGTCAGCGCCGATCCCCTCCGGCGCAACCATGCGCCGGTCTTCATAGCGCAACACGGCGACCCCTGCGGGCTGCAAGCTTT
>Ga0334886_1004020_pt1 | contig 12459 bp, 9 predicted proteins | sample GraSluR1_MG_9_FD_207232 | JGI IMG/M metagenome (GOLD analysis project Ga0334886, IMG submission 207232) | Sludge microbial communities from methane-producing bioreactor in Wageningen University, Netherlands - Granular Sludge_27_06-R1 | ecosystem: Engineered > Bioreactor > Anaerobic > Unclassified...
GTCGAATTTTGTAGATGGGATCCTTTTTTCTCTCCATCCATGATAGATATAATGATCCAGCGGATCCATATTGGAGTATTTAACATCCGGATACTTGCTTAAATAGTACTCCTCATCAAAAAGATCCAAAGATTTGATTTGTCCCTTCGCTTTATAAATTCTATAAATATTCCTGGGATTCAGGTTTTCCTTCATGAAAATATACGCAAAGGACGATTTTCTTTGGCCACTACCTGATTTATAATATAATTCATAAATCTTCGATGGATTTTTGATTATCAACTGCAAGTAATCCCAATGGTTATCCCAAAATAGTTTTTTATCTAATTCATTATTTTTTTCTGCTAAAACAAAGTCTTCATGAAATTTTTCTAAAAATACCTTCTTAAACTCCATACCTACCCTATCTAAATTATAACGATAACTATGGAAACGTTTAAACTGGTATATATAGATGAACTTCTCTTTTAATTCCGGATTATCTTCTAGGAAATCCCTGATAAAATCATATTCAGCACTCATTGCAAAAACTTTACCTTTATCATTCACGGAAGAATTAGGATTATCTAATCTCTTGATATACAATGCTTTATTTAAAAAATATGTCTTCGTAGCCCTACAAAATGTCTGGAACCAAAACCCATTATCCTGATAAGAAGCGCCCGGTGTTTCATTGTGTCTTATATCATATTTTTCAATGAAATCTCTTTTATAAATCCCACTCCAGGTATTCATCATGAATTTAAAAGGTTCCAGATCTTCCTGTGGATTAACCAAACGATTATAATAACTGCGATTATTTGTCAAATTTCTACGATAAAATTTAGTTTCTTCTCCAGTTCCTTCAAACCTGCAAGAATCAGCTTTTATGAAATCAACATCATTTATTTTGGCTTCATAGTAGAGAATTTCATACATATTCAATTTAACATAATCATCAGGTTCTACGATACCAATATACTCCCCTGTAGCGGCATCCATTCCAACATTCATGGTATGACCATAACCAGAGTTAGGCTTAGAAATTACTTTAATCCGTTTATCTTTCCCTGCATATTCTTCTAAAATAGATAAACTAACATCTGTAGAACCATCATTAACACAAATAACCTCGATATCTTCGAGTGTTTGATTAACAACACTATCTAAACAATCTCCCAGGTAATCTTCCACATTGTACACCGGAATAACTATTGATACTTTCGGTATATCTGGTGATGAATCACCAGTTACATTCGGCACATCTGCCGGCTTTACTGAATCACCCGCTACTTCTGGAGTATCTGGTAACTGTACCGAATCACCGGTTACTTGAGACATGCCGGGTAACTTTATTAAATCCCCCAGCTTTCTATCAAATTCCTCAGGAACAATAGGTTCTACTCCAGATGCCGATGTGAAAGTCATCTCTCCAAAGTATATCTTATCATCCACGCTGTAAAAATCAACTCTCACGAAATTAAAACCTTGAGACAGGATTTCTGATAATTCGATCATCTTATCCCATGTTGTGGGTTTTTCATCCTTGAAATTTGAATCTTTCATTTTCAGAGGATGCAGTATTTTTACAGGCAACAAGTTATGTTCCAGGTCATAGACATTCCGTTTATGACCATGATACCTGTCAAAATCAACCCATACAATTTCCGGTTTTCCATCAAAACATAGTATCTTGTAGTCTTCAAGATCCTGGCCTTCTTCACCAATAAACTCTTCGATTATTATTTTAGGCTCTATATCCTTATAATGAAGTTCTAGCCCCCAGTGGTAAGCATAATTTTTACCTAACCATGAATTTACCTCATCCCTCGCATGATCCATATCTAATTCTTCTTTGTTTTCCACAATGATGTTCATTGCCGAACCATGATTTGCTTTAATTATAAACTTATCAGGTAGTTCATCGAAGTCTATTTCATCAAAATTATCGTAAACACCTAAAAGAGGGATTAGATATTCCTCTCCTATTCTCTCTTTTATCCATCCTCTTACCAGATATTTATCCGTAAGTTGGGTTTTAATTGGGGGATTATCATATAACTTCAGCCACTGAATTTTTTCATTATAGGTAACCGGATTTTTTAAATCCAATGTTTTACCAGTTTTAGTAAAATACCAGTCAGCCAAATACTCTTCATAATTCTCCTCACCCACGTAGTTTTCTATATAAAAGGCATAGGGATCTTTGATGATCTGTTGAACTACTTCTAATTCATCCATGCTAAACGAAGAATAATCTAATTCACCATTATCAACAGCACTTTTAAGTCCCATCTGGAACCTGTTTAAAAAAGGCCTGATGGTCGCTTCTGTATTGAGCTTATCCAATTCAGCCAGATAACTGAGAAAGTTTTCATAAGTATTTATTTTTTGTGGCAAGTTAATTTCAGCATGATAATTTGGAAATCTCCCCTCTTTTTTCCCATGGAGAACATAATGAACGAGTGGATTTACATTAGACTTTCTTACATCAGGATATCTTCGTAAATAATAGTTCCCGTCGAACTTTAAAGATGGAATCCTTTTTTCCTTCCATCCATGATAGATATAATGATCCAATGGATTCATACTGGAATTTCTAACATCTGAATGTTCACTTAAATAATACCTTTCATCAAAAAGATCTGAGGAATTAATCAGTCCCCTAGCTTTAAAAGTTCTATAAATCCTCTTTGGATTCAGTTTTTCCTTTTTAGCAACGTACACAAAGGATGAAATTCCATCAAACCTACTTTTAACATTTAAATTTCTTATTAACCTTATAAGGATGTTGAAATATAACCTGTATGAAAATTCAAAGGAATACTTCAGATATATCGATGAAAGGTAACCCATCCACATATTCCATGGCTTTTCAGCTCCACCAAGATGTAAAATAGTGGCATTCTTATAATTCTCGGTTATTTCTGGATTTAACTTCTCATCATAGAAATTTTCAAGAGTCTCAACAGGTAAAACTTCGAAATAGAAATTTAAGAGGTTATATCTTAAAGGAGCAAATTTCACTTTATTACAAAAAACAACGTTAAAGGCGTCTTGATCCATGAAATGATTCGTTTTATTTTTCCTATAATCGATCAATTTATCGCTGATATCATCCTGACGTAGTTTTTTAAGATTTAACAGCATGACCCCTGAGTTAAAATAGAAATCACACTTAAAATTTAATCTCTTTAAATGTTTCTTGTTTTTTATAGTTAGGATATCCTTCACCACTATGGCATAACTATCTTCAAAATCCATGTCAAAAAGATCTTTCAGATCTTGCAAAATTAGAACATCACTATCGATGTATAACACTTTGTCATGGGATTTTAAGATATTAGGAATATCAAATTTGAACATGGCAGTGGTGGATACATGTTCTCTATGCCTTTTCACTGAAGAGTACTCCTTAGTGTCCTGAATATCAATAATCTTCACATCAAAATTTTCTTTGCTTAATTTTTCCAATTTACCCCTATTGATAGAGCTAATTTTATGGGAAATAATAAAAATTTCATAGGAATTATTTTTATCTCTATTTATATACAAGGAATTAATAGCTACCGCAGTACAAGTTGCATAATTATCATCAGATATAAAAACAATAGACAACTTAGATGTATCCTCATTTACTGAGGATATATTATCATTTACTAGGGAAGAATTTTTTACACTATTCTCATCATCATACATAACAGGGTTTCCATCCCCACTCCGCCTTTTCCTATCCCCATTAAGGCTCTTTCTATCCCTATTAACATCTCTTTTAATTAAATTTGATACTTTCCGTTTTACCAGGGAAAAATTTTCTTTACTTTTTTCATCCTCATAGACAAGAGGGTTTTTTCTATCCCAATTAACATTCCTTTTGATAATTTTTGCAGGACTCCCGGCAATGATTACATTTTCTTCTGTGAATTTTTTGTTGATCAAAGAATTTGCACCTACAACTGTATTATCAGATACGTATGCTCCTTTGAGGATGAGGCAATTTAAACCTAACCACACATGATCTCCAATAATTATATCCTCTCCTTTATTTAGAAGTTTTTTATTTTCTATATCGTATATTGCATGTCCATCTGTTGGTCTTAAGATTATATTAGTTGCACACATGCAGTAATCTCCAATGATGACATTCAAATTTTTTTCTTGACTCATGGAAAATCTGATAGACACACTGGAAAAATCTTTACCTATCTTTATACTACAGTTATCAGCAAGTTCTGCGGATAAATTTCTTATTCCATATGGATTTGTCTTTTTTATATTTACCTGGCAGTTATTTTGGAGTATTATATGACTGGAATAGAAAACAGACCCCTTCTCTATTTTCACTACGTTATTTTTTCCCCTAAATGTTACAGTCAATCCTTTGATCTGGGAAACAATTTCTTCATTTTGATTTTCATCGAAGATTATAACTTTATTATCCATTTTATCACTGGAAATTATCCTATTAACTTTCTCTGATCATAAATGTGGGTTTATACTATTTATTTTTCATTTTTTATTATTAAGTTCTTTTTCTACCAATTTCAATGCTTCATCGATGGTCTCCCACATATCATAATATCTGTATCTTCCTAAACGCCCCCCGAATATCACATTTTCTCTATTTTCACTTAAGTCTTCATATTTTTTTAGAATTTCCATATTTTTTTCGTCATTTACCGGATAATAAGCTTCTCTTCCCTTTTTCCAGGGCATTGGATACTCTGTGGTAACCACTGTTTTTTCAGTTTGTGTTCCCTCAAAATGTTTATGTTCAATGGTCCTTGTGTATGGAACATCACTGTCTGTGTAATTAATTACGGCATTTCCCTGATAGTTTTGGGCATCGTGTACTTTGTGTTCAAATTTTAGAGATCTGTATTCTAATTCACCAAAACAGTAATCAAAGTACTGATCAATCATGCCTGTGAAAATAACTTTACCAGCGATATTTTCCCATTTTTCCCGGTTATCAAAATAGTCAGTGTTTAACTCAACCTCTATACCGGTAAGTAGTTTTTCTATTATTTTTGTATAACCACCTATTGGTATTCCCTGATATTTATCATTGAAATAGTTGTTATCAAAGGTAAACCTAACTGGAAGGCGTTTAATTATGAAGGAAGGTAACTCGGTGCACTTTTTACCCCACTGTTTTTCCGTGTATTCTTTAACCAGTTTTTCATAGATATCCTTTCCAACCAAATTTATAGCCTGTTCTTCTAAGTTTTTTGGATTTTTTATATTCGCTTCTTTCCTTTGGGAATCTATGATCTTCCTAGCTTCATCAGGTGTTTTAACACCCCACATTTGATAGAAGGTGTTCATGTTAAAGGGTAGATTGTATAGTTCATCTCTAAAAACCGCGATGGGAGAATTCGTATACCTGTTAAATTCTGCAAACTGCCGGATATAGTCCCAGACATCTTTATTATTAGTATGGAAGATATGTGCACCGTATTTATGGACATTGATATTGGAGATTTCCTCAGTGAAGACGTTTCCCCCAATATGGTCTCTTTTATCAATGACCATGACTTTGCTTCCATTTTTGTTCATTTCATGAGCAAAAACAGAACCAAATAACCCGGAACCAACTACCAAATAATCGTACATCGGCATAATTTCACTCAATTTTTTTATATTTTACTCTTTACTAGTACTTATATCAAATGTTCATACGTTTTCAGTAGACTTCTATTAAAACTTTACTTTTAAATTGACTTAAAGAAATTCAAAGACCGTTTCGATAGGTATATACTCCATATCCCAGTGTAAATAAATATAGTTACCAAGATGTTATGTTCATCCCGGTAATGTTTGTTATAAAACAATCGCATGGCATTATAGAACTCATATAATGCCTTAGACTGTCTGCCACTTCCTCCTTTAAAATGGGTAATTGTGGCATCAGCCAGGTAAACCACCTTCCAGCCTACCTCTTTAATACGGTAACACCAGTCTATGTCCTCACCATACATGAAGAAGTCCTCATCCAGGAGTCCAACTTCCTCAATCGCCTCGCGTCTAACCAGCATGAATGCCCCGGAGAGACTGTCCACTTCGTAAGTCCCGTTTTCATCCCGGTAGGTCAGATTGTATCTGCCGAAGCGTTTACTCTTGGGGAACAGTTTTGAAAGGCCGGTCATCCTGTAGAAGGAAACTGTTGGGGTGGGGAAGCTTCTCCGGCATGCTTTGTCCAGATTACCATCTGGTAAAAGTATTTTACATCCCAGAGCACCTATTTGCTTATCACCGGCCATGTAATCTAAACATTTATCCAGACAGTCCCCCTGGACTACGGTGTCTGAATTTAAAAGCAGCACATATTTACTTTCAGACTCTTTTATGGCCCGGTTGTTTGCATGAGAAAACCCCTTATTTTCTGGGTTTGCTATAAACTTGATTAAACCATCAGAGGTTTCCTCTTGAAAGTCTTCCTCCAGCTTTTCAAGGCTACCATCATCTGACGCATTGTCCACCAGGTAAATGTCATAGTTAAAAGGATGTTTCCCATCAATTACCGATTCTATAGTCTGTTTGGTAAGCTGGTAGGTGCGGTAGTTTACTATAATGATGGATAGGTCCCGGGGCAAAATAAAATTCTCTCCTTCAGTAAGGTTTAAACTATCAATAGGTTTTTAACTAATTAAATTTATTAATTTCTTTTCTTAATAAAATTGTATTTACTTTACAGTAAAAATCTCAAGCCCATACCATCATGTTATTAGTTTATATAATTAGAAACCTAATAAAATAGCAAAAGTTCACTAACCAAATGAACTTTTTAAAAAACGTATTAAACCAAGTTTAAAGGGGAAAAAGATGAATATTGAGATTTGGATTGCTCTGGCAGCCTTATTCTTTATAGGGGAAATGTTAACCACTGGCTTTTTTTTATTGTGGTTTGGTGTGGGCGCATCGGTCAGTGCAGTTTTAAATTACCTGGGCTTTGATCCATTGGTGCAGTTTGTTACTTTTATTATAATCTCTCTCGTTCTTATAGGAATCTCCAGGCCCTTCGCTAAGCGGATTACCAAGGATTCTCCTAAAAAGGCAGCGGCTGACCGTTTAATCGGCAAGGAGGCATTGGTGATTGAAGAGGTAGCGCCCCATAAGGGAGGGCTGGTTAAGATCGACGGAGACATATGGAAAGCGGTTGCAGCCCAGATAATTGAAGACGGCGAGACTGTGAATATAGAAGGGATAGAAGGAACTAAACTCGTGGTTAAACCAATAGAAAAGGATGTTGAAGGTGGTTGAATATGGACATATTTACTATAATTTTAATTTTACTGGTACTCCTGGTATTTGCAATTAAAGGTGTGAAGATACTGCGACCCTTTGAAAAAGCGGTGGTTGAAAGACTGGGTAAGTACCAGCGTACTGTGGAAAGCGGACTGGTTATCATCATACCTTTCATTGAAATCCTGAAGAAGGTAGATTTAAGGGAACAAGTGGTGGACGTACCTCCCCAGGAGGTAATTACCAAGGACAACACGGTGGTAGTGGTGGACTGTGTTATCTTCTACGAAGTGGTGGATCCCTTTAACGCAGTTTACAACGTGGTGGACTTTTATCAGGCCATAACCAAACTGGCCCAGACCAACCTGAGGAATATAATCGGTGACCTGGAACTGGACCAGACCCTCACCTCCCGTGAAATGATAAACACTCAGTTAAGGGAAGTCTTAGATGAGGCGACTGATAAATGGGGTACCCGTGTTGTAAGGGTGGAAATCCAGAGGATTGAACCCCCAAAAGACATCGTGGAGGCCATGTCTCAGCAGATGAAAGCCGAGAGGATGAAAAGGGCAGCCATATTAGAGGCGGAAGGTTACAAACAAAGTGAAATTAAAAAAGCTGAAGGTGACAAGCAGGCCGCCATCCTGGAAGCAGAGGGTCAGGCAGAAGCTATTAAAAAGGTAGCTGATGCTGATAAATATCAGGAAATCGCAATCGCTGAAGGAGAAGCACAGGCCATCTTAAATGTTTATAACGCTATACACGAAGGAGATCCCACCAACGACCTTATAGCCATCAAATACCTGGAATCTCTCCAGAAGATAGCTGATGGAAGGGCGACCAAGATACTGCTCCCCGCGGAAACTTCAGGTATTTTAGGTTCCATTGCCGGGATAGGAGAACTCTTCAAGGAAGGTAAAACAGCCCCTGATACAGGAGAAAAGGCCACCTCTGGTGATGTGAAAGAAGATCCGGTAAAATAGTACTCAAAAAAATTCAGTGATATGGTATAAATAAAGTGATATGGTATAAAATTAAATTTTAAAAAAAAAATAGAAAAGGGTGTTAATACCCTTTAATTCTTTGTTTTAGCTGGTAGCTTCCTTGTAGAGTATCTGTACCAGTTCTTGGAGTTTGCTGCTGTTGTAGCCTTCGTAGTATTTGTAGCCGTTGTTTGTGAGGTATTTGTCTGGATTGGCCAGTCCGGTGAAGGATGCTGGGCTGAAGTTATCGTCGTGTGCTCGTTCTAACCAGGCTAACCCGGTTATTTTTTTAGCTCCGTCTGTAAATACTGTGAACACCTTCTTGGTATCTTTTAAACTCTTATAATAGGATGTTCCCATTTCATTCAGGGTTGCTGCGCAGGCCCCTCCAAAGAACTGCACTATCAGAGCATTGATGGGTACGTTGGTGTTGCTTAAGATGGCTATGTTGTTTGCGCCGACACCGTAGTTGTAGGCAGTGATTCCTAATTTCTTAAGTTCAGCAATAACTGCATTGATCCGGGCGTTGTCGGTAGCATTGTTGCTTATTTTGTCTGATATGATGTAGACTGGTCGTACTATAGAACTGGTCATTCCTGTGGTTGTGGTTCCAGTCCAGCGTGGAGTGTAAATATAGTTGGGTAATCGTTTGTTGGTGTTGTAGAATGTGATGGCCTTTAAAAACAGGTAGGTCGTTGATTCGTATCTCATACTTCCCAGTGTGGTACTCCAGTAATTGGGTACTCTGCTGCCGCTTGAAAGAACGGCGATCTTGCTTGCTAAGGATATATACTCTGTTTTCTGAATATTCCCTGATTTGATGTTTTCTGATGGCGCGGTGGCCATGTTAATCGTCTTAGTCTTGAGATTAACGTTTTTTCCACTGTTTAAATCGATTATTCGTTGTGCTAGAAGCTGTAGGAATTGTGAGATCTGTATGGTTTTACCTGCTACCGTTACGGTAGTGGGCATCTTGTTTCTACTTTCAACATAGGTTTTAACACTGGCTACTGCCTCATTTAATTGAGTAGGAGTGACTGTGACTACATCGGTAGTTGGTGTGGTCGGCGTAGTTGGAGTAGTTCCAGTTCCACCCTCTGACGGAGTGTAGCTTTTACCAGTCCAGGGTGCCACTGCCACGTAGTTAGGCAGTCTCTTATTGGTTTTATAGAAGATCAGGATCCGGCTGTAGGTGTCCACCATAGTCTCAAACTTGATGTTCCCCCGGGACGTGCTCAGGAAGTTGGGCATCCTCCCGTTGGTGTCTGCGAACTTTTTTAAGTTCTTAGCCACATTAACGTACTCTGTTTTCTGAATATTTCCCTTTTTCAGGCTTTCCGTTGGCTTGGGAGCAACGTTAACATTTTTTACTGTGATGGCTGCTGTTGAACCGCTGTTTAATTGTGATGTTTCGGTGGTTATCAGGTATAAATACTGGGGCATGGTAAGCTGTTTACCGGAAATGGTCACGTAGTTGGGCAGTCGTTTATTGGTCTTGTAAAAACTATTAACACTTGAAGCTGCAGTGGTTAATTGACTGACTGTTACTTTAGTGGTGGTGCTGGTGTTAGTTGCAGCTGAAACAATATCTACAGTTATGGGCAGTGATATAGCCAAGAATAGCATCACTACCAGGAGTAGTTTTTTATCTATTTTACCACCTCAATTATCCAAAGTCCTGTAATAGGATTGCTTCTGGATATAGTGGAATATTTGAGATCAAGACCTTAATAAATGTTTGTTTTATAGATAGAAAAATATGAGGTTTTAACACTTTATATGTGATTTAACGAAGCAAAAATGGTAGTTTTTTATGGATTACGCTGATTTTAAAAATTTTTTCAAAAAATGAAACATGAAAAATAAACCTTTCTGTTTTATCAATAAACAAAATATTTAGTAGGCCCAATTTAAAAATCCAAAAAAAATGCTTATTAAAAAAGCAGATCGTTGGCCACCAAAATCTCTCAAAATATTAATCAAAGATAAATACACCCTCCACCCAATACAATCCATATGAAAGGAAAAGTGGTATTTATCGGAGGGGGCCCAGGAGACCCGGAACTTCTCACCTTAAAGGCTTATAAAATCATAAGAAAGGCAGATACAATAATCTACGCCGGTTCACTGGTAAATAAAGAAGTTTTAAATGAAGCCAAACCAGATGCTCAAATTTACAACAGCGCCACATTGAACCTGGATGAAATAATAAATATAATGGAAAAAAAAACAGGCAAAGGCCATCTGGTTGCCAGGGTGCACACCGGAGACCCCTCCATCTACGGGGCCATCGGGGAGCAGATAGAAAAACTCAGGGAGAAAAACATTAACTACGAGATAATACCCGGTGTAAGCAGCCTCTTTGCAGTTTCCGCTGCACTGGAAAGTGAACTAACCCTCCCGGAGGTTTCACAAACGGTTATTATTACTCGCCCAGAGGGCAGAACACCCAAACCAGATAAGGAAGCCATCAAGTACCTGGCCGAGCACCAGGCCACCATGTGCATCTTCCTGGGCGTGCAGATGATAGAAGAGGTAGCAGAGGAACTTAAAACCCGTTACCCTGCTGATACACCGGTAGCCGTGGTTAAAAAGGCATCCTGGGAGGATGAAGAAATAGTAAGGGGGACCCTGGAGGATATAGCAGGTAAGGTTAAAAGTGCCGGGCTCACCAAGACCGCTATAATAGTGGTAGGGAAGGTGCTGGATCCTGGAGAGGTCACACCATCCAAACTGTATGATAAGGGTTTCAGTCATGAATACAGGAAATCCTAACCAGTACTTATCGGAGATTTACTGAATGAAAAAGAGTTATATTATCCTGATCATCATCCTTATAGCTGCCGTAGTAATAGGATATTTCATCTACACCCAATACGATGCTCTAAAAACACAGGAATCCATAAAGACATCCCAGGAGCTTAAAGATAATGCCACCACCTATTTCGACCAGGCCGTGGACTTGGAAAATAGAGGGGATTACTCTGGCGCCATCACCATGTACCAGAAAAGTATAGATGATGCCCGGAGGGCGCTGGCCAGTGATAATCAGGCGTTAACCTATGCCAGTGGGGTTTACCATGAATATCTGGATAATGAAATCCGGTTATTAGAGAAGATGATCCAGTTAATAGAATACAAGATCTACCTGAACAAGGTCCTAACTAACAGCTTAAACCAGGGACAGGAAAAGGTGGAACCCAGCGTGTTAACCCCTTACATCGATAACTTAACCAGGGAAGTGGCTGACCTTAAAGAAGAGGCAGACCGGATAATCAGGGACCATCCAGATGAGTTTAGGTTTTTAAACCCATGATAACTTTTTTTCTCTAATATCTCCTATCTATTTAAGGTATTTTAAGTTTTTTTATCCACCATACACTGCATTATCCCTTATTTTATGGACTTTCTCTTCATCCATACTGCACCAACTCCCAAACCAAACACCAACCCAATGAGCAGACCAGACAATAATGGGGTTATAAAGCCTGCGCTGGTTGCCCCTGCGATATTTAACTTGGTTAAACCCTGCTGGATGGAATTTTTATTGGCATTTACAACCACGATCCTGCTTGAAACTTCGGGGTGCTGGTTTATGAAATTTTGAACCGTGTCTGTGTAAGCCACTGCCAAGATCTTCTTATTGGGGTCTTCTAGGGCGTGTTCCAATTCGTGTTGCACATCATCAGCTGATGCGAATTTATACACGGTAACATCAACACCCATCTCATCCACAACTGATCTAGCCAGTTTACCTGTGCTGTTATCAGCGATCACAATATTAGATTCATTGGTGGTTACATGCACTCCATGGGCGCTTACTGACACCATGAATACAATAATTACATGATGAAAAGACCTATGGATACACCGCTGGACTTTAAATCTGTCATCATTAAAGCCCCACTTTTGCTATTTCTACCATTTCTGGTTTGAGTTTAAACAGGAATGAGATGATGAAGATGTTTATGATACCCTCAACAACCCCTACAAAAAGGTAGAATGGCACCAGGGTGCTGAGTAAAACTTCAAGGGTGGCTACACCCGCAATAAGCAGTATTACAACTTGGGCTATAGTGGCCATTATTATCCCCATGAAGGTCCCTGAAAAAAATACTCAGCCTATCATCAAGTTCTGCTGTGAATCTGTAGAAGTAATAGGTGGAAAAACTCATCACAATCCCCATGGTTACCACATTGGCTCCTAAAGAGGTTATACCCCCCATTCCCAGGAATAAAAACTGTGCTATGA
>Ga0334886_1004023_pt1 | contig 12454 bp, 10 predicted proteins | sample GraSluR1_MG_9_FD_207232 | JGI IMG/M metagenome (GOLD analysis project Ga0334886, IMG submission 207232) | Sludge microbial communities from methane-producing bioreactor in Wageningen University, Netherlands - Granular Sludge_27_06-R1 | ecosystem: Engineered > Bioreactor > Anaerobic >...
ACGCTGCCATTCTGGACAGTGCTATCCGTCCTCCAGGTCACTGTTTGGGTAGTCATAGGGTCGCTGGTCCATGATAACGTGACATGATCGGGGACCGCTGTAGCATTGAGATCGACTAGCCCATAATCTGGCTGGGATGTGCATAGAACTCCTGCAAATGAGGTTATAATCAATGAAAGAAAAATCAATCCTATTCGCAATTTCATATCAATCTCCCACATTACATGTTTAAGATGTAGTATTAACATAAAAAGATAACGCTTCTTGCTTAGCAGGTAAATTATATAAATCCCCTGCCATCTTCGCCGCGATCTCTGCCGAGTCCGCCCCCAAGTCAGTTCCCCCGCCTCCCCAAACCCGATGCCCTCATCCCGCCCTCCCGAGAGAAGGACCGCTTCTCTCTCGGGCTTAACTATTTTTATCTCCCCTTCCAAACCTCGGAAAAAGAGGTCCTGACCATGAAGTTTGCATGCCACGTCGAGGAGATAGACATCTCCGGGATAAGGAAGAGCTTTGAGGGGGCGGGGCCGGGGGCGATCAACCTCGGCCTCGGGCAGCCCGACTTCGACACCCCTGACCATATCAAGCGGGCGGCGATCGAGGCGATCGAGGAGGGGTTCACGGGATACACCATGAACCTGGGGACCGCCGAGCTCCGAGCGGCCTTGGCCGAGAAGTTCCGGCGGGAGAACGGCCTCGATTACGCCCCGAGCGAGATCATGGTCACGAGCGGAGCCAGCGAGGCCCTATTTCTCGCCATCGCCGCCGTCGTCGAGAAGGGCGACGAGGTCCTGATCGGCGACCCCGGCTTCGTCTCTTACTCGGCCATCGCCAGGGTGACCCACGGGCGGGCGGTTTCCGTCCCCATGGACGGGAGGTTCCACCTCACCGCTGAGGCGGTCGCCGAGAGGGTGACTCCGAGGACGAGGGCCCTCATCGTCAACTCCCCCAACAACCCCACCGGCTCCGTCCAGACGAGGGAGGAGCTCCGGGCGCTGGCGGAGCTGGCCGAGGATCACGATTTTGCCCTGATATCCGACGAGGTATACGAGCAGTTCATCTACGAGGGGGAGCACGCGAGCCCCGCCCTCTACTCCGAGAACGTCATCACCATCAACGCCGTCTCCAAGACCTACGCCATGACCGGCTGGAGGCTCGGCTACCTGGCGGCTCGGGGCGAGGCCTTGGAGAACATGCTAAAGATCCACCAGTACGTCCAGGCCTGCGCCTCCTCCATCAGCCAGAGGGCGGCTCTCGCCGCCGTCAGCGGCCCTCAGGACTGCGTCCGAATGATGAGGGAGGAGTTCCGGCGGAGGAGGGACGTCCTGGTGGAGGGGCTCCGGTCGATGGGGGTCGAGATGGAGAAGCCCGCCGGCGCCTTCTACGCCTTCCCGAGGGTGGGGGACGGAAACGACGTCGCCACGAGGCTGATCAAAAAGGGGGTCGTGGTGGTTCCGGGCACCGCCTTCGGGTCCGTCGGTAGAGAGCACATCAGGATATCCTATGCCGCTTCGATGGAGGATATAAAAACCGCCCTGGAGAGGATGAGAGAAATTCTTTAAATAGGAGCTGTGGCATTCGTCCGGAAGGTGACGAGATGAAAGAGCAGGTGGAGACGAGAGAGCTGAAAGAGGGAAGGTACGTGATCATCGACGACGAGCCTTGCGTCATCAAGAGCATAGCCAAGTCCAAGCCCGGAAAGCACGGCGCCGCCAAGGCGAGGGTCGACGCCATCGGGATCTTCGACGGCCAGAAGAGGTCGACCGTCCAGCCAGTGACGGCCAAGGTCTACGTCCCGATCGTCGAGAGGAAGTCCGGCCAGGTTCTGACGATAGGCGAGAGCTCCGCCCAGCTGATGGACCTCAGCGACTACAGCACCATCGACGTTCCCATCACCGAAGAGGACCGCGAGAAGCTGGAGGAGGGGAAGGAAGTCCCATACCTGCTCGTCATGGGCAGGACGAAGATGGATATCCGTTAACCCCAATGTTCAACATTCACAATTTTGCTGATGCCAACGCCGACCCGGAGGTGGCGGATTTCGTCATCGTGGGGGCTCCCTTCGATGCCACCACCAGCTTTAGGTCCGGGACCCGCGAAGGCCCCGAAGCCGTCCGGCGGGCATCTTACAACTTCGAGACTTACGTTCATCGCCACTCCATCGATTTTAGGGATCTCCAGGTAGCCGACCTCGGGGACCTCGACCTGGGGTCGGACCCTGCCTACGCCATGGAGACGATCGGGGACGGCTTCGCCTTCATCCCCGAGGGGGCGATCCCGATATTCATCGGCGGGGAGCACTCCATAACCCCGCCGATCGTCTCCGAGGTGGCCCGCAGGCGCGGGGAGATAGGCGTCATCGTCCTCGACGCCCACCTCGACCTCCGGGACGAGTACGGCGGGACGAGGTACAGCCACGCCTGCGCCAGCCGCCGGATCCTGGAGCTTTCGGGGGTTTCTGGCTACGCCTCCATCGGGATCCGGTCCGGCGACCTGAAGGAGTACCTCTACGCCGAGGAGCGGGGCGTCAGCTACCATACCAGCGACGAGGTCCGGGAGAGGGGGATCGAGGCGGTCCTGGAGGAGGCCCTGGCGGAGGTGGGCACCGACGAGATCTACCTCTCCATCGACTTCGACGCCATCGATCCCGCCTTCGCTCCGGGGGTCGGGACCCCCGAGCCCTTCGGCCTCTCCTCCTGGGACGTCCGATACGTCGTCGATAGGGTGGCGCCAAAGGCCGTCGGCCTGGACGCGAACGAGATCGCCCCTCAGTACGACGGGGGGCAGACGGCTTCCCTGGGCGCGAAGCTGATCCGGGAGTTCATCGCCGCCAAGGCTGCGGCGGACCGGTAATCATCTATAAGGTTCGTCTCAGGCTCGTCCCCTGGGGTAAAGGGGAGAGGTCCGGTTCGGACCCGAGGGTCGGGATAAGAGCTCACGATCCCGATCCTGAGCGGCTTTCTGGTCCGATGGTCTGGAGGCTGCCTTTCATCGGGATCAAAAAATTTATCTTATAGGAGGTCGAAAGCGGAACCGCAGGTAGGCCCAAGTCTGTCATCTTCGAAGCCTCCAGTCAGTTTTAATGTCAAGAAGCTTCCAGAGGAGAAATCCAATGAGAATTGATATCACTGTCAAACCGTTGATGCTTCTGCTCCTCATGGTCGCCGCGTCTCAGGCGGCCTTAGGAGCCTCTAACCTCCCGAGCGGCATGGAGAACCCCCTGCCTTTGAGCTATCCCGACCTCGCCTCCGCCCCGGCCCCCTCCTGGCTCGCCGAGGGGATGAGGGCCACCTACTCCGTCATCGCCAGCACCGCCGATTCCGAGTACAGCGAGAATATTGAGTGGACAACCGGATCTCCGGGGTACGGTTTATCTCAAGTGGACGTGGTGGCCCTGGAGGAAGGGGTTGCCGCCACCCACACCCAGCCCTACGCCCCCGACGCCCAGGGGGCGATGAGGAAGCTCGTCGGCTTCGGATCGGTCGTCCCGGAGGGCTGCGGCGACTTCTGGGCGAGCCCCGAGGCGTTGAAGATGATCCCCGAGATGGCCGGCGAGAGGCTGACGGTCCAGCGCCTCCCCGCGACCGTCGGGGGGGAGGAGCATCATGCGATCAGGTTCGATTACCGGAACGATGGCCTGGAGATGGCCCTCGTCTACGACCTGGCGTCGGGGCTTTTGCTATACCATGCCGTGGACTACCACTCGGTAGGGACGGCGGGCGGGGCGGCAACCGGCTCCCGGAGCACCTCCGCCATCTACGAGCTGAAGAACCTCCGGGAGGTGAAGGTCCCCTGGGCGGATGGAAGCGTCCCGTCCTGGCTTGAGGAGGGGGAGACGAGCTATTACCAGGGCCAGTCCCAGATCCAGATCCAGGGGGCAGCCCCCTCGGCCTCCCCCCTGGCGGTCCAGACGACGGTCGGAGACGTCCACCACCGATTCGTTGAGGCGGGGGAGGAGACCTTCACCCAGGAGGCGGCGGCCCAGCCCTACGTCTATACGGTCTACGGGGTCTGTCAGCTGATGGGTGGCTTCATCCCCCCCGAGGCGGGATCCCTCGGCACCGGCGTCGTCGACGTCGACCCCGACACCGGGATGAGGGTCAGCGTGGTCCAGAACGACGAGACCGTGATCGTCGTGGAGATGACAAACCAGGTCGACTTCCGGGAGGTCTTCACCTACGACCCGACCGGGAGGCTCGTCTCGATCCGCCAGGAGTACAACCCCGACGTCATCACCTCGAGCGGCTTCGGCTCGGTGAGGGTGGTCCTCCTCCAGCTGGCGGGGTGAGGGGAAAGAAGAGATCTAAACGCGAGCTCTATTCGGCGGCTTGGACCCCCGGATCATCCGGGAGTCCTCTCCAAGCCAAGACCGTCGGTTCGGATGCTCAAGCGAGATCGCGCCATCTCAAGGCGGCAAGCCTCGAATCACTCCTCCCCAAAGTAGTCCAGGTCGACCCTCTTCACCCTGTAGGTGGCGACGTCGGCGACGCCGATGTCATGGTCGATCATGAACTGGGCGAGCTGCTCCCCATCGATCAGGACTATCTTCGGCTGCTGGATCCCTTTGACGTAATCGTTCGCCTCCTTCGTGAACTGAGACGTCGTAATGAAGACCCCCTTCCCCGCCCGGTTCCCCATCAGGCTTCCGGCGAAGGCCTGGACCGCCGGCCTGCCCACCGTCCCCTCCCACCTCTTGGCCTGGATGTAGACGGCGTCGAGGCCGAGCTTATCCTCCTTGATGATCCCGTCGATCCCGCCGTCGCCGCTCCTGCCGACAGCCTCGCCCGCATCTCTTCGGGAGCCGCCGTATCCCATCGCCACCAGCAGGTCTACCACGAGCCTCTCGAAGAACTCGGGAGAGCATCCCATTATCCGATCGAGAAGCTCCTGGGCCAGATCCCTCCTCAGGTTCTGGTAGCCTGCCTCCAGGACCTCCTCAGGGGTTCTCGTCTTCTCGGTGGCATCGTCGTTCGGATCGCTCTGGCCATCTTTGGAGGTCCCACGATGAAATTCCTGAAACTCTGGAAACTGCTCAAGAAACTTGACGTTGATCTCAGCCGGGTCGGATCTCAAGACTGCAAGACCCCGATCGTTAATCCGGAACTTGCCCCTTCCCGTGCTCTCCAAGAGGCCAGCCTTCTTCATGTACGTCCTCGCCCACCCCACCCGGTTGGCTAGCTTCGCCTGCCTTCCGCTGGGGAGGAGTTCGCGCCTCTCCTCTTCGATCAGCCCAAACTGATCTGCCAGAGTCTCTATCACCTCGTGAAGGCTGTGCTTGTCACCATCTCCCAAGACCTTCAAGAGGGGGAGCATCAAGCTCTGGAAATCTGGAACCGCCACCTCTGCCGACCTCGTCGCCTTCCCTATATCAGTCCGGATAATTAAGTTCTGTGCCAGAGGCGTCCCCAAGCCTCTCGATCCTCCTCCGGAGCTCCTCCTCAAACCCCTCCACCTCCCCATCTTCGAGCCGGAGATCCCGGACGCCCCCGTCCTTGAGGTAGAAGAGCCGCGCCCCCACCATCGGCCGGAATATCTCCCGGGCGAGGTAGAGGTAGAACCTCATCTGAAACTCGTAGGCGGGAGCGTGGGCAGAGGAGTCGGCGAACTTGAAGTCGACGATATGCCACCCCTCTCTCGTCTTCACCAGCTTATCGACCCTCCCGACGAGGGTGTGCCGCCCGAAGGGGCGGAGAATCTCGTACTCCGTCCTCGTCTTTCCGGCGGCCTCGATCTCCCTCACGAGGCGGTGGCCCTTCAGCCGGTCGAGGACGGTCCAGACCTCCCGGAGCTCGTCGTCGCCGAAGATCCCGGCCTGGAGGTGAGGGGGGCGGCGGGGCCGCTCTGTCGAGCCGAGGGCGTCGAGGGTCTGGCCGCCGACGCCGAGCCCCTCCAGAATCTGGTGGGCGAGCCTCCCCAGGTCCTTCGGCTCCAGGGGCTCCTCCTCATCGGCGAGGGCCGCCGCCTCGGGCTCCAGCTCCAGCTCAGCCGCCTCAGGCTTGCGAGCAGAGGCCAGCCCCGGCAGGAATGGCTGGTGCTCCTCCGGATCGACGAGGCGGGTCGGAGAGATCCGGAGGCTCCCGTCCTCGACCTCGATCGGGTCGATGAGGGTGAGGTCTGGGACGATGGCCGACCCCTCGCCCCGGAGGGCGGGGCCGTCCTCCCCAGGCTCCAGATCCGCCGCCCTGACGACCTCGAGGACCCCCAAGAAGTCGGGGGCGACCTCCGGGCTTTCGTCCTCGTCGGCGATGATGGGAGCGAGGAGGTCCCGCCAGGGCCTCGGCCCCCGCCTCTTGGGGGCGGATAGGGTGATGGCCAAGAGGTCCCTCGCCCTGGTGGCGGCGACGTAGAGGGTCCTCTCCTCCTCTTCGGCCTCCCGCCTCCTCTCCTCCTCCGCCATATCGGAGAGAAATGTCCCCTCCCCGGCCTTCTCTTCCGGGAGGAGGGAGATGACGAGCTCTCTCCCCCCTCCTTCGCCCCTCCTCAGGAGGAAGGGGGGCGGTGTCGCCCGATCGCTCCAGGAGGTCTCAGCGACGATGACGATCGGAAACTCGAGCCCTTTCGCCTTGTGGACGGTCATCACCTTCACCGCGTCCGTCTCCTCGCTCTCGACGGAGGCTGGCTCCACGTCCTCGAACCCGGGGCCTTCGAGCCTTCCGATCACCTCCCTCAAGGAGAGCCCCGCCTCGTCCAGGGCCTTCGAGGCCTCCATCAGCTTCCGGAGGTTTGCGGTCCTCCTCCTCAGGGGGTCGGCGAGGGCGAGGTGGGCCTCGTAATCGAGGAGCTCTGCCGCCTCCTCCAGGATGGTGGAGGGGGTCAGGAGGTCTTTACGATCTGCGAAATGGTCCAGGACCTCCCTCAGCCGCCCGACCCGCCTCGCCTTCTCGGGGGAGAGGTCCCCCTCCTCGATCCCGCCGAGGGAGTCGAAGAGGGGGGCTCTCCGGCTCCCGCCGGGGCGGGGGTCGCCCTCCTCGGCGATGGCCTTCGCCCTCGCCTTAAGCCGGGCCAGGTCCTGGAGGTCGAGGCCGACGGCTGGGGAGAGGAGGGCCGTCGTCAGGGAGAGGTCGTCGGCCGGATCTGCCAGGACTTTGAGGATGGATAAGATGCCTTTGATCTCGGGGAGGTCGAAGAACCCCGCCTCACCGACGACGTAGCAGGGGATCCCCATCTCCCTCAGGGCACTTGCATACCGGTCCCCCGTCCCGCCCCGGAGCTTTCTCAGGAGGATGGCGAAGTCTTTGTATCTGACCTTTCGCCTCTCCGGGATGAAGTTCACGCCGCCGGAGCCGTCCGCCTCCCTCATCAGAAAGTCGAACTCCCTTCCCACCATCTTCCTTATGAAGAGGGCGGCGGCCTTCCCCTCGTCCTCGGGGTGGAAGAGGATCTTCGCCCGAGGGAGGTCGCCGGTCTCCCCCACCACCGGCAGGGGCGCCACCGGCCAGTATCCCCGGACGCTGGAGCCGTCGGCTCCATCGAAGATCCCAGCGAAGAAGCGGTTACAGAAGTCGAGGACCCCCGGATGGGACCGGTAGTTCGTCGCAAGCTCCCGGACGGTCCCGGACCTCGCCTCCACCTCCCGCCTCGCCTCGGCGAAGACCTCCACCTCTGCCCCCCGGAACCTGTATATCGACTGCTTCCCGTCGCCGACGTAGACGATCCGCGTATTTTCTCCTCGGAGGAGGTCGACGATCTCCTTCTGAAGGTGGTCGGTGTCCTGGAACTCGTCGACGATGATGTATCGGAACTGGCTTCTGAGCCGGGCCCTCAGGGCGGGTCTCTCCAGGAGGAGATCCCGGAGGGAGAGGAGGACCCCGAGAAAGTCCGTCCGGCCGAGCCTCTCCATCTCCCGGCGGCGGACTGCGTCGAAGCGGCGGAAGAGCTCGAGGAAGGCGCGGTTCGCCTCGGCGATCTCCGCTGCGAGGCTCGCATCCTGGTGGAGGGGGAGGTCTCCCTCGACGGCCTCCGCCGGCCTTGCGGCGATGACCTTCGCCCTCCCCTCCGCCCCGAGACATAGGGCCTTGACGAGGTCGTCGACGCCCACGGCCCTCAGGATCGGCTCCGCAAGGGCCTCGTTCTCCCAGACCGCCCGGAGGGCCGCCCTCCGGACGAGGATCGAAGAGCCGGAGGGGGCCTCGACCCGGAGGCCGGGATCAACCCCGGCGAGGGCCCCGTTCTCCGCCAGGATCCGGCCGGCGAAGGAGTCGATCGTCCCGATCCAGGCGAAGGGGATGGAGGAAAGAAGGCCCGTCCACCGTTCGTCGGCTTCGGCCTTGTCGGCGATCATCTCGACGATCCTCCTCTTCATCTCCGCCGCTGCCTTCCTGGTGAAGGTTATCGCCGCCACCTCTCCGACGGAGATCGCCTCCCCTGCCTGGAGGGCCTCCTCGAAGATCTCGACGTACCTCTTGGAGATGGTGTAGGTCTTCCCCGTCCCGGCGCTCGCCGATATGAATAGGTCCCCCTTCACCGAGACCCCTCCTCCTCCTCCAGCCAGGCGGCGATGGCGCAGGGCTCCGCCTCGAAGGGGCATCCCCAGCACCCCTTCTTCGATCCCTCCTGGTCGGCGCCCCGTCGGAACTCCCCGCTCCCCTTGAAGATCCCATCCAGAGCCTCCAGGAGCTCTCCATCCACCTCGTCGAAGGTGGGGTTTGGCTTCGACCTCTGCCGGACCATCCTCCCCTCGTCGGCAGAGACCTCCAGGATTCGGGAGATCCCCGGCCGTCGGACGATCCTGAAGATCGCCCTCATCGATCCCGGCTCCGCAGGGACGTCGGGGAGGCCGAGGGCGAGGAGGGCGAGGGAGTAGAGCTGGAGCTGCTCCCACTCGGCGCCGGAGTCGGAGGATTTGTAGTCGGAGAGGACGACGTCGATCCTCCTCTTTTTGCCTGGGGCGTCCAGGTCGATCCGGTCGATCCTCCCCCGGAAGGTCAGGTCCCCGTACTCGGAGGAGGAGCGGGGTAGGAGGTCTCCCATCCTCCGGAGCTGGAGGCTGAAGGGGACCTCCGTCATCCGGCGGCGGCCGACGGAGGCCCTGACGGGATCCTCCGCCTCGAATATCAGATAGCCGAGGACCTCGGAGGCGACGGCCCCGACGATCCTCCGGCGGACCGCCTCCACCGTCCTGACCTTCTGGTCGGCGAGGAACCTCGCTGCCGTCCTCTCCGCCTCCTCACGGACGACCTCCTCTACCCCGGCATCGCCTCCGCCGACGGCCCGGAGGATGGCGTGGTAGGCGGTTCCCCTCTCCAGGGGGGTGAGCTCGAACCTCTCGGCGGTCGGCTCCTCGATCCCCAGGCCCCGAATGAGAAAGAACCGGAAGGGGCAGCTCCGATACTCCCGGAGCTTGGAGTAGCTGAAGCTTCTGCCGAAGAGGACCCGACATATCTCGGGGTCGTCGATCCTCCAGCGGAACCGGTCCATTTCAGCCCGGAGGCGGAGGGGCTCCACCTCCTGGAGGAGTTCTTTCGGGACCTCCAGCCTCTCGCCCCGGGCGAGGGCTAGGGCGTACTCCACCCGGAGATCCCTCCGGCTCAGGATCGCTGGGGGGTCCTTCGGCCCCGGTCCGGCCTCCCCCTCCAGGGGGCCGAGCCCCGCCATCCTGAAAAGCCAGAGGGAAGGGACGAGGGGCGCTCCCTCCCGGGACGCCCTCGGATAGGAGACGACGACCCGGGAGGAGGCGGCGATGGCCTTCCGGAGCCGAGACCGCTCCACCTTGTCGCTCCTCTGGTGGAGGTTCTTCTCCCCCTTGCCGGCGGAGAAGTCGCTCAGCTGGTAGAGGGGATTCGCCGAACGGCTGGGGAAGTGGCCATCGTTGAACCCCGCCACGAACTTCACCCGTCGGTACCTCCTCGAGGAGAGGGCTGGGGAGAGGATCTCGACGGCCCCGGGTTGGGCAGAGCCGGACCAGGCCGGGTCCGATAGGGCATTCGCCAGGATGGAGAGGAGCCGGTCGAGGGGGAGCTCGCCCCGGCCGAGGGCCGAGAGCGCCAGGGCGGTCCTCGTCAGCGCCTCCTCAAACCTATCGAGGGCGAGCCTCTCCTCCTCCAGGTCGGCGAGCCCCGGCTCCAGAAGCTCGATCATCCGCCGGAGTTCGGAGGCGATCCCCTCGAGGCCTGACCCATCGATCGCCGCCTCCATCCGAGCTAGGCGGTCGAAGAGCTCCTCGGATCGGATCATAATAGTGGCGCAGAGCTCGGCCCGCCGGGCCGCCGCCGCCACCTCGCCATCCAGAACCGTCTCGTCGGCGGCGAGGAGGCGGCCCTTCTCCTGGAGGGCGGACTGGTGCTCCGCCAGGGCCTCCATCCAACCTCGCCTCTTCGCCGAGAGGTCGCCAGCTGGCAGGAGGAGGAGGCCGGCGGCGGAGGCGACGGCCTCCAGGTCCCGGGGCGAGGCGGGGAGGCAGCCGTCGAGGAGGGCGAGGATCATCTCGGGCGGGTACCCCGCGGCCGCCGCCCTGAAGGGCAGGAGGAGCAGCTGTACTATCTTCGTCTCCAGGAGGTTCTCCCCGGCGAGGAGCCTCGCCGGGACGCCTCCGGCCGATAGGGCCCGGAGGAACTCGCGCCCCCGGGTGGAGGGGTCGGCGACGACGATCGATATATCCTCGGGGCGGAGCCCTTCGGAGATCAGCCTCTTCGCCTCCCGGCAGATGGCGAGGGTCTCAGCCTCCGGGTCCGAATGGCTCGCGACGGAGACGAGGCCCCGGAGGTCGGAGGCCGTTAGAGGTGGGCCGTCCAGGAGGAAGGAGTCGAGGGCCTTCGATAGCGGCTCGTCCCGGGGGTGGCACTCGATCTCCTCGAACCCCCGTTCGGCCAGAAGGGCGAGGAACTCCTCCAGCCCTCCTCGGCTCCAGAGGGCGGGGTCGAGGGTGATCGTCGCATCCTCGAATAAGGGCATAAGACGGGATAGAAACCCCATCTCCGCCCCGGGGAGGTCGGCGAGGCCGTCGGCGAAGAGGCGGGTCCCGTACCTCTCCCGGAGGTACCCCCTCGCGCCTTCCGGATCGAATCCGCGGCAGGCGTCGGCCAGGTCGAAGACCCCCCGCCCCCGGACCCGTTCGACACACCTCCGGACCGCCCTCGCGAGATTGAGCGCCTCCTCGGAGGCGAGGAGGTCGGCCATCTCGGCATCGCCCCTGATGGCGAGGTCCCAGGCCGCCTCGGCGGCGGAGCGGGCGAAGGCTGGCGAGGCCCGGAGGGGCGCGAAGACCCCCAGCTCCTCGTCGGGGAGGTCGGAGAAGGCGTCGGCGGCGAGGAGGTTCACCACGCCCCTGCTGAGGAGCACCTCGCCGGGGTGGGCGAGCCGATGGAGGTCTTCGGCGACCTTCGAGAGGGTGACACGAAGTTTCCGGCGGGGATGGGACCCTTGACGGCCCGCGAGAACCTCTCGGCGAAGCTAGCCGCCTCCTCCGGGCTTGGGGCGATGAAGGTGTAGGAGGTGGGGTCCTCCCGGTGGGCCTCCGCCATCGCCGCCATCAGCCGTTCCGTCTTCCCCGAGAGGGCGGGGCCCCGCAGGATCTGTATTCTCAACTCTCTCCTCCTTCCTCCTCCGGGAGATCTGCAGCCGTCATATATCCCGTTTGCTGATTTCGCCCGGAGGGTGGAGATGGCCGGATCGAGGGAGAAAGGGCTTATGACCCAGAGGTTCGATGGGGTCAGCTATGGCGAGCCCTGAGGACAAGGCGGGGGCTGTGGCGAAGATCGAACCCCGGTCCCTGGAGGAGGCGAGGGGAGCGGTGGAGGCACGAAGCCTCCTCTTCCTCATGAGGTTGGACCGGCTCGAGGCGGGGCTATCAAAGGTCCGGACCGCCCGGGAGGCTGCCCGATTCGCGATGGCGACGGCGATGTTTCTCCTCGACTCGCTGCCTCTCAGGCCTGAGGCCTGCCCCTTCTGCGTCCAGAACGCGGGCGGGTGCCGCTGCCAAGGTTGCGGCTACGCCGAGACCCACGGCGGCAGGTGCGACGCCGACGCCTCGGCCTTCGGCCAGCTCATCGAGGCGGTCATCGACCTTGCGGGGGAGGTCCACTCGATCCGGGAGGGTCCCTCCGAAGTCGTGGATCCCGAGATGTTGATGAAGGAGCTGGAGGCCTCCCTCGACCGATCGAGGGAGGCGGCGGAGGCCCTTCTCGCCGATATAGCCGAAGCCGACGTCGCCGGCCTGATGGAGGCGAAGAGGAAGTACGTCGGGGCGATCCTGGAGGCCATCCCCGTCGGGGCCATCGGATCCCGGGAGGTCGACCGGCGGATCGGAGATGTCGCCTCCAGGCTGGAGGAGTACTGGTGAGCACCCCCGAAAAGATATAAATCTGAAAAAGGCGAAATATACAGAAGGTGTTTTCATGGACATAAGAGAGACCCTCCGCCGGTATCCCTGCATCGTCGTCTTCAGCCTGTTCTTAATGATCATGCTGATTGTGGTCTACTACACCAGGTGACGGGATAGAATTCCCGGTGTCTTTTT
>Ga0334886_1004025_pt1 | contig 12452 bp, 9 predicted proteins | sample GraSluR1_MG_9_FD_207232 | JGI IMG/M metagenome (GOLD analysis project Ga0334886, IMG submission 207232) | Sludge microbial communities from methane-producing bioreactor in Wageningen University, Netherlands - Granular Sludge_27_06-R1 | ecosystem: Engineered > Bioreactor > Anaerobic > Unclassified...
TGCTGAATATCAACAATTCTGTGAAGAAGACGAGGGACACTAATATGTCCTATATACCAAACACCGATCTTGAACGCAAACAAATGCTCGACGTTGTTGGGATTAAGCATCTCGATGATTTATTCACCGTCGTGCCACAAAACCTCAAAGTTGAATGCTTAGACCTTCCCGATCCGATGAGTGAATTGGAAGTCAGCAAGACCTTACGCGCCATGGCTGCTAAAAACAAAGTCTATTCCTCTATTTTTAGAGGTGCCGGTGCGTATCAGCACTACATTCCCAGTATTGTAAAAAGTGTTACCTCCAAAGAAACTTTTGTTTCTGCATATACCCCTTACCAAGCTGAAATCAGCCAAGGCGTTTTGCAATCGATTTTTGAATATCAAACCATGATTAGCGAACTGACCGGCATGGATGCCTCCAATGCATCGGTGTATGATGGTCCTTCCGCAGCTGCAGAAGCCATGAACATGACCCGTGAACGTAACCGTAACAAAGTTTTAGTTTCGTCGGCTGCTCACCCCATGGCGATTGAAGCCATTGCCACCTATTTCTTCGGTAATGAAATGGAAATGGAATTGATTCCGCTTAAAGATGGTGTGACCGATATGGATGCCTTAGCTTCCATGTTGAACAACAACATCGCCGGTGTTTATCTGCAACATCCCAACTATTTTGGTTTGTTGGAAGATGCTCAAAAAGCCGGTGAACTTACCCACTCCGTTGGCGCCAAGTATGTGATGAGTGTCAACCCCATTGCTACCTCCTTAATGAAGACTCCGCGTGAATTCGGTGCCGATGTTGCAGTTGGCGACGGCCAAGCCTTGGGAATGCCACTATCATTCGGTGGTCCCTATGTTGGCTTTATGGCATGTACTAATGCCATGTTACGCAAACTACCAGGACGTATCGTCGGTGAAACCGTCGATGCCGAAGGGAACCGCGCCTTTGTATTAACGTTGCAAGCCAGAGAACAACACATTCGTCGTGAAAAAGCTTCTTCGAACATCTGTTCCAACCATGCGCTCATGGCCATGGTCGCCAGTGTCTACATGTCTGCCATGGGTCCCCACGGCATGGCCGAAGCCGCTCAACTTTGCTATAGCAAAGCTCATTATGCAGCCAGCGAAATCTCTAAGATTCCTGGATTTGAATTGCAACACAAGGGTGATTTCTTCCATGAATTTGTCACCAAGGTGCCTTGTGATCCCAAAAAAGTTCTAGATTTGTTAGACAAAAAAGATATTCTCGGTGGTTTACCGGTAGAAAACGGCATTCTTTGGGCCGTTACTGAAATGAATAGCAAAGATCAAATCGATACTTTGGTCAATGTCTTAAAGGAGGTCAGCAGGTCATGCAATTAATTTTTGAACGCAGTCGTGAAGGCAGACGTTGTGCAATTCTGCCAAAATCCGATGTTCCGGTTGTCGCTTTGCCCGCTGATCAACTCCGCAGCCAAGCACCCAAGTTGCCCATGGTATCAGAAATTGACTTGAGCCGGCACTACACAGATTTAGAAAAACATGTACATGGTGTTAACGATGGATTTTATCCGCTCGGTTCTTGCACCATGAAGTACAACCCACAAATCAACAACGAAATGGCTTCCCTTCCCGGATTCGCCAATATTCATCCCTTACAAGACGAATCCACCATGCAAGGTGCCATGGAAATGCTTTATACCACCAAAGAGTACCTGTGTGAAATCACCGGCATGGACGACATGACCTTCCAACCCGCCGCCGGTGCTCACGGTGAATTCACCGGTATCCTGATGATGAAGGCCTACCATCACCATCGTGGTGACAAGCATCGCACCAAAATTATGATTCCCGATGCCGCTCACGGCACCAATCCCGCTACCGCAGCCATGGCTGGTTATACGGTCGTCACGATTCCTTCCGATGAAAATGGTTTTGTCAACCTCGACAAACTCCGCGAAGCAGTTGGCCCCGACACCGCCGGTCTCATGCTGACAAACCCCAACACGATTGGTATTTTCGACCCCAACATTTGCGAAATCACCGACATCATTCATGAAGCCGGCGGTCTCTGCTACTATGACGGTGCAAACCTCAATGCCGTTATGGGCGTGGTTCGTCCCGGTGATATGGGCTTTGATGTTATCCACTTAAACCTACATAAATCCTTCTCCACTCCTCATGGCGGCGGCGGTCCCGGATCGGGTCCGGTGGGATGTAAGAGCATTTTAGCTCCTTACCTGCCCAAATACAACGTTGTCAAAGATGAAGATGGAACCTTCCGTTTTGACCATGCTCCCCATACGATTGGTATGATGCGCGGTTTTTACGGCAACTCGCTGGTCAATGTGCGCGCATTAAGCTATCTTTTGACCCTAGGCAATGTTGGTCCACGCAGAGTGGCTGAAAATGCGGTTTTGAATGCCAATTACATGAAAAATCGGTTGGCTGAGAAATTTGATATTGCCTTCCCCGGCATCTGCATGCATGAGTTTGTTATTACCATGTCACGCGTTAAGAAAGAAACCGGTGTCAATGCTTTAGATATGGCCAAGGGTATGTTGGATTATGGAATTCATCCGCCCACTATGTATTTCCCGATCATGGTAGACGAAGCCCTCATGGTAGAACCGACCGAGACGGAATCCAAAGAAACCATGGATGAAGCGGTGCAGATTTACTTGGATCTTTATGAAAAAGCATATTCGGATCCGCAAGTTTTGAAAACCGCTCCGCACAATACCCCCATTCGCCGACCGGATGAAGTGGGCGCCGCTCGAAATCCGAAAGTTCGTTATTTGTTTTAACGAGGAATTGGGAGGTCGCCATGCTGAAACACTGTTATGTGATTGAATCTCAAGGTCATGATCCCTATAGCAACCTGGCCTTAGAGGAATTATTGCTCAAGGAGTTACCGAAAGATAGTTTGATTCTCTATTTATGGCAAAATCAGAACACGGTGGTCATTGGGCGAAACCAAAACAGCTGGCGCGAATGCAATGTAACACGACTGGAAGAAGACGGCGGGCGATTAGCCCGCCGTCTCTCCGGAGGTGGCGCTGTTTTTCATGATCTGGGAAATCTCAATTTCACGTTCTTAGCTCATAAAGACGACTATGACATTCAACGACATCTTCAGGTGATCATTCGCGCCTTAAAAGACTTTGGCATCGATGCTCAGTTCAGTGGCAGAAACGATATTTTAACCGAAGGTCGCAAATTCTCGGGAAATGCCTTTTACCGCACCCAGGGCGCTTGTTATCATCATGGCACCCTGCTAATCGATGTAGATTTTTCAAAGCTTTCGCGTTATTTACAAGTCTCGAAAGAGAAATTAGCCTCAAAAGGGGTGGCTTCGGTGCAATCGCGGGTGATCAACTTGAGCGAATTGAATTCAGAGTTGACCACCGACAGCATTCGTCCATCGCTTGTTCATGCTTTGGGAGAAATCACCGGAATACCGGTGCACAATTTTATTTTAGATCCGGTGAAGCTCGAAAACCTCGAGAAGTTGGCGAGCCGATATCGTTCGTGGGAATGGCTCTACGGCTCTCCCTTCCCTTTCCAAGTAGAATTTGCCCAACGCTTCCCTTGGGGTGAAGTGCAGATTCAATGCCAAGTTGAAGATGGTCAAGTCAAAGAAGCACGTGTCTATTCCGATGCGATGGCGGTTGGGTTTGCTTCTACTCTACAAACACTTCTTAAAGGGTCTCGATATCAGAAGGAGGCTCTTCAGTCTGCCTGTCAATCATTACAAGGAGAGGACGAAATCACTCCGGAGATGATTGCGGACCTGTGTTCTCTGTTCGCAGAGCTTTAAGGAGGTTCTCATGGACTATAACTATGATCTAATCATTATCGGTTCCGGCCCAGCGGGTTATGTTGGTGCTATAAAAGCTGCTCAGTTAGGTCTCAATGTAGCAATCGTGGAAAAAGGCGTCATGGGTGGCACTTGCCTGAACCAAGGCTGCATTCCAACAAAGTCGATGATTCACAGTGCTGAATTGTATCATGAAATCAAACTGGCTTCTCGGTTTGGAATTCACGTAGACAAAGTAGACTTCAACTTTGACGAAATTCACGAACGCAAAAACCAAGTTGTGCTGCAACTGCGTAACGGCGTTGAGCAACTGATGAAAGCGAATAAAATTACGGTTTTACGAGGTATGGGAAAAATCTTGGCAGCTCACCAAGTGGAAGTCGATGGTCAACTGCACACCTGCCAAAATATTTTAATAGCGACCGGTGCACGTCCGGCACGGCCCCCGATTCCCGGAATCAAGCTCGAAAATGTAGTCACCAGCGATGAACTGCTGCTTGAAAATGGCAAATGGTATAACCGCCTCTTAATCATTGGCGGTGGTGTAATCGGGGTTGAATTTGCCGGTGTTTACCAAGCTTTAGGGGCAGAAGTGGTCATAGTGGAAGCTTTGGACCGCATTATTGCTACCCAAGACCGTGAGATCTCACAAAACCTGAGCATGATCCTGAAGAAGCAAGGTGTCAGCATTCATACCTCCGCCCGAGTTGAGTCGATGGAGCAAGGTACAAATGGGATCTTGGTGAACATCAAAAAGGGTGAGGTTGTGGAAACCCTTGAAACCGATGGAGTTTTGGTTGCAGTAGGACGATCCCCCAATACACAAGGGCTCTTTGCCGAGGGATTGGATTTAAACCTGCAACGAGGATTTATTCCGGTCAACGAGCGTTATGAGACTCAAGTACCCGGTATTTATGCCATTGGCGATGTAGTAGCCGGCAGTATTCAGTTGGCCCACAATGCGTCTTCGCAAGGGATCAATGCGGCTTGTATCATTGCCGGAGAGAAACCGCCGGTCCGAGCCGATATTGTGCCCTCTTGTATTTACACGAACCCTGAAATTGCCACGGTCGGTCTAACTGCTGACGAGGCCAAAGCACAAGGCCTGGATGTGAAAGTAGGAAAATTCCTGATGTCGGCCAATGGGAAAACGATGATCTCCATGGGTGAGCGAGGCTTCATTAAAATCGTTGCCGAAAGTGAAACCGAGAAAGTGATGGGAGCGCAGCTGATGTGTGAGCGTGCTACTGACCTTTTGGATTCCCTGACCTTGAGCTTGATCCAAGGTTTGACAGTATCGGAAATGTTGCAGGTGATCCGCCCGCATCCGACCTATTCGGAAGCAATAACAGAAGCAACGGAAGACTGGTTTGGCCATGCGATTCATATTGCACCGAGAAGAAGATAACAAAAAAGGGGTTGTAGCACAACGAAAAAGTGCAGCAACGCCAAAAAGCACCTAGACAAAAAAGTCTGGGTGCCTTTTTCATGCACAGAACGCGAAAAAGATAGTAAAAGTATTCCGTTCTGCTTGTAATGTGGTAAACTAATATAGAGGCCAGCCCTCAGGACTGCCAGTTCATTACTTAGATTCAATTGCCGGTTGAGTTAAGCAGATGTTTTTTCGAACAACTGCGTTCTCAGCCGGTTTTGCATATTCTTGTTGTGCAATTTGTTCAGATTATAGCCCATCGCTACCAGAAGCATCTCAACATACACCTTTTCTTTGCCTCGTGTCAGGAATTGGCGAAAGCCATAATTATGCTTAATGACACCGAAAGCACCTTCAACTTGGATGGAGCGATTAATTCGTAAATTATTCCCCATCTTGCTCGTAATCTTCTGTAAAGATTGCTCTCGTTGCACGACGAATTTTTTTGAAACTTGTAGAGTCCGATTTTTCTTGGATCGGGTACACTTCTTTTTGTGCGGGCATCCTTCACAGGATTCACACTCATAGTAGGTGACTTCGCTTTCGAAACCCGATTTACTCTTCCGGATTCCTTCGTAAACTTTTCGTAATTTCTTGCCGGCTTGGCAAGTATATTCATCCAATTCAACATCGTAAGCCATGTTTTCTCTTAAAGCCATGTTGCTCTTGTATTTCTTGGTCTTGGAGCGCTCATAATTTTGTGGCTTTATATAACACTCGGTGGACTTATTCTCAAAATAGGTATAGTTCTCTTCGCTTTCATAACCCGCATCTGCTGTTACATCCGAGTAAGCCTGACCGAGGTTGGATTCCATTGTATCTAAAAGAGGTATGAGGGTTAGTTGGTCACTTCGTTCACTCGATACATGAATTCCCGTGATATATTCTCCTTCTACACCAAGTTGGATATTATAACCCGGTTTCAGCTGCGAGTTTCGCATATGATCCTCTTTCATATGCATAAAGGTAGAGTCTGGATCTGTTTTGGAGAAGCTGTTTCGTCCATGGAAGGTTGCTTGATACTCGGCATATTTTGCTTTGCGATTTAAAAGATGGCGTAGCAGTTCAACATCCTTCTGTAACTCGCTCTTACGTTTCCCTTTGCCATGCACAAAGGGTGTTTTAACTTGACTCTCCAGCACTTCTAGCAGCTCTTCTGCCGTCTCGACTAGAAGTCCATATTTTTTAAGCATTTCTTCTAATACTTGTTCTAGCTTTCCTAACAAACGAATCTCATGCTTTTGCACGCTCTTTTTCCATACAAATGTGTATTTATTCGCATTGGCTTCAATCTTGGTTCCGTCTACAAAGAGATGCTCATACTTGATCTCTTCTAGGGATTTCAGCTTTTTCACGATTTCGTAGAAAAGAGTCTCTCCGCATTCCGATAATCGTAAGCGACTGAACCGATTGACATCACTGTGGCAGGGGGCTTTGCTTCCATTGAGTAACCAGATGTAGTTAATATCCCGCTCACATTGATTGGCGATTTCTCTGGTTGTGTAATATCCTTCCATTGCTGCATAGATCATGATCTTCAGCATCGTTTTCGGAGGTCTTGCAGGCGGTCGACCGGTGCGTTTGTATGCTCTCATTAATGAACTACAATCCAACTCCTCTACTATTTGGTCTAAGAGCCGCACACTGTCATCCGCTGGTATTTGTTTTTCTGCAAAAAACTCGTCGAATTTTAGTTGCACATTTCGTGTGTTTGTGCCATAATTAATGACGGTAATTTGTTTTTTCACAACAACATTATACCAAAAAACAGAGCCTTTGGGTACTACTTTCGTAGCCCTTGGCTCTGTTTTTTTGGGCCTGTTTTGCTACAGCCCCTTTACATTTTTATGGGAGTATGCTAATATTACGTATATAGTAATAATCTTTGTAGGGTAAGGAATGACGAGCGTGAGTGATGCAATACAACGAAAAAGCCCTTTTTCCGCGTTAAAAAACCCAAATTTCCGCCTTTTCTGGACTGGAAGAGCCGTAAGCTTAATTGGGTCATGGGTACAGCGAGCCAGCCAATCTTGGCTGGTTTTACAAATGACCGATTCTCCCTTAAAACTGGGCTTGGTCAATGCAGCACGGTTTTTACCGGTCATTTTTCTATCGTTGTTTGCCGGAGTTTTGTGTGATCGCGTCTCCAAGAAGAAAGTCATTTTGTTCACACAAACCGGGCTGATGCTGCAGGCGCTGATTCTATCGATTTTAGTCTTCACCAACACAGTTCAATATTGGCACATCTTGCTTTTGTCGATCATGGATGGCATTTGCACCGCCTTCGATAACCCGGCCCGCCAGTCGATGATCAGCGATACGGTACCGCGGGAAGACGTCTTGAATGCAATTTCGCTAAACTCTGCCATTGTCAATGGCGCTCGTATTATTGGACCTGCGATTGGTGGATTTGCCATGGATGTCTTTGGCGCGGCGTTGGCCTTTTTTATCAATGCCATCAGTTTCTTGTTTGTAATTGTTGCTTTGCTAATGATGAAGCTGCCGACGAAGTTGAGCAGTGTTAAGAAGAAGGGAACCATGAGCGAGATCAAAGAGGGGTTACAATATGCACTGAAAACTCCCACCATCCGCACGGTTTTGGGAATGGTCAGCTTCACCAGCATGTTTGCTTTGAATTTGTCGGTCTTGGTGCCGGTTTTCGCGGCGCAAGTGCTCGATATGAGTGCTACCGGTTATGGGCTTCTGATGTCTTTCATGGGTGCGGGAGCTGTGCTGGGTGCAATTAGCTTGGCTTCCTTGTCGCATCGGGGTCCGCAAACCATGCTGATTTACATCGGCGCTGCCGCTGTTTGTATTCTGGAGATGACGATGATTCTACCCCACACCTTTGCTACCGCAGCAATGGTCATGTTCTTTATTGGCTTGATGCAGATCACCTACAGCGCCACCTGCAATTCAACCTTACAACTCACCGCACCCGATCATCTGCGCGGGCGGGTGATGTCGCTTTATTCCATGCTTAATGGGGGTGTGACCCCCTTTGGAAATACGATTGCCGGAGCCGTCACAGAGTTTGGTGGTGCGGGAGTCGGCTTCTTCTTCTGCGGCTTTATGGGCTTGTGCTCTACTGCGTTCCTTTTCAGCCAACACCGAAGACATAGTCGCGTGGAAGATCAAAAACTAGGGTTTTAACAAGGCGCACATTTTTCGCGTATGTGCATTATTTCGCAGTAGGGGTCAGACCCCTACTGCGAAATATCCAAATAAAAGGAAATTATCGAGAGCAGAGAACCGTCCCCAAGATATTATAAGGGTTGACAGGTGGGGCAGTAGTAAACGCTGCCGCCCATGTAAGCTTCTTTGATGATCGTGTCTCCGCATCGTGGGCAAGGATTCTTGATGCCGTTTTTCGACATCACCGTTTGATATCCACCCGGTTGTCCAAAGAGGTTGTTTTCCGTATCACGCCCCCCCAGCTGCGTCATTTCCGCAAGGGTTTCTTTAAGAGTTTGATACAGCTTGTTGAATTCCACTTCTGACATGCTTGAAATTTTTCGTTTGGGGTGAATTCCCGCATTCCAAAGGATATCTTGCAGCGCGCCATTGCCCAAACCGGGAATGCGCTGCTCGGTTGCCAAAAAAGCCTTTGCGGAAAGCTTGCCTTGACCCTGATCGATCTTCTTAAAATGCTCGTAGTCAAAGGTATTGGACAACGGTGAGACTGCATTACAGGCTTTCAGGTAATAAGGATTGTCGAAGCCTCCCTCCTGAAAGGCCCAAATCCCACCATACATAGCAATACTGACATACAACCCGCTTCCATCGGCGAACTCAAGTTGCAGCTGATGCTTGACGGGCTTTTTTTCTTCCTTGGTATAAAACCGGGGAACTGCTCCATCTCCCAGAACAATTCTCATCTCATCAAACCACAACTCAATCATCCCAGACTGTGCTTTGCAACCTTGAAAGGTCTTCCCTTCTAACTTCTCCCCATACGCTTCTGGATCTCCGATATACCAGGCAAATTTGTGGGGACTAAAATTCGCTTTTGCCTGCACAATTGTTTTGTTCACCAGTGTTTCTTGCATTTGGCGACAAATCGAAACTGCTTCCGGAATCTCAATCATAAACAAACCTCCCTTTGTATTTCTCAATCCCCTTAAGGTAACTAATGGGATCGGTATCTCCTTCGCTGTTAATGCATAAAACTCGCGAGTCTTGGTTCAGCTGTAATCTTTCTTTAAGATGCGCCTGCTCTGGGTCACTCAACAATTGCCAAACAAGAGCGAAGCCAGCTGCCCCACTCTCTCCGGAAACAATGGATGGATCCCCCGCTAACGGATACGCTAATCTGGACATCGCTTCTTCCGCCCAATCGTCGGGTATGGAGAAAAACCAATCTCCAACATTTTGTAAAATTGGCCAAGCAATGGGGTTGACTTCTCCGCAGGCTAAGCCGGCCATGATTGTCTGTAAATCGCCTTCGACCTTGTGACATTGACCATCAGCGGCTGTGACACTGGCATAGCAACAATGGGCTGCATTAGGTTCAACAACAACCACCAACGGCCTCTTCTCCGGTTCAAGCGCAGCAAAGAAACCCATCACCGCACCAGCCAGAGAACCGACGCCTGCTTGCAGAAATAGATGTGTGGGCAGTTGTCTATCGGTTTGCTCCCATGCCTCTACGGCCAGGGTGGTATAGCCTTGCATGATCCAGCGGGGAACTTTTTCATAACCCGACCAAGCAGTGTCTTGGACAACTTCCCAACCAAATTCGTTGGCTCGTTCAGCTGCCAAACGAACGGCATCGTCGTAATTCATTGGCACAATCTCAGCATGTGCACCGAGCGCTTGAATTCGCTTTAAACGAGCCGGACTGCTCCCTTGCGGCATATAAACCACGCACTTGGCACCCAGCAATGCCGCTGTCCAAGCCACACCATAACCATGGTTACCATCGGTCGCTGTGACAAAGGTCATCTTTTCAGCTTGCTTGCGAATAAACTCGGTCTGCAAGCGTTGAAAACTAAGTTCTTCCAACGAGATGCCAAAGCGTTCAGCAATAATACAGCCCATGGCATAGCTGCCTCCCAACGCTTTAAAGGCATTCAAGCCAAAGCGAAGAGACTCGTCCTTGAGCATGATTTCCTGAACCCCCAGCTGAGTTGCTAAACTTTTCAAGCGATGAAGCGGGGTCGAACGATAGAAAGGCAGTGTTTCATGAAAACTCTTTGCGGAGTGAGCTGCCTTCAAAGACAGCCATTGAGGTGTCATGAATGGTTGCTGAAAAGGCTTTTGTTCATAGTATAACAGCATGCGAAACCTCCTATGACGTTTGTTATGGAGAGAATTCTTGATTCACAGAGAAAGACCTTTGATTTCTTTCAGCGAGGCAGGAGTTTCCGAGCTGTTCATGGTATTCTATGCGGTAGAAATAGAATCCAAATGAGGAGGAAGAAACAATGCATCCGTTAACATCGTTGATCCAATCGGATATGAAGCCTGCCTTCGGTGTCACAGAACCCGGAGCAATCGCCTACGCTACAGCACTAGCCAAGAGTTACACCAAAGGCGAACTGAAGGCGATCCATTTGAGTTTGAATTCGGGCATGTACAAAAATGCTTTCACCTGTGGCATTCCTAATACCGATCAAATCGGCAATCTCTATGCGGCCGCTTTAGGGGCTGCGGTCAATATGCCAGACTTCGGTTTAGAAATGCTGAGCAAGGTCGGCGAGACGCATAGAAAGCAAGCGGAAGAGTGGGTAAAGGCAGGGATGATCAGCGCAACCGTTGCCATGGTCAGTTCGAGAATCTACATTCAAGCTCGCGTAGAAGCCGGTGAGGATGTTTGTACCGTTACCATAAGGGATAAGCATACACAGGTAGAAGAAATCCGCTTAAACGAAGCCGTTTTATGTTGGACTAAAGTCAATGAAGAACCTGCGGAAGAGAGCGAAGACGCTGGGGATAAGGATAAAGGAGTAAACGTTCACGATTATAGCTTTCAACAAATGATTGAATTCGCTGAAACCGTGGATTTGAGCGAGATTCTTTTCTTGAAAGCAGCTTATGACATGAACATTGAACTTTTCCAATTGGGGTTAAGCTCCAGCCGAACCACCTTTGCACCCTCGTTACATCAGCAAAACGGGTGTCAAGTGATTTCGAAAAACGAGCGAGCTACGGCGCAATTGCTTTGTAATGGTGCAATTGAAGCGCGAGTCATCGGTTTAGAAAAACCCGCCATGAGTATCGCTGGCAGCGGAGCCCATGGTATCATTTGCACGATGCCGCTTTATGCAGTTCAGCAAGTCAATGGGCTTAGCGAAGAAAAGTTGCTACGAGCTACGGCGATTTCAGATTTGATTACCGAATATATCAAGGAATACTCCGGTAGATTATCGGCATTTTGCGGTTGTGGAGTTGCTTCCGGAACGGCAATGGCCTGTGCTATGGCGTGGTTGAAGGGAGCAAGTTTAGAGCAAATTGAAAAAGTAGTCTATAATATGGCTTCCGGGATCACCGGAATGATTTGCGATGGTGGCAACCAGGGGTGTACCATGAAAGGCATCGTGGCGGTGGATGCGGCTTTCAGAGCAGTGGAATTTGCAATGATGAATGTTGCGGTCGATTCTAGACACGGAATCAATGGAGCTACGCCAGAGGACACCTTCCGCCAAATGGGTTTAATCGCTTCTCCAGGGATGGAAGCCACTGAAAAGACAATTGTTGATATCATGGAGAACAAAAAAATATAGTTGGGGACGGTTCCCTCCCCTCCAAAATCCCCAGTTCTTTGGTAATTTTCAAGCAGGGGTCTGACCCCTCTGGTAAGAATTTCGCACGAGGGGTCTGACCCCAGGTGCGAAATTTCGGTGCGAAATCGCTAAAAAAAGCAGAACACACAAATGAATGTGTGTTCTGCTTTTTTGTTTGCCCGACAGTTACCTACTCTCCCAGAGGGTTGCCCCTCAAGTACCATCGGCGTGGGAAGGCTTAACGGCCGTGTTCGGGATGGGAACGGGTGGATCCCTTCCGCTATCACCACCGGACTACAAGATGAAGTTGTTACGCTTCACCCTGAAAATTGCATAGAGAGTTTTGGTTAACTTTGTTAGATTTACGTCTAGCCGTCATCATTCTTCTGCTTTGGGCTTCAACTCCACCGAATACGCAAGCATTGTTTCCAACGCCCTTGTTGGCTCATCCTCTTGCGAGGTTGTTGCCTTAACTTTCGCACTCGTTTGGTCAA
>Ga0334886_1004043_pt1 | contig 12405 bp, 10 predicted proteins | sample GraSluR1_MG_9_FD_207232 | JGI IMG/M metagenome (GOLD analysis project Ga0334886, IMG submission 207232) | Sludge microbial communities from methane-producing bioreactor in Wageningen University, Netherlands - Granular Sludge_27_06-R1 | ecosystem: Engineered > Bioreactor > Anaerobic >...
AAACCGTGGAATAAAATCAGTCATGATAATAATCCCAAATAGAGACTCAATGATTATCGTTGTTTTATATGCAAAAAATAGATATTCTTTGAGATTTTTACTATCTTTTCGATTAAGTGCAGATTGTAAGAGGGTATGACCTGCGAAACTCATTTTTTTTTGAAGAGCAAATACACCAAAGGCAATCAAAGTAATTAATCCTAGACCACCTATCTGCATCAAAATAATTGAAATAGTTTGACCGATGCCGTTGTAAATTTCTGAAATTGGTGCAATTGAAAGCCCTGTTACACAAACCATAGAAATGACATTAAAAAGATTATCAAGATAGGTAGTATGATAGTTATTTTGATATTGGGAAATGGGCAAAGATAAAAGAACGCTTCCAACCAGGATGACTAAAGCAAAACTGAAAGTTATCTGTCGGGTAATTGACCAAGATTTAATCAAAAAAAATTTCACATCTCCTCCTTAAGACATCAGTATAATCATGCAAATTGAATTTATATATTGAGTAACTTCCTAGTGATTTTTTTGAACACATCATTGATATAAATGTAACGATTGTTTTTATTAATAGATAGTCCGTTGATACACTGAAAAATAATTGAGTATCTTTTATGCTTGTTGGATTAAGATTTCTAACCTAGGTATTTCAAGTATTTCTGGTGATATTCTTTTCTCAAAAAAAGATTTTGAATTAATTTAATTATAGCATTTTGTTTTTTAAAAGTGTTATACATAAGTCATGGTGGTTACATGATATTCAAATTTTACAAAACTGACCATAAAAATAATCAAGTAAAGTAAGGTGATAGGTTGAATACAAAATGACAAGTTTAACTTCAGGATAGGAATATCTATCCTTTTTACTTGGACATTCCTGATGATAGAACGGTGATGGAAGTGAAAAAATGCCTCCATGTTAGGTTTTGGAGTAATAAATTACTACTTGCATTAATAGATTTTTTTAGATATAATTAAAATGAAAAATTAAAAAACTCAAAATTCTGCCAAATTATAAAATTACAAAAATATGAATAAATAATTGAGTTAAAGATGGCGTATATATAAGTATATTGAATAATTCTGGTGCTAAGATATGAGGAGATTAAATCACTAACTATTTTTACGGCTGTTTAATTAAATTTTAATACGCAATAATAAAATATAGGAGAAGATATGCAGGAGACACAGGAACAAACGATTGACTTAAGAGGTATCATTATTGGGCAATGACATATAATTACTCTGATTCTCAAGGGAAGTATCAGTAAGAGTTTTTCAAATAGTTGAGACCCTTGTAATTACTACCTTTAAAGCGTATAAGGGGTATATAAGAGGACAGAAACGTGTTATAATTGTCCTATGATTACAAACTATAAACTAGAAAAAAATATGCTGGTTCAGTCGTCTGACACGATTGATTTGAAGCTAGTGATCAAGCCGACGAAAGAAGAGATTGGGCATCTCGTGACTACTTATGACTTTCCATTTGACTATATTGCGGGGATTCTGGATGATGATGAGAATGCCAGGTTTGAGCTGGATGATCACCATAATCTTTTATTTTTACTGCAGTATCCTTGTATTGAGGATGACGCTGCGGATGTTTACCCTTTTTCTTTAATCGTTAATCCAGAGAAAAATATCGTAATTCTATCCTTGAACCGCGATTATGATTTGACGTCTATTTTTGCGCATCAGTATGATACGGCACACTACCAACATGATCTAATTTTTCAGATCATGTCAACACTTGGGCGCTCTTTTAATAATTATCTGGCTCAGTATAAGAAGCGGATGAAAGTCATTGAGAAAGAACTGGCACTTTCTCAGGAAAATGCACAAATTATGGAAATTATTCGAGCTCAAAAAAGTTTAATCTACTTTGAGGCCGCGCTTGAGGATAATATTGAAGTCTATCAAAAACTGATGGCATATTTACGAGAACGTGGAGATAATGGTTTCTCGGATCGGATCTTTGATATCTATGTTGAGGCGGATCAGGCTTTGACGACGACTGAGATACAGTTGAAATTGCTAGAGAATTTGAGCGAACTCTTTTCGAATATTGTTTCCAATAACTTGAATATCATTATGAAGATTATGACAAGTGCAACATTTATCATGACAATTCCTGCAATTATTGCGGGTTTATATGGTATGAATGTTAAACTACCTTTTCAGAATATCTCCTATGCTTTTTGGTTGATTGTGGTGGGAGCGACATTGATTTCGTGGCTTGTTTTCCGAATCATGTGGCGAAAACGGATGTTTTAACATCACTTTGTGAACTAATACACTTATTGTCTTAAAGTGGTACAGATTTAATAATTTATTAATCTGTTACATAAGAGAAAGTTATAAAACCTTCATTTTTAACTTGTGTAACCGTTTTCTGTATGATAGAATAGTAGTGTAGTATAAAACAGGTAACAAGGGAATGTTGCCTTTCTCGTCAAATAACAGGAGATAATAAAACATGAAAACAGAAGTGACTGAAAACGTTTTTGAAGAAGCATGGGCAGGATTTAAGGGAACGGACTGGAAAGAGAAAGTTAGTATTTCTCGTTTCGTAAAAGCTAACCACAAAAATTATGATGGGGATGAATCTTTTCTTGCAGGGCCAACAGAGCGTTCTTTAAAAATCAAAGAGATTATCGAGTCAACAAAAGACCGTTATGAAGCGTCTCAGTTCCCTATGGATACTGATCGTGTAGCATCAATTGCTGATATCCCTGCGGGTTACATTGATCAAGAAAATGAACTAATCTATGGGCTTCAAAATTCTGAGCTTTTCCGCTTGTCATTCATGCCTAAAGGTGGTGTTCGGATGGCTGAAACTGCACTCAAAGAGCATGGTTACACGCCTGATCCGCTCATGCATGAGATTTATACTAAGCATGTCACGACTGTTAATGACGGAATTTTCCGTGCGTATACGTCTAATATTCGTCGTGCGCGCCATGCTCACACGGTAACTGGCTTGCCCGATGCTTACTCACGTGGTCGTATTATTGGAGTTTATACGCGTCTAGCGGTTTATGGTGCGGATTTCTTGATGAAAGAAAAATTCGCTGACTGGAATGCGATTAAAGAGATCAATGAAGAAACAATCCGCCTCCGTGAAGAAATCAATATGCAATATCAAGCGCTTGGTGAAGTGGCGAAACTTGGTGATTTGTACGGGGTAGATGTTCGCAAACCTGCTAAAAACGTTAAAGAAGCAATTCAATGGACTAACATTGCTTTCATGGCAGCTTGTCGTGTGATTAATGGTGCAGCAACATCTCTTGGTCGTGTGCCAATCGTTTTGGATATCTTTGCTGAACGTGACTTGGCTCGTGGGACATTTACTGAGTCAGAAATCCAAGAATTTGTGGATGATTTCGTTTTGAAATTGCGTACGGTTAAGTTTGCACGGACGAAAGAATACGATGCGCTTTACTCAGGTGACCCAACTTTCATCACAACGTCAATGGCTGGTGTGGGTAACGATGGCCAACACCGTGTGACAAAAATGGATTACCGTTTCTTGAACACTTTAGATAACGTTGGTAACTCTCCTGAACCAAACTTGACTGTACTTTGGGCTAAAGAATTGCCATATGCGTTCAAACGCTACTGTATGAGTATGAGCCACAAACATTCTTCAATCCAATATGAAGGTGTTAAAACAATGGCTGAAGATGGTTATGGCGAAATGTCATGTATCTCTTGTTGTGTGTCACCACTTGATCCTGAAAATGAAGAAGGGCGTCACAACATCCAGTACTTTGGTGCACGCGTTAACGTACTGAAAGCTCTCTTGACGGGTATTAATGGTGGTTATGATGATGTGCATCGAGACTACAAGGTATTCGACATTGACCCAATCAAATCTGATGTTTTGAAATTTGATGAAGTTAAGGCTAACTTTGAAAAATCATTGGACTGGTTGACAGACACGTATGTGGATGCTTTGAATATCATTCACTACATGACTGACAAATATAACTATGAAGCAGTTCAAATGGCATTCTTGCCAAGTCACCAACGTGCTAACATGGGATTTGGTATTTGTGGTTTCGCAAACACTGTTGATACTTTGTCAGCTATCAAGTACGCAACTGTTAAACCAATCCGCGACGAAAATGGTTATATCTACGATTACGAAACAATCGGTGATTTCCCACGTTATGGTGAAGATGATGACCGTGCTGATGACATTGCAAAATGGTTGATGGCAGAATATCATAATCGTTTGGCTAGCCATCAATTGCACAAAGATGCAGAAGCTACTGTGTCATTGTTGACCATCACATCTAACGTGGCTTATTCTAAACAAACTGGTAACTCACCAGTTCACCGTGGTGTTTTCTTGAACGAAGATGGCACATCAAACACAAGCAAAGTTGAATTCTTCTCTCCAGGTGCTAACCCTTCTAACAAAGCTAAGGGTGGTTGGTTGCAAAACCTTCGTACACTTGAAAAACTTGAGTTCAAACATGCCAATGATGGTATCTCTTTGACAACACAGGTTTCACCAAAAGCACTTGGTAAAACACGTGATGAACAAGTGGCTAACTTGGTCGATGTCCTTGACGGCTACTTTGAAGATGGTGGTCAACATGTTAACTTGAATGTTATGGATCTGGCTGACGTTAAAGATAAAATCCTTAACGGTGAAGATGTTATCGTTCGTATCTCTGGCTACTGCGTTAACACTAAATACCTGACAAAAGAACAAAAACATGAATTAACACACCGTGTCTTCCACGAAGTTTTGTCAATGGACGTTTAAAATTTTAGATATATATTCTCCTAAAATCCCGTCATCTGGCGGGATTTTTTGTATGAGCTTGTCATTATGATATAATCAAGCTATGATAACTTTGAATGCGCTTAATCTTAGCCTTAAAAATAGTGATAGAATGTTATGTGATGTGCAACTTGACATTCAGTCAGGTGAGTTTGTCTATGTGACAGGGCGGAGTGGTGCTGGTAAATTAGCCTGCTTAAACTTTTGCATGGCGACTTAGCTTTTACTGGCGACTTTAGCTTTCAAGGTCAAGAAGTTCAGTTTGAACATCTGGCTTACCTACGAGCCTTTCAACAGCAGGTCAAATACGTCTCGCAGGACTTACTTTTTGATGCCTCTAAAACGGTATTTGAAAATCTAGCCATTTATGATAACTTTAAAAGTTTGCCCTCAGAGGTGTCTGCCGATAAGGTAGCATACTTGCTCAGGGATTTCTCTCTGTCTCATGTTGCCCGGCATTTTCCAGACGAACTTTCAGGTGGTGAGCAGGCACGTTTGGCACTAGCGATGATGCTGACAACGGAACCGAGCATCTTGCTTTTAGATGAACCGACAGCAAATCTTGACCCGAAAATGAGTGATCAGGTGCTGGACTTGCTAGAACAGATGAATGCCCGAGGTGTTACCATCATTTTAGCAACGCATGATGCACATATTCTAAAGAAATTTCCACATCGGCAAGTGGTCGTGCGCGAGGGAAAATTATATGAGCAATCTGGCAGTGAAAGTCAAGCTAACTTATTAGCCAAAAAGTTTGTCAGTGACCCCATGTGTGCACGTGTATCAAAGGATACAGAACTATCAAGCCATTTTCAGTACCGTGAGTTGAGAATCGCTTGGCACTATACGCTTAGGCATTTCAAACTCCTTTTCATGAGTCTTCTGCCCATGTTTTTGGCGCTTATCCTGCTGAATCTTTTCTTGTCAATGCTTGCCAACTTTCCAAGAATCTTTGGTCAATTGACGATTTTTGAACAAGAAGAACAGGCGAGCAATTCTTTTTTTCAGGGAGTTCAAACAGTTCAGATGCTTCGCTATTTCAATCTTGTTTTGTTCATGGTTTGTCTTGGACTTGTCTTGACAACGCTTATTTTCCTTTGGGCGCATACGAGAACGGTTATGAGGCAGTTGACTTTGCTTGAGCAATCCTCCCTACAAGCCAGATACCAGCTTGTTTTGGATGAAAAGGCGGTCTATCGGGAATTTTTCTTGAGCGCTTTTTTCATCTTGCTAGTCGGGGCACCACTTAATTATTTGCTATCCCTTGGCTTAGAAACGCTTGTCCTAGGGCGTATCATGACATTTTATGAGCTAGAGCACCTAAGTCTCTTGCCAGTTATCGGGATACCTCTGGTGACGGGGCTCCTTTATACTGGGATTATCTATCAGTTGATGCGACAGTTTGCTAGGAAATTTGGCAGAAAATAGGTGACAGCATTCAGAAAGGTGATTTTCTGATATAATTTTAAGTATTCCAAAAATGGAGGACATCATGCTATACGGAAAAAAAGACCAATCGAAACACTCCCTTTGTTTACAACCAATTTTGGGGTCAAGCGCATCAGAGCGTGATATTCTAAAATACAGATCAGGGACTAATCCGATTGAACCTCAGATTGCTTATCAGCTGATCAAGGATGAGTTGATTGATGAAGGGAGCATAGGATGAAAATCGGTTTTGCTGTTGCGAGTTCTTTATCCGACAAGCGTGAAATGTTATTTAATATCATTCAAGATGTTGCAATTGCACATGATCACACTGCTATTGCGTTGACAATGACAGAGCAAACAGTAGATTATATTGATGTTGCTATAAGATGTGGTTATGCTTTAAATGAAAAAGAAGTTGATTTTATTTTAACGGGTTGCAGCTCAGGTTTAGGTATGCAACTTGCTTGTAACTATGTGCCTAATCTCATTTGTGGCTATGGCACAAGTGAAATAGAGGCTAACTTATTTGCAAGTATTAATCAAGGCAATGCTTTTTCTTACCCTTTTTCTCTAAACTGGGGTTGGGCATCAGAGGAAAAATATCGCTTTGTACTACATGCGCTTTTTAAGGGATTGAATGATTTGCCCTATCCAAAAGTGCCAAAAGAAGCAGTACAAAGAAAAATCTCAGCAACTGAAAAACTAAAAAATTTGAAAAAAACAGCACAAATTGATTTTGAAGCGTTTGCTGAAGTCTATCAAAATATAAGAAATTGAGGTAAGGTATGTTATACGGAAAAAAAGATCAAACCAAAAACTCTACTTATTTGCAACCGATTTTCGGATCAACCGCATCAGATCGTGATGTTCCTAAGTACAAATTAGGCACACACCCGATTGAACCACGAATTGCTTATCAATTGGTTAAAGATGAGCTTTTAGATGAAGGCGCAGCACGACAAAATTTAGCGACTTTTTGTCAAACTTATATGGAACCTGAAGCGACCAAGCTCATGGGTGAAACCTTGGAGAAAAATGCCATTGATAAAAGCGAATACCCCCGAACAGCAGAACTTGAAAACCGTTGCGTCAACATGATTGCAGACCTCTGGCACGCGCCTGAGCAAGAAACTTATATGGGCACCTCAACCATAGGTAGCTCGGAAGCATGTATGCTAGGTGGCATGGCCATGAAGTTTCGCTGGAGAGCACGCGCTAAAGCAGCAGGTATTGATATCTTAGGTAAACGACCTAACCTGGTCATTTCTTCTGGTTATCAAGTTTGCTGGGAAAAGTTTGCCGTTTATTTCGACGTTGAGCTGCGTGAAGTACCGATGACAGCTGACAACATGAGCCTCGACATTTCTAATATTACTAGCTACTTTGATGATTATACAATTGGCGTCGTAGGTATTCTTGGCATCACCTATACTGGTTGCTATGACGACATCGCAGGCCTAGATGCTATAATAAACGACTACAATAGAAACGTAAAAATCAGCATCCCGATTCATGTCGATGCCGCATCTGGTGGCATGTATACCCCTTTCATGTCACCAGAGCTCAAGTGGGATTTCCAGCTCGATAATGTCGTTTCGATTAATACGTCTGGTCATAAGTATGGGCTAGTCTATCCAGGCATCGGTTGGGTAGTTTGGCGCGATAAAACATATTTACCTGAGGAATTGATTTTCAGCGTGTCCTACTTGGGAGGTGATATGCCGACCATGGCAATTAATTTTTCTCGGAGTGCCAGTCCAATCATCGGACAATTCTATAATTTCATGCGCTTTGGTTTCAACGGATATCAAGCCATTCATCAACGTACGCATGATGTTGCCCGTTTCTTAGCAAAGACTGTCGCATCTACCGGTCGGTTCACTCTTTACAATTCAGGCGAGCAGCTACCGATTGTTTGCTACAAGTTAAAAGATGAATCTGAGCAAGAATGGACCCTATACGAATTAGCTGATATGCTACAAATGAAAGGGTGGCAAGTCCCAGCCTATCCCCTTCCAGATCATTTATCAGATATAGTGATTCAACGCTATGTTGTTCGTGCGGATTTAAGCATGAATATAGCAGAAGAATTTGCAGAAGATTTCAAATGGGCCATTGCTAAATTAGATCACTCACGATTTTTGCGACAAAAAGACAAGGATAAGGGCGTTCAAGGGTTTACACACTAAAATAAAAAGACAATAGATTTTAAGCCAAATAAAAAACTGCTAACTCATCAGCAGTTTTTTATTTTGTGATAATCGGATAGGAAATTTCTAGCAGTCGTGGCTCATCAATGATTGAAATCTGATCATGGTCAATAATCGATTGGTCCAACCTTTTTTTGAGGAAAAACTTTTGAATATCTTCACGTTCATCAGGTCGAATTGCACGGTGTTTATTCGTTACGATGAGTTCATAATGCTTAGCAGCTCTCGTAAAGATAACAGTCGTGTTGCCAGCAGAGTAAACCTCAACCGTCAAAGCATCGGTGTTTCTAAGTTGCTCTCGGACAAGATCAGGGTAGTTGTTAGTGACATTGATGATTTTCATAGCTTTCCTCCATATTGTTCTTCAATTACATTATAGCACTTTTAGTTTGAAAATTAAAAATATAGGAATAGAAAATGTTATAATAGTAACATGAAAAAAGTAATCGGGATAACAGGTGGCATAGCTACCGGCAAGTCGGTTGTTACCTCATATTTGCGGGCACATGGTTATGAGGTGATTGATGCGGATGCTGTTGTAAGAGAGTTACAAGAAGTAGGCGGAGCCTTATATATTGCCATTCGTGACACGTTTGGAGAGGCTTATTTTTTGGAAAATGGTGATTTGGATCGTGCCAAGTTTGGCGCTTTGATATTCTCTGATTCACAAGCGCGTGCTAAATTATCAACTGTACAGGATGAGATTATTCGTACAGAACTTTTCAAACGTTGTGCGAGCAGTCAGTCTGATCTCGTTTTTATGGATATTCCACTGTTATTTGAAAAAGCATATACAGGATTTGATGAGATTTGGCTTGTCTATGCACCCCAAAATGTCCAACTTAAACGCCTCATGGAACGGAATGATTTGTCTGAATCAGAGGCTCTGTTACGCATCAAAGCACAAATGCCTATTGATGAGAAACGTAGTTTAGCGACCCGAGTTATCGAAAATTATGATACAATAGAGGTACTGGAAAATCAATTAGCAAGTTTAATAAGCGAGATCTAGCGGGTACTGTCAACTGACGGTGTTCGTTTTTTGCAGCGCTTTGAACTTGGAAAAATTATCACTTTTGAGATAATCATATCATAATATATTTGAGTTGATGCATCAATTTCAATTAACATCAACTTTAGAAGGAAGTAAAGATTATAAAAATCAATTGGAAACGAAATTTATTTATTGCATGGTTAGGAACGTTTTTCACGGCGGCGAGTATTTCACTCGTCATGCCGTTTATGCCTCTATATGTAGAAAAATTAGGCGCAAGAGGCAGTGATGTTGCGATATTTGCAGGTCTTTCGGTGGCAGTAAGTGCTTTGGCGAGTGGTCTTGTTGCTCCAATATGGGGACGACTGGCTGATCAACGCGGTCGACGCGTGATGATGGTGAGAGCATCTGTTGTGATGACCTTTACCATGGGTGCCTTGGCTTTTGTACCAAACGTTTGGTGGCTCTTAGTCATGCGATTGTTGAATGGTTTATTTGCAGGGTACATCCCAAATTCGACAGCCTTGATTGCCAGCCAAGTACCCAGAGAAAAAAGCGGCTATGCCCTAGGTACCTTATCCACGGGTATGGTTGCGGGTGTTCTAATCGGTCCTTCTATCGGTGGCTTTTTAGCCCAAGCAGTAGGCATGGAAAATGTTTTCTTGATCACAGGTGCTGTCTTATTACTTGTCACCTTGTTGACTATCTTTTTAGTAAAGGAAGATTTTATACCCGTTGAAAAACATGATTTGTTACCGACAAAAGAAGTTTTTGCCCGTGTAAGCAATCGCCAAATTTTACTTGGCTTATTCATCACCAGTTTTATCTTACAACTGACGGTGCAATCTGTTGCACCTATCCTAACACTATATATTCGAGAGCTTAATGGTCACTCTGGTAATGTGATGATGATTTCAGGATTCATCGTGTCTTCAGTTGGTTTATCAGCCATGATGTCATCTGGATTCTTGGGTAGAATCGGTGATAGAATTGGTAGTCATCGTTTGATCATCATTGGCTTGATTTATAGCTTTTTGATTTATCTGCCAATGGCATTTGTTAAGACACCATTGCAACTCGGTATTTTACGTTTCATGCTAGGATTTGGCTCAGGTGCTTTGATGCCATCAGTTAATTCCTTACTTTCAAAAATTACACCACCAGAAGGTATCTCAAGAATTTTTAGTTTTAACCAAATGTTTACAAACTTTGGTCAAGTAGCTGGTCCGCTTTTAGGAAGTGCTGTTGCAGGCTATATCAGTTACCGCGCTGTTTTCTTGACGACGAGCTGTTTTGTTTTATTTAACCTGATCTGGTCGCTATTCAATTTTAGAAAATTACTAGGGGTAAGAGACATTGCGAGTTAAAATCAACCTCAAATGTACGAAATGTGGTCAGCAAAATTATATTTCATCCAAAAATAAAGCGACACATCCAGATAAAGTTCAGGTATTAAAATATTGTCCAAAAGATCGTAAAGTGATCATGCATATCGAAACCTGAACTATATGACAAAATAAGTTTAAAAATCAGTTCGTGAAGAGATATAAACCGAACATTAATAGAAAGTTGTTAGAAAATTTCAACTACTTTCTTTTTTTTATTTAAAAAAATGATATAATGTATTTTAATCACTGTAAATAATAGTCAACTGACAATGAAGTCATCTCATCTTGAAGATGATTTACTTTCATGTTTTGGTTAGTAGCTATTACTAAGCACTGCCTAGTAGTTATTCAAGATGACTGCTAGACTCTGCCTAATTAAAGGATAACAGTTGAGTGAATAACTCAATAATATGACTATGAAAGAACTCAAAAAAAGACACTTTTTAAATTACTCAATACTTATCCCCTATTTGATTTTATCGGTGCTAGGCCTGATTATGGTTTTCTCAGCTACTGTTCCTCATCAAATAGAGCTTGGTTTACCACCTTATCAGCTCTTTCGAAATCAGACCATTTTCTTTGCCTTTTCATTAATCATGATTGTGGTCATTTACCGCATCAAGGTTGATAAATTGAGAAGTCGTAATTGGTTTGGGATTTTAATTCCTGTCATGCTTGTCTTGCTATTTATTGCTAGATTTTTGGTGCCAACAGTAAATGGGGCACATGGTTGGATTATTATCCCTGGTATCGGGAGTATTCAACCGGCAGAATACTTAAAATTTGTATCTGTCTGGTTTCTATCTGCTACCTTTGCTAGTAAACAAGAAAAAATTCAGACCTATGACATCAATGCCCTTTTTGATAGAAATCAATTCTGGGTTAACTTCCTCAGTGGTTGGCGATTTTGGCTGTTGGTAATGATTGGTGCTGTTGTCATTATGCCAGATATGGGGAATGCCTTACTTATTATGATTCCGTCAGCTGCGGTTATTATGGCTAGCGGTATTTCATATCGTTGGGGGACTGGTTTTCTGAAGATTTTTGGTTCCTTGACCCTTGCTATTTTAGCTCTACTCAAAATTACGGGTGGTAATATCATTCCAAGTTTCTTTGGCTCAATTGCCTATGTGAACAAGCGATTCATCGCCTTTGCCAATCCATTTCAGGATACAGGCGATTCAGGACACCAACTCATTAACGGTTATTATGCGATTTCAAATGGTGGTTGGTTCGGTCGTGGCTTAGGTAATTCAATTGAGAAGAAAGGGTATTTGCCAGAGGCGCATACTGACTTCATCTTTGCGATTGTGATTGAGGAGTTAGGTTTGATTGGTGGGATTATTATCCTAGGGATCATTTTCTTCTTGATCATGCGTATTTTTATTGTCGGTATTCGAGCTAAGAACCCATTTAATAGTATGCTATCAATTGGTGTAGGAACCATTCTCTTTTCACAGGTTTTGGTTAATATCGGCGGCATTTCAGGTTTGATTCCCTCTACTGGGGTGACCTTCCCTTTCCTGAGTCAGGGTGGGAATTCGCTGCTAACCCTATCCGTTGGAATAGGCTTTATAC
>Ga0334886_1004049_pt1 | contig 12399 bp, 12 predicted proteins | sample GraSluR1_MG_9_FD_207232 | JGI IMG/M metagenome (GOLD analysis project Ga0334886, IMG submission 207232) | Sludge microbial communities from methane-producing bioreactor in Wageningen University, Netherlands - Granular Sludge_27_06-R1 | ecosystem: Engineered > Bioreactor > Anaerobic >...
GGATGGGTGACGTGATTGGCTTGATCGAAAAAGTGGAAACCACTTTTGAAGCAGATGAGGCGGAGATCAATGCGGAGCGCCTGCTAAAGGGCGAATTCAACCTGGAGGATTTTGCTGAACAGTTGCGTCAGGTGAGGAAAATGGGGCCTTTTTCGCAAATATTGAGCATGCTTCCCGGTGTGAACCAGCAGATGATGTCCCAAATTGACGGTCAACAAGCAGAGAAAGAACTATCCAAAACAGAAGCTATCATCAATTCAATGACGAAGAAAGAAAGGCAGAATCCGGTATTATTAAATGCCAGCCGAAGGCGACGCATTGCGAGTGGATCTGGCACAACTGTACAGGATGTGAACCGGTTGATGAAACAATTCCGTGAGTCGCAGAAATTGATGAAACGATTGAAAAAAACAGGTGGACGCGGTATGATTCCGAAAGACCTGTTCCAATGAACATGTCAGCAATAAGCAAGCAGGTTTGTGCGGCCTTCTCCGCAACCTCCAAAACTGCCGGGTTTGCGCAGATATGAAAAGATGAAGCATAAATATACAGGAGATTTATAAAGAAATGGTACGAATTCGTTTACGACGTGTTGGGGCAACAAATCAACCCTCTTATCGCATTGTGGTGGCTGACAAAGAAAGCCCTCGTGATGGGAAGTTCCTTGAAATTCTGGGGCATTACAATCCTCGTACTGAGCCATTCACTTTTGAAGTGCAGGAAGATCGTGTCTATGATTGGATGCTGAAAGGTGCACAACCCAGCGACTCTGTGGCGCAACTGTTCACCAGTGTGGGCTTGATGGAACGTTATCAGCGTGTCAAAGATGGCGAGGATGCTGAACAAGTGTTGAAAGAAGCCGAAGAGTTTTACGCCAATCGCCAGGTGTCACCAAAAACAAGGCATGATTAGCCTTCTCGATCAAAGTAAGGGGGAATTTGATGGTGACAATTTTGGATTGAGGAAGGTATATTGTGAAAGAATTAATTGATTATATCGCCAGGTCTCTGACTGATGAACCTGAGCGAGTGAAGGTAACGCAGAAGCGCGCCGGCAATCGTGCGCGCATCGAGTTGCAGGTTGACAAACAGGATATGGGACGCGTCATTGGCAAAGGCGGCAAGGTAGCAAATTCCATGCGTGTCTTGCTTCGTGTCGCTGCAGCGCGCGAAGGCGCTCAGGCATCTTTGTTTGTTGTTGAACCTGAGTTATGAAGCGGCAAAGCACCGGTTCAGTGCGGAAATCAAAACAATCAGCAGGCTTAGCATCGATTGACAAGCCTGCTTCTCCTTTTGAACGGGGATATGTGGCGATTGGCAAATTTCGCCGCAGCCATGGTGTGCAGGGAGACATTGTTTTTGAGATTTTCACTGATTTTCCAGAACGCATAGAACCAGGCCTGCAGGTGTTTGTTGGCGAGGAGTTAACAGCCAAAACAGTTACCACGCTCAGGCCGCATCAGAATGGCTTAATCCTGCACCTGGATGGGTACACCAATCCTGAAGAAGCAGCAGCCCTTACGAACATGGTTGTTTTTCTGCCGATTGACCAGTTACCACCGCTCCCAGATGATGAGTTTTATCATCACGAGTTGTTAGGACTGACGGTGGTTGATGTTGACGGTGCAGAACTGGGGGTTTTGGAAGAGATTCTGGAAACCGGGGCGAATGATGTTTTTCTGATTCGTGACCGGTTCGGCAAAGAATTGCTGCTGCCAGATATTGATTCTGTTGTTCTCAAGATTCAACCGAAGCAAAGGAAAATTGTCGTTCAGCCACCGGAATGGTATTGAAAAATAGGTGATAGGCGGGGACATGGACAATAGAGCCTATTGGGTAGCATTTAACACAGTGAAAGGCATTGGCGCTGTCAGACTGAGGCTGTTGTTGGACCACTTCGGCGATCTTTCTCTTGCCTGGCAAGCACCCCAAGAGGCCTTTGTCGCAGCCGGGATCAATAACACGGTGTCTGATGCGATACTGCAAAGGCGCAGTTCTCTGAATGTGGAAGAATATTGGGAAAAAATCCAGGCGGCCGGTATCAATATCCTGACCTGGGATGACGAAGGCTATCCCAACCGCTTACGCGAAATTGATCAACCACCACCGGTACTGTATTATCGGGGAAGCCTCGTTTTTGAGGATGAATGGTCGGTCGCTATTGTTGGCACCCGCAGACTCACCTCGTATGGCCGCCAGGTAACGGAAGAATTGGCCGCCTCTTTGGCACGAAATGGCATCACCGTTATCAGCGGTATGGCCCGCGGGGTAGATTCAGTAGCGCATCAGGCGGCGTTGGATAATGGCGGGCGCACGATTGCTGTATTGGGTTGCGGTGTAGAAACCATCTACCCGCCAGAGAATCGTCAACTTGCTGAAAAGATTATGTCAGCAGGCTGTTTGTTGTCGGATTATGCGCCGGGAACGCCGCCAGACGCAAAGAACTTTCCCCCGCGCAACCGGATTATTTCTGGATTAGGCTTGGCAACCGTGGTGGTGGAGGCTGGCGAGCGCAGCGGTGCTTTGATCACCGCTTCCTTTGCGGTTGACCAGGGGCGTGAGGTGTATGCAGTGCCAGGTCCCATTTATGCACCACAAAGTAAAGGCACCAACAAATTAATCATGCAAGGAGCTCAACCATACATTTCACCAGAAGACCTGTTGTCTCTGTTGAACCTGGAAATGGTGGAAGAGCAAAAAACTGTGCGAACCACGTTTGAGATTGATCCGTTCGAACGAGATATTATCAAAATCATCATGAACGAACCTTTGCACATCGATGATATTTGTGCAAAGAGTAACCAAAGCATTAACATCGTCTCTGCGGCGTTGGTGATGATGGAATTGAAGGGACTGGTGCGGCAGGATGGCAATATGAATTACCAGGCCATTATGGAATCAAGACCTTTGTATGACGATTCAGACGGAAAGTGAGGAAATTGGTGATGAGAAAACCGGATTTTTACGCAGTTATCATGGCGGGCGGTGGCGGCACCCGACTTTGGCCCTTATCGAGGCAGAATCGGCCGAAACAAATGCTTTCGCTGGACGGTAAGCGCACCCTTTTTCAACATTCCGTCGACCGGCTGAAAAGCGTCTTTGATCCTGACCATATCTACATTGTTACTGTGCAGGATCAGGTTGAAGAATTGCAGCGGGAGTGCCCGCAAATTCCACAAGAGAATTACCTGATCGAACCAATGCCGCGCGGGACAGCTTCGGTGGTAGGATATGCTTGTGTTGTGATTAAGAAAAGGGATCCGAATGCAGTCATGGCTGTGTTGACCGCAGATCACTATATTGAGAATCGCTCGCTGTTCCTCAAGTTATTGCAACAGGCTTACGAGCTTGCCCGGCAAAATTACCTGGTTACGTTGGGGATAGAACCGACCTATCCAGCAACGGGGTATGGTTATCTTCAGCAGGGAGAGGAAATCAATGGGTTGAATGGTTCGAAGGCCTTTATGGTCAAACGTTTCCGCGAAAAACCTGATCTGGAGACCGCCCAAGAATATGTTGATTCCGGGTTATTTTATTGGAATTCTGGTATGTTTGTGTGGCATGTAGAAGAAATCTGGCGCCAATTCTCTCTGCATATGCCGCAGCTAAGGCGCTTGCTGCAGTGGATCTCAGATGGCCTGGGAACTGATGAGGAAAAAGCCGTTATCGGCCAATTGTGGCCCACCATCAATCCGGAAACGATCGACTATGGCATCATGGAAGAAGCGGACAATGTTGTCATGATCCAGACAGCCAATTTGGGATGGAATGACATTGGCAGCTGGGATTCTCTGGATGCGGTCTTGAAAAAAGATGAAAATAGTAATATCCTAATAGCCGCGTCTCACATAGGCTTTGATACAGAAGATTCTGTCATCTGCAGCGACGGAACTGGCCGACTGATCGTTACGATCGGTACGGATGAGATCATTATTGTGGATACAAAAGACGCATTATTGGTTTGTAAGAAAGATGATGCACAAAAAGTAAAAGATATGGTACAGCATCTAAAACGTTTGGGTTTGGAGCAGTATCTGTAAGTAGAGGAGTTTTATTGGTGGAAACGTATTGTGTAAAATGCCATGAAAAGCAAGAAATGTTGAATCCGGAACCGGCTTTTAATAAGGCGGGGGCACCTGTCACCAAAGGCGTGTGCAGTGTTTGCGGAACAAAGATGAATCGCATGGGACGTACCCCGGCGCATGAAGGCATGCAGCCATCAGAAGAAATTATCAAAGCGAAAAAAACTTCACGGCGGAATGGGAAATTGGTGATTGTGGAATCACCTGCCAAAGCGAGAACCGTGGGGAGGTATCTCGGTAAAGGCTATACTGTAAAAGCCTCCGTTGGGCATGTACGTGATCTGTTACGCTCACAGCTTTCAGTGGATGTTGACAATGACTTCACACCCAAATACCGGGTACCGAATGATAAGCGTGATGTTGTGAAAACCTTAAAAAAAGAAGCACGACGATCCAGTGAGATCTATCTCGCTACTGACCCTGACCGTGAGGGCGAGGCGATTGCCTGGCACTTGCAGGAGGCGTTGGAACTCGAGGATGAATTGACAAAACGCGTTGTTTTCCATGAAATTACAAAAGATGCCATCCACGAAGCCTTTTCACAGCCAAGGGACATCGACATGAATCTGGTTGATGCCCAGCAGGCAAGGCGGGTATTGGACCGGCTGGTGGGTTACAGCCTCAGCCCGCTGCTTTGGCAAAAAGTGCGCAGCCGCCTATCAGCTGGCAGGGTGCAATCGGTGGCGCTGCGGCTGATCGTTGAACGAGAAAGGGAAATTGACAATTTCGTTTCAGAAGAATACTGGTCGATTCATGCCCTGGTGAAACAACTGGAATCGAATGAAGATGATGCCTTTCTGTTGAAGTTGGCGAAGATCAACGGAGCGGATTTCAGGCTTGGCAACCAGCAGGTTGTCGACGATCTGTTGGGTGACATGCAGAAGGCACATTATGTTGTCCTGGGGGTCAAGAAAAGTGAAAGGAAACGAAACCCGTCGGGCCCGTTCACGACCAGCAGTTTACAACAGGAAGCGTCGCGCAAACTTGGTTTTAATACCAATAAAACCATGCGCATTGCTCAACAGCTGTATGAAGGTATTGAACTTGGTTCAGGCGAACAAACCGGTCTCATCACTTATATGCGTACGGACAGCATGAACGTATCATCCTCGGCGCAAGAAGAAGCCCGACAGGTGATCTTGAACCGTTTTGGGCAAGAATTTTTGCCGGAATCAGCACCTGTATACAAAACCAAAGCACAGGGAGCACAGGAAGCACACGAGGCAATCAGGCCAACCAGCACAATGCGGAGTCCCAAGTCGTTGAAAGAAGTACTAACCAAAGATCAACACAAATTGTATCAATTGATCTGGCAGAGATTTTTAGCTTCACAGATGGAACCTGCTGTATTCAGCACAATCAGTGTTGAGGTGGAAGGAAAAGGCGACAATAGCTATCTTCTCAGGGCTTCGGGGCAGGTTTTGAAGTTTGCCGGCTTTTTGAAGGTGTATGAAGAGGGGATTGACGAAGATGCGGCCAATGGTGAAGAGAATATTGCCATCCCTGTGGACTTGAGTGATGGGGAATTGTTGGATTTGTTAAAACTGCAACCTGAACAGCACTTTACACAACCGCCGCCCCGCTATACAGAGGCGAGCCTTGTGCGCGCGATGGAAGAAAATGGCATTGGCAGACCTTCCACTTACGCGCCGACTATTCACACCATTCAAACCAGGAATTATGTATACCGTGAAGAGAAACGATTATTCCCTACCGAAACCGGCATTCTGGTCAATGATTTGTTGGTCGATTATTTTGATGATCTCATCAATGTCGGCTTCACCAGCCAGATGGAAAACGAGCTGGACGAAATTTCCATGGGCAAACAAGAATGGCATCATGTGGTGGCTGATTTTTACCAGCAATTTTTGCCGGATCTTGAAAAAGCCAGACAAGAAATGCCGGAGGAAAAACTGGAACCTGAGAAGGTGGGGCGCGATTGCCCAGAATGCGGTCACGAACTGGTCATCCGATGGGGCAGGTTTGGTAAATTCATCAGCTGCAGCGACTTTCCCACCTGCCGATATACAGAACCGTGGTTAGAAAAGATCGGTGTATCTTGTCCGGAATGCGAAACAGGTGAAGTGGTTAAACGAAGGACAAAGAAAGGCCGCACTTTCTACGGCTGCTCACGCTATCCTGACTGTCAATTCACCAGTTGGAAACAGCCATTGGCAGCAAAATGCCCTCATTGCGGCGGCACGCTGGTAATCAATAATAAGCGTGAGGCGGTTTGCCTCGCATGCGGTGAGAAGGTAGAATTGGCTGAGGTTTTAGAAACTAATTCGGCTGAGTAATGTAACGGGCATAAAACTTGCAAAAAGGATAGGTGAATGGCATCCCCTATCCTTTTTGTATAGTAAGTAATAGGTAAGGGTTCTGGTTTTGTTATTCCTGGTAATTTGACTACAATTATTTAATGAAAGCTCTTGCAGCGGAACGATAGTGAAGGAGTCAGTAATGCTCGAGAAAATCAAGGAATTTATCCAAAAACCGATCGGCATCGCCGTCAGCGGCTTTGTGGTTGGTTTGTTTTTTGGTTTGGTTGTTTTGGGATGGTGGTTGTGGCCAGTACGATGGTATGATGCTGGCCTGCCAGATTTGCATGAAGACCTGCGGGTTCAGGTGATGGAGCAAGCAGTTAATGCCTTTGCTGAGACCGCAGATGAAGATGCTGCGATACAGGTGTATCTGGGGTTTGGCGCGAAGGCAGCCGATACCTATCTGCTCATGAGAGAGAACGATGAGATCATAGCGGAAAATTTGATGAAATTTGATCGGTTACTTGAATCTACCGGCAATCTGCCCAAGGGGGTGGATTTTGTTGCCGAAGACGAACAACCTTTGGATGCCGTAGAGGAACAGCCTGCGGATGTCGCGGAAGAACAGCCTGCGGTTGTGGGCGAAGAAATCTCCGAAGAAGTTGGCGTTATTGCTGAAGAAACTGAGCCGGTCAGTGATAGTCGTGCTTTACGCACCATCGGTACTTTGCTGGGAATATTTCTCATTTTCCTGGTTTTGGGCGGCGTGGTATTAATCTATCTGTTCTTTATCCGTGGTAATAAAAATCCGTTTTCAAAGCCGGGTAGAGGCAGAGAACAAGAAAGAGATCGTTCATCAATTCAGCAAACCGCACAAGATTATGATGACGATATGATCCTTTTTGATGATGAATTTGAGGAGGACGTCTATGATGAGACGATCCAGGCTTCTTCTGACGAATTCTTCCATCAGGAGCCAGAACGCAAACCCCGTGTGGCCCCCATCCAGCGTTCGGTGACCTATGTGCACAGCGACACCGGCATCAATGATCTTGACACACAATATGCCCTGAAAGCTCTTGAAGATCCGAGCAGGACAGTGATGGAATATGGTGTTTCGATGTCTAATTCACACACTGTTAATGGTGTAAAGTATGCGCTGGCTTTTGACATTTTTATGTTCAGCCATCCAGAACAAAAGCAAAAAACCAGGGTTTTGATCACAAAAGACCAGTTTAAAAAGCCGGAAGCATTGCAGATGTATGAGGGAAAAGGTGAGCCAGTGGCTATCCAGGATTTCAATGTATTTACCCTGGAGACACAACAATATCGCCTAAATGGCAGCATCATCGAGGCGATCTACTCGGTAGACCAGACCACAGGTGAGACCTATTTACAGCAAATGACCATTGACCTGGTCGCCCACTATCTATAATCACCGATTAGATATCAAAAAAGCGCATCATCGATGATGCGCTTTTTTTGTCGTTACTTTATGTCAACAATTTTGACCGTGTATTGTCCAGTAGGGCTGTCGACGACAACCGCATCGCCAACTTTTTTGTCCAACAAGGCTTTACCAATGGGAGACGAAAAGGATATTCTGCCATTGGCAGGATCTGCTTCTTTGGAACCCACAATGGTGTATTCATCAGTTGGAAAATCGTCTTCCTGGATGACGACTGTGTTACCGATGGTGACGATGTTGGTATTTTTCTCCAACTGGTCAATGATCACCACGTTGTTTAGAGCGGCTTCCAATTCCTTAATTCGGCCTTCCAAAAAAGCTTGATCTTCTTTGGCGGACACATAATCGGCGTTTTCTGATAGGTCGCCCATTTGAATGGCGGCACGCAGTCGTTTGGCAATTTCTTCCCGTGCCGGGCCTTTCAGCCTTTCCAATTCTGCTTGTAATTCTTTTTCACCCTGTTTGGTTAAGTATGAAACATCTGCCATGGAAACCACCTTTATTTTTCTATCAATAATGAATGTCTAAGTAATTCTATCACTAAGGGTTGATATCATTATTAAATATTTTCTGATGTTCATCAATCGCATAGCGATCTGTCATCCCGGCAATATAGTCACAAACCGTACGTTCAAGACCTACCTTAGGAATGCGCGTTTGTATGTGTTCAGGCAATATAGTTGGTTTTTCTATAAATTGCTGGAACAAATCTGTGATGATTTTTTCCGCTTTGACTGTCATACGCATCACCCGGGAATGCTGGTATAGATTTTCGAATAGATAGTCTTTCAGAGCCCGGTTTTGTTGCGTCAAAACGTCATCATAACCGACAGTATAGGATGTATGCTTTATGATTTTTTCTCGATTTGTCAGGTGGTAGTGGTTGATGGTAAGTTCTGTATGTTCCAGCAGTTGATGAATTTCGTAGCCGATCAGTCCACGGATAATCTGGTGGCGCTGCCGATCAGTCAACATACCTTCATCTGTTACAGCGGATTGATGGATTGCAGCCTGCCAGAGAGCAAGGTGTTTCAATGAGTCTGGTGTCAACATGCCTGAGCGTAGGCCATCATCCAGGTCATGTGCGGTGTAAGCGAGGGAATCTGCCACATCAGCGATCTGGGCTTCGATATGCCCCTGTGTGGTTTTGGTCTCATAACTATTCGCTTTTGCCTTATGTTTGGTGATGCCTTCAAGGGTCTCATAAGTGAGGTTGAGGCCTTCAAAATGGGGGTATCTCTGTTCCAGTTCAGTAACAACCCGGTAGGTTTGGCGGTTGTGTTCAAATCCTCCATGAGTGGCCATGAGTTGATCTAAGATTTCTTCACCAGCATGGCCGAAAGGGGGATGACCGATGTCATGTACCAGGCAGATAGCTTCTGTCAGGTCAACATTCGCGGCTAACCCCAAGGCAATCGATCTACCGATTTGGGCTACCTCCAGGGTGTGAGTGAGTCTTGTCCGGTAATGATCACCCTCATAGTTGATGAATACCTGGGTTTTGTATTCCAACCGGCGAAACGCTGTGGTGTGTAGAATGCGGTCCCGGTCACGTTGATATTCAGTGCGATATTTTGGCGGGGCTTCATCATACATTCGGCCTTTTGAGGAGGCGCTGAGTGTAGCATAAGGAGCGAGATGTTCGTGCTCCCACTGTTCTATTTGCTGTCGAGTGATAAGCATGGATATTCAGTTTCCTTCAGTGATGGTGGTTCCGATTGTTTGACCAAGGAGAGCTTTGGTGATATTGCCTGCTGCGAGCCCTGAAAAAATCTGTATCTCGATACCTGGAAAGCGGTTGACAACGGACACCATTGTTTCTACCTTGCTTAACATACCCCCGGTTACGTCTGTAGCAAGGGCAGCCCCAAGATGCTTGGCTATTACCGGAAAGGTTTGCGTTGTTATCTCGTGAATGATGTGTTCTTGTGCGGGGAAGTCCTGCCAGATGCCTGGCTCGATACCTGCCAACAATATTTTTTCAGGGTGTAGTATATGGAGAAGGCGGATGAAAATTTCTTCGGTCGAAATAATTGTGCCGCCCAGAATCCCGTCGAAAATCACATCTCCATACACAAGCGGTATAAAATGATGCTGCAAAGCTTCCAATAATGGTCTGGTTTGCCAATGCGTAATCTTTTTGCCAGAAGATATGGCGGCAGAAGATAGGGGGAATGGAATCACGGGTAACCCGGCTTGATGACATTCTTTTACAACAATGAGGTTCAGTTCTCTGGCAGCCTGCCACACCTGGAAAAAACCTTGCCAGCCTTTCTGATTGTGAACGCCTTCACGGGTTCCGAATTGGTGGGCAACCGAATGGCCATAGGAGCCCGAGCCATGTCCAATCACGAGTTGTAGATCGGGTGTATTTTCTATGATTTCTTTTATTTCACCGACTGCCTGGCGGATAATGTCCAGGCGGGGAGTGTTAGGTTTGTCTTTTTCGGTGATCAGCGAACCACCCAATTTCAGAAAGACCAGTGATTTTGCAGTTTCATTCATACCTGAATTGTACACTGACTTAATTGATGCTCCCATGGTCAGTCGCAATAGGGGTGGTCATTATCTGTACCCCTCCTGCATTTTCCAGTGACGAACCCACGAAATCTTCTTTTTCCGGAGAGCAAAGGGCAATGATAATCCCACCACGACCTCCACCTGAGAGTTTGGCACCCCACGCGCCAGCTTTTATAGCCGTGTCAACAAGTCTATCCAACACAGGGTCTGATACGCCTAAATCGCGCAATAATTGATGGTTTTTGCGCATAGACATACCGGCAAAGGGGAAGTTGCTGCTCTGAAGTGCCTGAACGCCCTCAAGACAGGTTTCTTCGATTGCAGTAAAAATACTTGTGACAGTTTGAGGCTGATCTACCAACTTTTGCCTGACATAGGCAACGGTTTCATGGGTGGGGGTTGTGTGTCCGCTGTTGGCAATTACAAGAATTGCTTCACCGGTGATGGAAAAGGTTTGCAGAGGTTGGTTCTTTTTGAAAATAACTGGCTGTTCAAAACAAACCACGGTATTGTCGATGCCAGATGGTGTACCATGGTGGATTTTCTCCACCTCATGGACCAATTCTGAAAGGATCTGCGGTGAGAAATCTATTTTGTGGAATTGAAAAAGGCTTCGCAGCAGGGAGGCTGTTACCGCCGCACCTGAGCCCATTCCGCTGCTTATCGGTATTTGTGATTCAATACTGATGGTGATGGGCGACAGGGCAACGTGCGGGTGCCGGGCATAAAATAAATCTATGGTGAATTTTAAAGGGTGGCTATCAGCGAGGTCTGCATAATCAGCATCAAGATCAATCATCGGCGCAACGATGTGCGTGCCCAAACTGTAATATCTATTGCCAATACTGCTGGTTGCGCGGATGGCAGGCAGCGGGATGGCAGCTGCCTTATAGCCATGAACCACAGCATGTTCGCCAAATAATATTACCTTCCCGGGTGCTGAAGCGGATATCATTTGCTTGTTGCTTTAGAGCAGATAGAAAAGGATGATCACAGAAATTCCCCAAAGCAGGAGTGTGATCTGCAGGGGGCGATCTGTCATCAGAATTTCTTCGGGAGCGCCACCCACTCCTGTAAATTCGAGGAGGTAGTTGTAGCGGAAGATTCCATAGACCACGAACGGCACAGTGAGCAGCATATTAAAGTTGCCGCTGACGCTGGGAGCAGATATGGTGTACAGGCTATAGGCCATCAGGGTTGCAGATGAAACTATGGTTAAATACTTGTCAATCAAGTCGATGGAATAACCGCGTAATGATTTTCGATGGTTTTCTGCAGAAAGCTGTAGTGAAACCAGTTCTGCGCGGCGTTTGCCGAAACCGATGTAGAGAGCCAGAAGTCCGGTACACATATAGAGCCAGGGCGAGAATCGTTCTACCTGAATCAAGGTAACACCGGCGCCAACCCGCAGCAGGAACCCTGATGCCAGTACCATGACATCGATGATCGGCTGGTTTTTGAGAAACGAAGAGTAGGCCAGTTGAATGATCACATAGGTTAGCATCACCAAGAAAAATGCAGTGGAAAGGAAAAATCCGCTTGTGAGACTGATTACTCCTAATAAGGCTGAGGCAGCAATAGCAATAGGAATCGGCAGTTTGCCTGAAGCTATGGGGCGGTGTTGTTTGCGAGGATGCTGGCGGTCTGCTTCAATGTCCAACAGGTCATTCATGAGGTAAACCGCACTGGAAAGCAAGCAGAACAGGATCACGCCTGCCAGCGTTCGCAATACGCCCTGCCAGTTAAATAACTGGCGATCAAAGATGAGGGCGGCAAACAAGATGATATTCTTGACCCATTGGTAAGGCCGCATAGAGCGCAACAGTGCTTTAAACATGGGAATATATTATCATTAAATAATGATACAAAAGAACAAACAACACCATAGTAAACGAATACCGGAGCAGCGATAATGGCAAACAATAACCGCCTTGATAACGAATTGGTAAAAAGAAATCTTGTCGAGAGCCGTACGCTTGCTCAACGCATGATCATGGCAGGTGGAGTGAGGGTGGATGATGTTGTTCACCTGAAACCTTCCCACCGCGTTAGTGATGACAGCCGTATTG
>Ga0334886_1004056_pt1 | contig 12378 bp, 10 predicted proteins | sample GraSluR1_MG_9_FD_207232 | JGI IMG/M metagenome (GOLD analysis project Ga0334886, IMG submission 207232) | Sludge microbial communities from methane-producing bioreactor in Wageningen University, Netherlands - Granular Sludge_27_06-R1 | ecosystem: Engineered > Bioreactor > Anaerobic >...
TCTTCTCTCATTATCCCTTCCCCTGTTCAGGTCATCCAGACTCTTTTCGCCCTCTTTCAATCCCCGCAAATATGGAATGCGCTTCTCTCCACTTTTGGTAAGGGCTTGTTGGGAATGGTCATCTCTTTAGGGCTTGGAATCCCGATTGGTTTTGTGATTGGTCTGTTCCCGTTGCTTGATCCCTTTTTTCAACCGTTTTTGATGATTCTCCGCGCGATGCCGATCGTTTCCTGGTTAACCAGCGTTCTGGTCTTGTGGGGAATGGGGTGGCAGTCTCCTTTATTTATCGTGGTCGTGACGCTCTTGCCCTTGATCATTTACAATGTCGCATCCGGTGTTCGTTCGGTCAATCGGGGGCTTCTTGAGATGGCTCATGTCTTTCGGGTTTCTCTTTGGAATCGCCTTACTCAGATATACCTTGGATCAATGTTCCCGTTTCTCTTTTCATCCATCCAAGTTTCGTTGGGTACTATGTGGAAAGCCACGATCGCTGCTGAGTTTCTCATTGGAGACAGTGGTATTGGACTGCGGATCGCCTGGCATAAAACCTACTTGGAAACGGACCGGGTTCTTGCCTATACTCTCCTTGCTGTTGCATGCGGAATCGCATTCGAATATCTTTTAATTGGGATATCTTCTCTCCCATGGTTTCGTCGATGGAAACTGAACAAAAACACCTATGGGGATACGAAAAAATGATTGACATTCGAGAAGTATGCAAAGACTTTCGAGAAAAAAAAGTGATTCAGAACATCAGTCTGTCTCTTCGCAAGGGAGATCATATCGCTTTAGTAGGGCCCTCTGGGTGCGGAAAGTCCACTTTGCTTCGATTGATTGCAGGGTTATTGCTTCCTGACTGCGGTTCTGTGGAACGAAGATGCAACCGCCTGGGTTTTGTGTTCCAAGACGATCGATTAATTCCTTGGAAAACAGTTCGGAAAAATTTGGCCATTGTTGGAGCTAAAGACTCAGACATCGCGATTATGCTCCAAAAAGTTGGTCTGGAACGGGAAGGAGAACGGCCGCCTGTTTTTTTAAGCGGAGGCATGAAACAGAGAGTCAATATTGCCCGCGCACTCTTGTACCACCCGCAATGTCTTCTTTTGGATGAACCGTTCCAAAACCTCGACGTGAAAAGTCGGAATCGGTTAATCAAGCTCATCCTTACCGATTGGGTTTCCAAAGATAATGCCTCTATACTGGTCACGCACCAGCTTCGGGAAGCTATTGTCTTTTCCCAAAAGATTGTTTTTCTTTCATCTCCCCCATCAACCATCATCGGCAGCTGGGACATCGACAAGAAAACCGGAGAATCCGAATGGTCTTTGGATGAGGTCTTGGAAATCGAAAAGGAAATATATCATGTATATCCCAGCATGTTCTTATAACCCCGAGCTCCAAACGCAGAGGAAGAACCCTCGTTGGTTCTGAAAACCCTTGTTTTTGACTTCCTCCTCGTTCTCACCAGTTCCTTGCTTGGCACATTTGGTCTGTATCCGCTCATGATCGGGTTTCTCCTTTTTGGATGGATCGCTGTTCATCGGATTTCTCCGATGTATTCCAGCGCTCACTCGGTAGCCATTGGAATGCAAACGAACATCTACCGAAATGTTCGTTTGATGAGTCGTACCATGTGGCTTCCACTTTTAACCAGTTGTGGGCAGTATGTACTACTTTCGCTCATTCAACCGTTGATAATCGATGCAGACCAAACCCTTCTACTGCTCAAAATGCTCTGATATGACGCTCGATTTATCCCGTTTGCCTTCTTCCTATACCTGGTTCCTCTGTTACAGTAGGGAGAAGAGCTGTTTCAAAAGCGAAAAGGAGGAATTCAATGAAGATTGGAATCATGCACTTTCGTGTGGGTGAGACGGACGGAGTTTCTTTAGAAATTGAAAAGCAGATTCAGGCTCTGACTCAAAGAGGCTTTTCGGTCATCCGTATTTCCGGAGAAACCAAAGATGTTGAATCATCCGTATTGGACGGAATCGCTATGAACGACCCAGAGAACCTGGATATCTTTCACGCCTCGTTTGCGGATTTGGGCACCTTATCTCCCGATGATTTGGAACGGAAGATTCTCAAGAAGGCCAAATCAATTCAGAAAAAACTGACAACCTTCATCCAACGCGAACAATTGGGTGGTCTGATCGTTCACAATATTTGGGCTTTGGGGTGGAATCTGCCTGCTGCCATTGGAGTAACTGAATCAATCAAAGAAACTGGGATACGGGGAATCGGTCACAATCATGACTTTTATTGGGAACGGTCTCAGTATGATCAACCAACCACGCCCTTTATCCAAAAGATCATGGAGCAGTACCTTCCCCCTTCCGGTCCTGGCTTTTTCCATTTCGTGATCAATCAAATTGCGCAGAATCAGCTCAAGAGACGAAAAGCAATTCCTAGCGTTGTGCTTCCCAATGTTATGGATTTTCAGGCGCCTATGTGGAAAAGAGACGGGTTTTCCGAAACCATTCGCCCCAAGCTAGGCATTGCTCCGCACGATCTGGTATTTTTACAGGCAACCCGGATCCTTCCAAGAAAAGGAATCGAAATGGCTTTTGACTTTATTGAAGCCTTCCAGGAAGTTTTTGCATCACTTGACCGCTCTTCTCGACAGCCAATTTTTACAGGCGGCCCAATCCTTCAAAAAGATTCTCAAATCCATTTCGTACTTTGTGGATATGCGGAACAACAAGACCAGGATTACCTCGCGCTTTTGCACCAAAAGGCGTTAAAACACTCCTATTCGACCCATTTTTGCGGTGATCTGGTAGGTCAGACAAGAAGCGAAAACCCGGTCCGGTTTTCTTTGTGGGATATGTACACAATGGCGGATATCATAACCTATCCAAGCATTCAAGAAGGGTGGGGCAATCAGCTTCTGGAAGCCATTTTTGCAAAAAAACTCATCCTCGGGTACGAGTACCCGGTCTTCCAAACGGATATTGGTCCAAAGGGAATCCGAATCATTTCCTTGGGGTCATCGGCGCAAACAATCCAAAATAACCTCCGAGTGGTGCCAAAACCAGACATGGACCGAGCGATACAAATGCTTGCTGACTTGCTTCGTGATCCTGCCGCTGTTCAAGACTGGGTTTCATCAAACTTCTCGATTGGAAAAGACTGCTTTTCTTTGTCAGTTTTGGGCGATGCCCTTGAGAAAGCTTTTTTCCAATAACCAAAAAGCCAGATACGATCTGAGGGGCAAACTCCTTTTGTCCAAAACCATGATATAATCGAAAGACATTATGGGTATTCCATACACCCTTGTGGGCACAGGATAATGGAGGTGAATCCCCATTGGGCAGAGTTGCCATTACAGGTCTCGGAACGATTAATCCGATTGCGTTGACCCTTAATGAGTATGAAATGGCTCTGAAAGAATTGCGTGTAGGCATCCAACGAATCACGAAATACGATCCAGTCAATGAGATCGTCCAGATTGCGGCAGAAGTAAGAGGGTTTGAAGCAACGGAATATATGGAGAAAAAGAAAGCCAAGCGGTATGATCCTGTGATCAAATATGCCATTGCGGCATCCAAAATGGCGCTCGAGGATTCAGGACTCGATATGCAAGGGAGTTGGAAGACCCAAGCTGCTGTCACAGTTTCATCCGGGATTGGCGGTATCCATACGATGATGGCTGAATTCGATTCGTTTCAGAAATTCGGTTCCCGGTACACTTCTCCCTTTTTGATCCCCATGATGATCCCAGATATGTCGGCAGGCGCGGTGGCGATGGAGTTTGGATTACAAGGTCCGAACTTTGCAACGATCAGTGCGTGCGCAACTTCTTTGCACTCCATCATCATAACCGCCATGATGATTCGGCATGGATACATCCAAGTCGGGATCTGTGGCGGAGCGGAAGCGGTCATTTCTCCTCTTCCTATTGCCGCTTTTGCCAACATGATGGCTCTTTCCCGGAACAACGAAGACCCTGCGCATGCCTCTCGGCCATTCGATCAAGAACGGGACGGGTTTGTCATGGGCGAAGGTGCTGGAGTGTTGGTGCTGGAGGACCTTTCACACGCCCTAAACCGAAAGGCCCGGATCTATGGGTTTATTGACGGATTTGGAATGAGCGGCGACGCCTATGACTTTAGCGCAATCGAACCGGGTGGGGAGACAGTAGCACGAGCGATGAACCATGCCATTGCCATGGCTGGTGTCGCAAAAGAAGATATCGATCTGGTCAATTGCCACGCCACCAGTACCCCAAGAGGCGACAAATCGGAACTGATCGCGTTACAAAACCTCTACAGCAGATCAAGCAAAAGACCTGCCCTGCAATCGACAAAAGCCATGATTGGCCATGGGCTGGGAGCAGCTGGCGCGAATGAAGTCATTGCTTGTATCCTGCAAACTCAAAGAGGGTTTGTTCACGGAACCGCGAATCTATGCAATCCGGACCCGCAAGCGGAAGGGTTTTGGATTCCGACACAAACGATAGAAAAGCCCATCCGTTTTGTCTTGAAAAACTCTCTGGGTTTTGGTGGTCACAATGCCAGCATCCTTCTCTCGAAGGATTGAACGGAATGGAAAGCAAAGAAATCCTTCAGATCGCTCCTCATAAATATCCCATGCTTCTTGTTGATCGGATCATTGAATGTACCGAAACATTCGTCCGAGCAATCAAAAACGTCTCGATCAACGAACCGTTTTTTCAAGGGCATTTTCCTTCGCATCCGATATATCCGGGCATCATGCAAGTCGAAGGGATTGCGCAATCGGCTGGTCTTCTACTCCGCCAGTATTTCCCCGATCCCTCCTCCAATATCCCCCTATTCATGAAAATCGAAGAATCCGTTTTCTTAAAAGCGGTCCGCCCTGGAGTCCAAATGATTTACGAAGTGTGGCTTACGCAACGATTGGGAGGTGTTTTCAAACTAAAAGGCAAGGTAATTGTCAATGGGATTGTTTGCACCAAAACGAAGATTATGGTGGGATGCGTTCCAGCCATCCATGAAAAAGAGACCATATGAGCAAACCGTCTCATAATGTTCATTCATTTCCCGAAGATACCGAGACAATCATCCATCCTGTGCAAACAAAAAAAGACAAACGAAGGTTTAGGGATTTCCCGAGCCATCTACATAAAGGACAACTTTATTGGGTCCCTATGCTCCGAAGCATGGAAGCAAAGGTGATACTCAAAGAAGACTCACCTGTCTTAAAGGGAGGACCCCACCAGTTCTTCCTCGCTCTGAAAAACAACCAATGTGTAGGCCGAATATGCGTTGGGATTGACAAACTGATGAATCAGCAAAAAGGGCAACGACACGCCCATTTTTTCTTTTTCGACTGCATAGATGACCGGTCTGTTGCTCGAAAACTGCTTGGTTCTGCTGAGGAGTGGGCCCTTCAGCAAGGGATGGATATGATCAAAGGACCGATTTCGTTTACCAACGGCGATGATTTTCGTGGAATGCTTTTAGAAGGGTTTGATCGAATCCCACCCCTTTTTTTGGCCTGGAATCCTCCCTACTATCCTCATTTGATGGAAGGATACGAGCCAATGTTCAATTACTCCGCCTTTGAATATGATCTTCAAAAACCGATCTCGCAGGATCATGAACAATACATAGAGCGAGTTCTGGAACACTATGGATCCTTCGAACCGGAACGGGTGCGAAAGATGAGCACGCAAGAAAAGATTCAACGCCTGTTTCCTGTCGCCTTTGACCGTTTTGGGTATTCAATGGAATCTCCTGATTTTTCGAACATACCCAAAGTGGCTGAAGATTTGAAGTTCCTGTTGAATGAAGCCAATCAAGATTTACAGGAAGACCTCCGCCAATTCACGCTTGAAGACTGCATTGAAATCATCAAAGAGTTCAAGAAGATGCTGGATCCCTCTTTAGTGGTTTTTTGCGTCTATGGAGGAAAAAAAGTCGGATTAGCGGTATGCATTCCCAATTTCAATCCGATCATTCAACGCATTCATGGGAAACTCCTTCCTTTTGGGTGGATCCGATTCCTAAGAGAAAAGAACCGAATGAAAAACGCCCGTGGGATAATTTTCTACATTAACAAAGAGCACTTTCAACGAGGCATTTCTGCATTAATGATCTTGAAACTCCACCAAAACTTAACCCGTATGGGCTTCCGCTCAGTGGAATTCGCGACCATTGAAGAGAAAAACGCTTCCATGATGATGAATATCCGGTATTTGGGTCTTACAGCTTCTCGGAAGTATGTTGTCTATGGAAAAGGTCTTTGCGAACGCAGATCGAATCCCATGGCAAATATGCTATAATCCATTTGAGTCAGTCCTTTATCAATTCCAACAAAGGGGGGAAACCTATGGCAATTGAATTTCGCAATCGGCACTTTATAACAACCCAGGATTACTCTGTCGAAGAATTGGCAATGATGCTGGACCTTTCTTTCGATATGAAAAAAAAGTTTGCTCTGAGTGAGTCAACCCGCTATTTGCCAGATAAGACGCTGTTTATGATCTTCTTTGACGAATCAACACGAACCCGGAACTCCATGGAAGCGGGTATGACTCAACTGGGGGGGCATGCCCATTTTTTGGCTCCTTTGCATATGCAAATTTCCCATGGAGAGACCCCTAAAGACACCGCTATGGTCTTAAGCCGAATGGGACATGGCATTTCGATCCGACACTGCAAACATGGATTTGGCAACTCCTATCTGCGCGGTGTCGCTGAATGGTCGAAAGTGCCTGTGTTCAACCTTCAAGATGATGTCTACCATCCGTTCCAGGTCATGGCTGACATGATGACCATTCAAGAGCAGTTCGGGAAAGATCCCCGAGGCCTGAAAGTAGTCGTGTCTTGGGCATACGCGGAATCTCACCTCAAACCACTTTCAGTTCCTCAATCTCAGGTTCTCATGTTCCCTCGATTTGGGATGAATGTCACCCTTGCTTATCCCAAAGGGTTCGACTTAATGCCCGAAATTATGGATCAGGCGCGTGAGAATGCGCGCAATACAGGAACGAAGCTTGAAGTGGTCCATGAAATGGAAGAAGCCTTCCGTGACGCCGATGTCATCATTGCGAAAAACTGGGGCGGTTTCTATGTCGGATCGACTGAACAGGAAATCCGGGAAAAACAAGCAGAGCACAAGGATTGGATTTGTGATCGGAAAAAGATGGATTTGGCCCGCAGTCGAGCCGTTTATATGCATGCCCTGCCAGCGGATCGGAATAAGGAAGTCACCGATGAAATCATTGATGGAAAATGGTCTGTCGTGTATGATGAAGCCGAAAACCGCCTCCACACAGCAAAAGCCATAATGGCCCTAACAATGGGGGGGCGTCCTTGACCGAAAAGGCTCCCGACTCTGGAGTCATCCGAAATGGAGCCATATGGATTGGGGCTCGGATTTTTCTGGTTGACATGCAAATCACCGGTAATACCATCACTTCAATCCAGCGGACCGGATTGATCAAACAGAATTCTGGGTGGAAGTACGATGCTCAGGGACAAACGATTCTCCCTGGGCTTATTGATCCTCATGTTCATATGCAGCTCGATGTAGGTTCACATATCTCTGCAGATACATTTGCTTCTGGTAGCCGCGCTGCTGCATTCGGGGGCATCACTCTGTTGATGGATTTTACCGATGTGGTCACGGAGGGGGAGGATCAGCTTTTCTTCTTCCTGCAACGCAGAAGGAAGGAAACAGCCGATTCCGTACTTCCGATTGCTCTTCACCTAACTGTTGCTGAACCCAAGATTTCTCCAGAGCGGTTGGTGGAAATTGCTATACAGGAGGGAATCAAAGGGATCAAAGTCTTTACGACATACAAAGATTCGGGTCGGATGACCGGAACCGGTTACCTGCACGAGCTTCTGAGAGCAGCAGCCAGAAAGAATCGGCTTGTATTGGTTCATGCGGAAAATGACGACTTGATCTCTTATCAAGGAAAGAAGATGGAAGGCGCGCTTGTTCCCGTTTCAAAACTTCCTTTTGTTCGCCCTTCGATCTCTGAGTCCGTTGAGGTCATGAAAATCGCCCACTTGGTAGAAAAAACGGAAGCAAGTGTATATTTCGTCCATATTTCCAGCGGAGCGACTGTCGAAGAACTGCACCGAAAATATGGACATTTGCTTGGACGGAGAATTTTTGTTGAAACATGTCCCCAATACCTCCAGTTGGATCAAGATGCATACCAAACCGGAAGGGGATTTTTATACGCTATATGCCCACCCTTACGAACGGTGGAGGATCAGAATCTATTATTGAAGCATCTCGCAGAAAAGCGAGTCCATACGGTTGGAACGGATCACTGTCCCTTTCTCTTCGAAGAAAAAGAAAAAGGGGCCTCAGATCTTTCCAAAATGGTCTATGGGATTTCAGGCGTAGAACTAAGCTTCTCTCTCGTTTTTAACCGACTCAAACCGATGCTAAAAGATGAAACGCTGGATCGGTGTTCCAAAGTCTTTTCTTCCCAAACAGCCAAAATTTTCGGTCTTTACCCCCTCCGAGGAAAAATCACCCCAGGCGCACCAGCCAACCTGACCTTTTTCGATCCAGCAAAGAAATGGACCGTCCATTCAAAGGAGTTGCGCATGAATACCGATTACTCGCCATATGAAGGCTTTGAATTGGAGGGGAAAGTGGTCAGCACCATGGTGGACGGCCGATTTTTGGTACAAAATGAGCAGTGGGTGGGTGGGAGAGCATGACCGATCAATATCGCAACCTCATAGAGAAATATCCGGAGTTAACCCTTTCCTTGGGTGATGAACCCCGAAAAACCCCATTCTTTCGACCTTCTTTCGACCAGATGTATATGGCGATTGCATTAATCGTAGGAAAGCGCAGCACATGTTTACGCGGACAAATCGGAGCGGTTATCTGCAAAGACACCCGGATCATTTCGATCGGGTATAATGGCGCGCCTTCCGGTATGGCCCAATGTAATCAAGAAGGATGCATCATTGATACCCAACGCGGGGGGTGTATTCGCACCATTCATGCCGAACAAAATGCGATCGCCTATGCGTGTCGGATCGGAATCCCGATGGAACGCGCCACCCTTTACGTGACCCTGAGTCCCTGCATCGATTGTGCCAAACTAATTATCGCATCGGGTATCAAACGGGTTGTCTATTACGAAGCCTATCGCAAAGGATACGCGATCGATTTCCTCATCCAGTCTGGAGTTCAAGTGGAACACCTTCCTTTCGGGATTCAGGAAATGATCTCCCAATTCCCTTAGAGCAGGTGGTTCATATGATTCAGGAACGGAATCAAACATGGTATATAGAAGACGCGCGTGCGCATGACATTGCGGACGAGTATGGCACCCCAACGTACATATACAGCAAGCGCGCCATCCAAGAAAACATCCGAAAAGTAAAACTGGTATTTGGAGATGTTCCTACTCAAATCGGATTTGCATGCAAAGCCAACGATAATATCCACCTGATGAATCTTATGGTGCAAGAGGGTTGTTCGCTTGATGTAGTAGGGCGCTGCGAATATCTTCTGGCACGCCACGCCGGAGCTTCCCCTGATCAGATTGTCATCAACGGCAATGCGATATCTCTTTCGGACATTGCATTTTTCCTTAGAGAAGGGATCCACTCCATCAATATCGATTCTCACGAAGTTTATAGCCATGTGATGGATATGGTTGACGTCATACAGCCATCCATACGGCCTTTGTTTTTCCTCAGGGTAAATCCGGATGTTGACCCTTTGGTCCATCCCTACGTTTCTACCGGTCTAAAAAAAAGCAAATTTGGAATCCCGTTGGCGCAAGCAGAGGAGATCCTCGATCATGATCAGTTGGGCATTATCGGCATTCACGCTCATATCGGATCCAATCTTCAGGAGGTTTCCCCCTTTGTCGAAGCACTAGACAAACTAAGCGCTTTCGCGCAATCCCACCCCAAGATCCGGCACCTCAATATGGGAGGAGGCTGGGGGATTGACTATCTGCATGACGGAACCGCATTTTCGGTCGAGAAGTATCAGAAGCAGATCCTTCCTAAATTAAGCGGATTTGAACCGCCCGTTCTTCTTGAACTGGGGAGGTTTTTGATCGCAAACGCAGGGATACTCGTCAGCAAGTGCCTTTATCATAAGAAAGGGCACAGTCGGCATTTTTTGGTATGCGATACCAACATGGCTCATTTGATCCGTCCCGCCTTATATCAATCCTTTCACAAAATCATCCCCTTGATCTTCCATACCGACCAAAGAGAGAAAACCATTTACGATGTGGTGGGTGGTTTGTGCGAGTCAGGAGACATACTCGCTTGGGACCGTGAATTGGCAAGGGTGGAACCCGGAGAACTGATCGCCATTCTGGATGCGGGCGCGTATGGGTTCTCGATGGCTTCGAATTACAATGCGGCCCTCCGCCCCGCAGAAGTATTGGTGGATGGCTCAAAATTCCGATGCATCCGGAACAGGGAAACGATCGAAGACATTTTGCGATTGATGGAGGTGTGAATTTGGCATTATCCTTGAAAAAGATCCCAATTCCTTACGATGTTGAGCTTATATACCTCTTCGGACAGAAAGACGTAAAACTCCGTTCTTTCCGAGAGCGATTTCAAGTGGACATCAGCGCAGTCGATGATGAAATTTGGGTACGGGGAGAAGATTCGGGACAGGTGGAATGCGCAGTTCGAATGCTTTCCGAGTTTGTGCGGATGGTTCAGTTGGGCCATGTTCCCGATGATATGGAAACAGAATACCTTCTCGACCGATACACCCAGATAGGCAAAGAATCTGGGCAATCCAACGATTCCATTCCCAAAGATGTAGGCTTTCAATCTCCCGTCCTTGGAGCCCAGAGCGCATTGCTAAAGATGGCCAAGGTCAAACCGAAAACCAAAGGCCAAGCCAAGTATTTGGAAGCAATGAAAGAATATGATATCGTTTTTTCCATCGGCCCTGCAGGTACAGGGAAAACCTATCTTGCCGTTGCTATGGCCGTGGAGGCGTTAAAGTCCGGAAAAGCGCAGAGAATTATATTGACTCGTCCCGCCGTCGAAGCAGGAGAACGATTGGGGTTTCTGCCTGGCAGTTTAGTCGAAAAGGTGGATCCCTATCTCCGGCCTTTATATGACGCGCTCTTCGATATGATCACGCCGGAACGATTTCAATTCCTGAAAGAAAAACAGATCATCGAAATTGCTCCATTGGCTTATATGCGGGGAAGAACGTTGAATCATTCTTTCATCATTTTGGACGAAGCGCAGAACACGACCCATCAACAAATGAAGATGTTTCTCACAAGGATCGGCTTTTACTCTAAAGCCGTCATTACAGGTGACATTACTCAAGTGGACCTTCAAAAGGGCGTGGCCTCTGGGCTGGTGGAATGCCAGTCGATTTTAGAAGGAGTCTCTGGAATATCCTTCGTTTCTCTGGGAAAACAGGATGTGATTCGCCATCCTTTGGTAAAAAGCATTATCGATGCATACGAAAGATTTGAGGAGACGCAACCAAATGCAGAATCGACGGATGGATAAAACGATTCCGGCTCCACAAATATTCAAGCATTTCCAACGGTACGTTCGGATGAATTTGGAAATGTTCATCAATGCCCTATTCTTAAGCCTTGTGTCAACACTCACCTTTGGAAATCAACGGATCCTCTTCTTCCTCATGACTTTCTTTTTTTTATTCGCAATCGAACTCTTGATTTGCGAAACCGCTATTGTCAAAAACCGATTTTTCTTGTTGCACAGAAACTACCGTATCACCTTTTATTCCGTACTCCTGTTTCAATGCACGCTAAACACCTTGGTGGGATTCTCAATGGGCCATTTGAGCGTGACCGTTTTCCTTGGGGTTGCGATGGTGGCTATCCTTTTTGGGAAACGAGCCGGCCATGCGGCCGCCATTTTCATTGCCTTTCATGCCGGAATCCTGTTCCCCAGCAGCGCGCCGTATATTCTTTTCTTGCTCCTCACTGGTGTTGCGACAGCCAGTGTGGTTCAAGATATCAACCGTAGGATCGATCTCGCTCTGTATTCTTTTTTGCTCGGAGCGGTGAAAGGGGCTTTCTTCCTTTTATTGATGTATGCAGGATTGGAACGATTTCTCTTGATGGACCTGCTGGTTGTAAGCATTTTGCCTCCCATCTCTTCTGTTCTTGTTGTGGGGATCTTGCCTTATGTCGAATGGGGAAGCCGGATCTATTCCAACATCGGTCTGATGGAGTTGGGCAACCTGAACCAACCCCTCTTAAAAAGCTTATTGGAGAATGCCCCAGGTACCTATTATCATAGTTTTATGCTGGCAAACCTTTCTGAAGCAGCCGCCGAGAAAATCGGCGTGAATCCCATCTTGGCGAGGACAGGTGCGTATTTTCATGACATCGGAAAGATAAAAAAGCCGCTCTTTTTCGTTGAAAACCAAACGGATGAA
>Ga0334886_1004087_pt1 | contig 12274 bp, 8 predicted proteins | sample GraSluR1_MG_9_FD_207232 | JGI IMG/M metagenome (GOLD analysis project Ga0334886, IMG submission 207232) | Sludge microbial communities from methane-producing bioreactor in Wageningen University, Netherlands - Granular Sludge_27_06-R1 | ecosystem: Engineered > Bioreactor > Anaerobic > Unclassified...
CTTCCGATCTCTTCCTCCGGCGAAGTGCTGGCCCTCATGCGCCGCATGAACGAGGAGAACGGTCAAACCTTCGTGATCGTCACCCACGACGCCAGCGCCAGCGCCATCTGCGATCGCATTGTACGCATGCAGGATGGCGAGATCCTGGCATCGGAGCCGGCCAAGGAGGCGCAAGCATGAGCACTCTCGCGAACCTGGCCGCGGGCAGCGTGATCTTTATGATCGGCGCGGTCAGCGCCATCTTGCTCTTCCTCGCCTATCTCTCGGCGCGCAACCCGGTGCTGATGAAGATCGGGCTGCGCAACCTAGTGCGCCGGCCTACCCAGGCGATCCTAATCGTCCTGGGGTTGACTCTGAGCACGATCATTATCATCAGCGCCTTCGGCACGGGCGACACCCTGAGCTACTCCGTGCGGCGGCAGGCTGTGGCGGCCTATGGCCAGGTTGATGAGATTGTGGCGCCGCCACTGCTCACGTTGCTCGCCAACCTGGAGGACGGCGATGAAAGCGCCCTGGATGAACTAGACGCAACCGTCGGCGACTTGACCAGCGGCGGACTGGGCAGCGTGTTGGCCTTGGTGCGCGGCGGGCTGCCCAGCATCGAGGGGGCGCGACTGGAGGAACTGCGCGCCGAAGCCGAGGCGGACCCGCTGATCGACGGCGTGGCCGGGGCCATCGTCTTTCCCACCATTCTGCGCAACACAACTACCGGCGCGGGTGAGCCGCTTGGCTTCATCTACGCCGTGGACGACCAATATCCGCGGACCTTCGGCCTGCTTAGCGCAGACGGGCAGCCGCTGGAGATGACTACGCTGCAGCCGGGCATCGGCAATGTGTTCCTGCAGGCGAGCCGTTTGTTCAGCGCCGCTTCGGAGTTGGCTGCCAGCTTTGGCGGCGAGGACGCGTCGCCGCTGATGCAGGCCGTGGCCGGGCTGGGCGCGGTCTTCACCGGCGTGGCGCTAGGCGATCTGCCCGAGTTGAGCCTCGACCTGGCGACGCTGGAGGAGCTGGGCGTTGACACCACGCCGCTGAAAGAACTGGGCATCGAAACGCTGGACCTGGAGACTATCGCGGCGGCGCTGGGCGTGTCGGAAGAGGGTACGGCCGAGATGTCGGCGGTGGTGGATGATACGTTGAGCGGCATCGGTTCGATGGCGGATGATCTGCTCAAGGTGTTGAACCTGAACACGCTCGGGGCTGAGGTCGACCGGCTGCTGGGCCAGTACGGGCTGCAATTGCGCCAGGGCGATCTGTATCTGAGCCGTTTGGCTGCTGAACGCTTGGGCGCAAGGGCGGGCGATGTGGTCGAGGTCTTTGTGGGACCATTGCCCGTGCGCTTCCGCGTGCGCGCTGTGGTCGACCAAGCCGGCCCGCTCAGCGCGCTGGCGCCGGTGGTGATGCTGCCGCTGGAGGAGGCGCAGCAGTTGCTGTTCATGAACGATCGCGTCAATGCCGTGTTGGTCTCTAATACAGGCGATGAGTTGGGCGGGCTGGAGCACACCGAGGCAGTGACCCGGCGGCTCGGCCAATTGGCGCTTGACCCGGCCGCCGTCGACCGCGTGGCCGCCATCCTGGCGCGGTCCGATGTGGGGCCGGTTGTGCAGGACGCTGCGCCCGCGCTACTGACTCAGACCTCCATGCAGGCGGATGAGGAAGCGCCCGCGTTAGTCAAGGCTTTTGTCGAAAGTATCGGCGAGACGCTGGGCGTGCGCGCAGCGACGCAGGAAGAGGTGGACGCGCTGCTAGCCGCGGCATCGGGTACGGCCGGCGACGACGGTCTGCGTGTCATGTTGGCTAATACGAACCTCCGCACATGGCTGCTCAATCAGGACCTGCCTGCAGACGCCCGCGTTGAATTGAAGGAGGCGCTGGCCGATCTCAACCAGTTCGAGGTGATCGAGCCGCTGAGCAAGGAAGCGCTGCTTGCGGTGGCGACGGTGGGCGGTACAATCTTCTCATCAGTCTTCTCGCTCTTCGGCGCACTTTCTATCCTGGCGGCGATCTTGCTCATCTTTCTGATCTTCGTCATGTTGGCCGCCGAACGACGCAGCGAGATCGGCATGGCCCGCGCCATCGGCGCCCAGCGGCGGCAGGTCGTACAGATGTTCGTCACCGAAGGCATGGTCTACTCGCTGGTCGCGGCGGCCGTCGGCGTGCTGGCGGGCATCGGCGTCACCTTTGCGATGACCAGCTTCATCGGCCAGTTGTTCAACAATCTGACCGGCCAAGTCAACCCGCAGGCTACTGGCATCTTCGGTGTAAGCTTCCACATCAGTTGGCAGTCGGTGGTCATCTCCTACTGTCTGGGCGTGATTCTGACATTCGCCGTGATCACCGTGTCCTCGTGGCGGGTGAGCCGCATGAACATCGTCAGCGCTATCCGCGATCTGCCCGACCGCGGGGCGGGGCGGCGGCGCACGCTGCTGCACGGGGTCTGGGTCTGGGCCTTTCCGGCGCTGTTTGCCGCAGGGGGCGTGGCGTTGCTTGTGCGTGAACTTCCGGGCGGATGGCTGGGCCTCGCGCTGCTGGGAATGACGCTCCTGCTTGCCGGCGGGATGCTGCTGGCTGGGCGTGCGCTGGAAGGCCGCGTGCAGCCGCGGCGGCTAGAGCGCGTCGTCTACAGCACGATCGGCCTGGGGCTGCTGGCGCTGTGGACGCCGCCGTGGCATCGCTGGCTCGCCCAGGCCGCACCCGGTCTGTTCGACTATACGCCGCTGCAACTGCCGGTGCTGTTCCTGCTTGGCGGCCCGCTGACCGTGGCCGGGGCGATTATGGTGATCATGGTCAACGCCGATTTTCTGGCATGGCTGTTTAGCTCGGCGCTCAGTTTCGCGCCTTCGCTGCGGCCGGTCCTCAAGACGGCTATCGCCTATTCGCTGAGCAGTCGCTTCCGCACAGGCATGACCATGCTGCTCTTCGCCATGATTATGGCGACCGTGGTGGTCATGGCCGTTGTCGTCGACGCCACCCAGAGCCTGGTGGAACTGGACGCCAACAGCACGGCGGGCTTCGACATTGAGGTGTCGTCGACGCTGTTGAGCTTCTTCAGCCCGGTGGAAAACCTCGAAACGGCGCTGGCGGAGATTGCCGATGACCCTGTGCTAGACGACATCGCCGCAGTGGGGCAGGTCTCGCGCAAGGTGCTGCGCGCCCGGGCCGATGGCATGCCCTGGAAGCGCTCCGGCGTCAACGGGTTGAACGACGGCTACATCGAGCAGGCGGCGCAGGTGTACAGCTTCCAAGCGCGGGCCGAAGGCTATGCGGACGACGCCGCGGTATGGGAGGCGCTGCGCACGCGCGACGATGTGGCTATCATCCTGCCGCGACTATTGGCCGGCGACGGCGCAGAGAGGCGTCCGGTCCCGTCGGAAGAGATGGAGTGGGACGACGACGGCTTGCGCATGGACGGAATGTACTTTCATGATGTACACATCATGAATGCACAATTGCCGGATCTGTTTGTGGAACTGCGCGCAGATGTGGAGGCGGGCGAAGAGGCCCCTGAACCGCGCCGCGTGCAAGTGATCGGCGTGCTGGAGGACGACACGACGCTGGCCCGGAGCGGCATTCAGACCGGCGAGCGCACGCTGGAAGCGATCTTGAGAGAAGCCCCGCCTGCCGAGAGCATGTACGTCAAGGTACGCGAGGGCGCCGACGTGCACGCGGTGGCGCAGGCCATCGAGCGCGCCTTTGTCGCATCGGGGCTGGACGCGGTGGTGATGCTGGAGCGCTTCCTACAGGGCCAGCAGTTAACCGCGGGGATATTGCGCCTGCTGCAGGGCTTCATGGCGTTGGGGTTGCTGGTGGGCATCGCCGCGCTGGGCGTGGTTTCTGCCCGGGCCGTGGTGGAGCGGCGGCAGCAGGTGGGCATGCTGCGCGCCATCGGCTACCAGAAGGAGATGGTCGGGCTGTCGTTTCTGTTCGAGTCGAGCTTCATCTCGATCATGGGGCTGCTGATCGGGGCGCTGGCAGGCGTAGTGCTGGGCGGCCTGGTGATGGAGCTAGGCTCACCTGAGATGGCCGGGACGCCGAGCGCGCCCATCCCGTGGGGAACGATTGCGCTGATGGTGGTTGCGGCCTATCTGTTCTCGCTGCTGACCACGATTGCGCCGGTGTGGCAGGCCACGCGCATTTATCCGGCGGAGGCGCTGCGCTACGAGTAGGCCGGGCGGTTCGCCGGTTGTGCGATAGGCGAACCTGACGAATTAAACCGATAAGCGAAGGGAGCGGCGCGTTTAGCGCGCCGCTCCCTTTTTCTATTGGCCTTTATTGGCGTCGAAGTATGTGGAAATCATGCGATGCCTGTGCTTGGCAGTCAAATATTGACCAAATTTGACCATCTTCATTACGGATTGCAAATTGTGCGCAACTTTTTGTGCGATTCTTCGTCATGTTATGTGAAATGATGTAATTGCGGTTGCGTGATGGCTGGCGGATGCCAAGAAAATATCCGGCAAGCGGCCAGATCGACAATCGCCCAGCGGCGCAGGAAGTCGGCTGGAGAGCCGGTCCGGTCCCGATGACCGGGCTAAAGGCAGGAGGAACTCTGACTATGCAAATTCTCAACCAGGCGCTGAATCGATCTGTTGTTCTGCATCTTTGTAACGCAATCTTGATCCGTAAGGGAAGGAGTATCCGTATGAATCGCACGAGTATCGCAAATGCCGTCGTGGCGATCATGGTCGCCGCGCTCGCATTTGCGCCGGCTGCTGTGAGCGCGGGGCCGTTGACGCCTCCGCCGCTTGCCATCACCGGCCCGCGCATGAGTCCGCCCGTGATCCCGCAGCCTTTCTCTGACCTGCTGGCGAACGCGCCGCTCACCGCCAACGCCCTCGAGGCGAACGCATGGGATGACGGTCGCAACCAGGAGGCCCCAGGCCGCGGCATTCGCCAGACCTTGACCGGCTTTGGCGCAGGGCTGACGTTGTACGATTCGCCCAACGTGTGTAACGACTTCAACGCCGAGATCGGCTGGTCTGCCGCAAACGGCAACATCGACATGTGGACCGACTGGTATTCCGGCTGGGCGCCTTTTGCCCTCGACGACGGCGAGTACAGCGCCAACAACGTGGCCTTCACCCGCGAGCGCGTAGTCGGCCCCGGCAACCGCTACAACGACGCCGAAAGCAAGGACAACCGCGAGGAGTATGCCATTAAGATCGCCGGACATCGGCCCTATGCCGCCGGCCTCGGCAGCCCGCGCATTGCTGTGCCCGCCGGCTTCGAAGGCGGCCAGGTGCAAGTCAGCGTTCGCTATCTGATCTGGGATCACGATCAGGGCGGCGGGCCGGGTAAGGACGGCCTCGATTATGACTGGGCATCGTTGGGCGTCAAGCCCGGCGCAGAAGGCGACGCCGCACTCTATGCCAACGGCTACGTGCGCGGCGAATGGGCGCAGCTGGTCAACACCGTGGATTTGGGCGACGCCCAAGATATCATGGTGCTAGTCCAGGCGCAGTCGCCCGCCTTCCTGAACTCCAACATCTACTTGGATGACATCAAGATCGCCTTCTTGGCCGCAGACGGGACCATCAAGTACCTGTCCGACTGTACGGCCGAAGAGGCCATCCGGTAACGTCATCCGGCAAACGTAAGCGGTACCGAGAGCCCGGCGGATCGCTCCGCCGGCCCCTCACTTTCGGCCATTCCGGCCGAGCAAAGGAGCATTGAACGTGAAATCTCGCAGTAAGTTCATCCTTGTTAGCGTAGCAGTTGCGATAGCGCTGGCCCTGACCGGCGGTTTGCTTCTGAAGAGTGTGCAGGCTGGCGGCTGGGCGGGACCTAGCCCCATGCACATGTCGCCTCACGGCATGGGAACCCATGTCAAGGGCGGCGCCTGGTTCACCCCTCCGCGCCTGCCCAAGTTCGTGGAACGCGACCTCCGGTCGAACTGCGACCGGCTCTTCTACAAGTTGAAGGGCGGCCGGTACGAACAGATCTATCTGCGCTGCAAGTACGGCAATAGCACCCACGACTACAGTCCGGACTATCGCCGCCTGTTCTACTTCTATTCCACGCTGCAGATGACCGCTACGGTCGGGACCGACCCGGACGTATGCGCGACCGAGGGATCGGTCGTTGTGGCCGACGGGACGACCGTCTACTACTGCTACACCGCGACCAACACCGGCAATATCGCGCTGCCTCTGCACAACCTTGAGGACAGCGAAGTTGGGACCGTCTTCAGCGCCGAGCCGTATCTGTTGGCCCCCGGCGCCAGCGTGAGCAACGTGGACCTGGGCTACGAGATCAGCCACACCTTCACCGCGCCGCAAGCCGCGCCGCTGATGCGCGCCGGCACGTGGACGGGTTACGTGAGCGGCGGCGTCAGCGCCAGCGCCTCGGCGACTGCTGTGGTCGATGTCGCTGCCGTCGACATGGTGAAAACCGTGTCCGAGACTGCCGATGTCTGTGGCGAGACCAACGTGATCACGCCGACCGTCACGCCTGTATTGCCTTACTACTGCTATACGGTGAACAACATCGGCAGCATCACATTGCCCGTGCACAGCCTCGTGGACAGCAACCTGGGCGACATCCTGTCCGGTTATGCCTACGAACTCGGCCCAGGGCAGAGCACCTACACGATCACCGCGGCGACAGAAGAGCTGACGGTGACGACCACTAACGTGGCAACGTGGACGGCCTCGGTCGATACCGTTACCGTGACCGATACGGCGACGGCGACGGTGAACATCGAATAGCCGGCGTGTATTTGGCCCGCACCGTGCAGGCCGAACACACGCAAGGGGGAGGGGCCTCGCTGTCTTTGTGGCCCCTCCGATCCATGCTAGAATCTTCAGCACAGCCTCCGCCTGGGGGCTGTGCTGTTGCGTTTTATGGGCAAGAGATGTCTGGCGAGGAATCCATGTCCGGAGGAAGGCGGAGGGTCTGGGCGCTGGCGATGGCGGCGCTGCTGTGGCTGTTGGCCGCGTGTGCGCCGGTCGCTCCGCAGGCGCGCACCGGAACGGCTGCACAGCCGGAACCGCTGTTGGTCGCGGCGGCCGCGTCGCTGGAAGGCGCGTTCAACGAGATCGGCGATGCATTTGAGGCCGAGACGGGACAGCCGGTCGACTTCGTCTTTGGAGCCAGCGGCAACCTGGCAACCCAGATCGAGAACGGGGCGCCGTTTGACGTCTTTGCGGCCGCCAATGTCGAGTTTATCGAGCGGCTGGCGGACGGCGGGCTGATCGTGCCTGATACGCAGGCGGTCTATGCACAAGGCCGGCTGGCCCTGGCGGTCAACCGCGCGGCGGGCGTGACGGCAACCAACCTGGAAGACCTGCTGGACCCCGCCATCACGCGCGTGGCGATCGCCAACCCCCAACTGGCGCCCTACGGCCTGGCCGCGCAGCAGGCCTTGCACAGCCGCGGGCTGTGGGAAGCGCTCACCCCCAAGATCGTCTATGGCGAGAATGTGCGCCAGGCGCTGCAATATGTACAGACAGGCGACGCCCAAGCCGGCCTGGTCGCGCTTTCCATCGTCTCCGTGCCGGAGGTTTCCTTTACTGTGATCGACGCGGCGCTGCATGATCCGCTCGACCAAGCGCTGGCCGTGATCGCCGGTCGCCCGTACGAGGACGCCGCTCGCGCCTTCGCCGCCTTTGTCCTTGGCCCCGCCGGCCGCGAGATCCTGAGCCGGCACGGCTTCACGCCGCCGGGAGCGTTTTGACGTTGGGCTCCGGCTGGTTTCCCCTGTGGCTGTCGCTGCGCGTGGCGGGCGCGGCGACGCTGCTCGTGCTGATGGCGGGCATCCCGCTCGCCTGGCTGCTGGCGCGACGCAACTTTCCCGGCAAGGAGTTGCTGGGCGCTATGGCCTCCTTGCCGCTGGTGCTGCCGCCGACAGTGTTGGGCTATTACCTGCTGGTGCTGTTGGGCAACCAGAGCCCGCTGGGACGCTGGCTCAATGAACAAGGCTTCCCGCTGGTCTTCACCTGGCGCGGCGCGGTCATCGCCGCGGCGGCGGCCTCCTTCCCCCTCTTGCTGGAAACGACGCGCGCCGGTTTCGAGAGCGTCGACGTGCGGCTGGAGAACGTGGCGCGCACGTTGGGCCGCTCGGATTTCTATATCTTCTGGCGGGTGACGCTGCCTCTGGCCTGGCGCAGCATTTTGGCGGGCGTGGCGCTCAGTTTTGCGCGCGCATTGGGCGATTTCGGCGCCACCCTGATGGTGGCGGGCAACATCCCAGGGCGCACGCAAACCATGTCGATCTACATTTACGACCTGGTACAGGCCAACCGGCAGGCCGAGGCCAACCGCATGGTGCTGGTGATCACGCTGGCGGCCGTGGCCCTGCTCCTCGTCTCGCGCAAGTTCTCGCGCCGCATCCTGAGGTAGCCGACGGTGCTCGAAGTCCGTCTGTGCAAACAGCTCGATCAGTTTCGGCTGGACCTGTCGTTCAGCGCGCCGCCGGGCATCACCGCGCTCTTTGGCCAATCCGGCGCGGGCAAGAGCATGACGCTGGCCTGCGTCGCCGGGCTGGAGACGCCCGACACTGGGCGCATTGTGCTGGACGGGCGGCTTTTCTTCGACGACGAGGCGGGCGTCAACTTGCCGCCCCAACGCCGCGGCGTCGGCTATGTCATGCAGGATTACTTGCTCTTTCCGCATCTTTCCGTCGGCGGCAATGTGGCCTTTGGGCTGGCGCGAGCACGGGGCAAAGAGAAGGCTCGTATCGTGGACGAGGCTTTGGCGCGCGTGGGGCTGGCAGGCTACGCCGCGCGCCGGCCGTCGGAACTGAGCGGAGGGCAGCAGCAGCGGGTGGCGTTGGCGCGGGCGCTGGTCACCCAGCCCAGCGTGCTGCTGCTGGATGAGCCGTTCTCCGCGCTGGACGGGCCGACGCGCGTGCTCTTGCGGCGCGATTTGCTGCGCTTGCAGCGCAGCCTGGACCTGCCCGTGATCTTCATCACGCATGACTTGGCCGAAGCCTATCTATTGGCCGACCAGATCGCGGTGATCGAGGCGGGCCGCCTGCTGCAGATCGGCCCGCCGGGGTCGATTGTCTATCGGCCCGCCAGCCGTTCGGTAGCGCGGCTCACCGGCAACAGCAACTTTTTTGCGGGCGAAACGCTGCGCGTCGACGAAAGCGGCGCGCACATTCGCGTCGGCGATGTGACGCTGCTCGCTCCGCCCGGCAAGCTGGCGCCGGGGCAGGCGGTGGAGTTGGGGCTGCGGCCCGAGCGCATCATGCTGGTGCGCAAGGACGCGCCCGTGGGCAAGCGCGATAACCTGCTGTCGGGCGACGTGGTGAACGAACTGAGCGACGGCTTTAACTGCACGCTCTTTTTACGGCTGGACGAGGGCGGGCGTCTGGGGCGCGGCGGCTATGACCTGGAGATCACAATCCCGGCCTATGTCTACGAGCGGCTGCATGTGGCCGAAGACAAGCGCTGGTCGGTCACCGTGCGGCGCGAGGATGTGCATGTGTTCGGCGCCGGCGAAGAGCGGCGGGTATAGCGGCGCCGGCGGCGCGAAAGTCGCATGCGGAACTTTGCATATATGGTAAATTGCATGTATACTTTAGTTGAGGTCTGAGAAGCGGCTTCGGCTGTGCGATAGGGAAAGGCGGAACCGATGGCGAATGAAGCGATGCCGGACTATGAAGCCATCAGCGGGCGGCTCAAATTGCTGGCGCACCCGGAGCGCCTGCGCATTCTGGACGCCCTGCGCCGCGACGCCGAATGCGTGTGCCATCTGGAGGCGCTCTTGGGCAAGCCCCAGCCCTATGTTTCGCAGCAATTGCGCATCCTGCGCGACGCGGGCGTCATTCGTGACGAAAAAGAGGGCGTCAATGTCTTCTATCGCCTGGTCGACGCCGAGATGATCGGCTGGCTCGAAGCCATTTTGGGGCCGGTGCAGGGCGAGCACCCGGAGATGGCGCGGCACAAGAAGGTCATCTCATGTTCATGCCCCAAGTGCGAACCCGCGCCCATTCCGCTGTTGTATGAACCGGCCTGATCAAGACGTTCGGCGGGCTGCACGTTCCGAGTGTTAGGCGTGCAGCCTTTTTTCGGGGCAGTTATATGCAGAAAACCGCATATGCGGAATTGTAGATAGTAGATATATGGAGAATTCGATGACTCACCAATCGATTGCGATGGAAGCCGCGACTCCTGCCGCCCAGGGCGCCGAGGGGAGGGACCTGGGCTTCTTTGAGCGCTACCTGACGATCTGGGTGGCGCTGTGCATCCTCGCCGGGGTCGCCCTCGGCCAACTGGTCCCCGCCGTGCCCGACACCCTGACGCGCTTCACCTATGCTGAGGTGAACATCCCCGTCGCCATCCTCATCTGGTTCATGATCTACCCGATGATGGTGCAGATCGACTTTGCCAGCATTCTCGGCGTGCGCAAGCAGCCCAAAGGGCTGGCCCTTACCTTGGCGGTCAACTGGCTGATCAAGCCGTTCTCGATGTTTGCCATCGCCTGGCTCTTCTTGCTGGTCATCTTTGCGCCGTTGATCCCGGCCAACCTGGGGCGCGAGTACCTGGCGGGCGTCATTCTGCTGGGCGCGGCGCCGTGTACGGCCATGGTTTTTGTGTGGAGCTACCTCACCAAGGGCGACCCGGCCTACACGCTCGTTCAGGTTTCGGTGAACGACCTGATCATGCTTGTCGCCTTTGCGCCTATCGTGGCGTTGTTGCTGGGGCTGAGCGACATCGTCGTGCCGTGGAACACGCTCTTTCTGTCGGTCGTGCTGTACATCGTCGTCCCGCTGGCGGCCGGCTATGCAACGCGCGTCTATCTGATCCGGCATCAGGGGATGCCCTGGTTCGAGAATGTCTTTCTCCGACGCCTCGGCCCGCTGACCATCATCGGCCTGTTGCTGACGCTGATCCTGCTCTTCTCGTTTCAGGGCGAGGTCATCCTCAACAACCCGCTGCACATTGCGCTGATCGCCGTGCCGCTCATCATCCAGACGTTCTTCATCTTCGCCATCGCCTATGGCGCGGCCAAAGCGCTGCGCATTCCGCACCGCATCGCAGCGCCGGCGAGCATGATCGGCGCCAGCAATTTCTTCGAACTGGCCGTAGCCACGGCTATTGCGCTCTTCGGCGTATCGTCGGGCGCGGCCTTGGCGGCGGTGGTCGGCGTTTTGGTGGAAGTCCCGGTGATGTTGATGCTGGTGCGCATCGCCAACGCCACCCGGCGGCATTTCCCGGAGGCGACTGCCGATGTCGCCGCCTGACCGGCGCGGCCGGCTGGCGGACTCTGCCGGTTAACTCTGAATGGTTGTATGAAAGCGTGACGGAAACATGAAACTAACCGATGAATCGCCCAGCCGTCCTTCACTGGCCTGGACCGTGACGCACGCCCCGGCGGCGCTGTGGCAGACATTAGCGCCCGGCCTGGAACGCTGGCGCAGCGAGTGGAAGCCGCTGGCCGCGATCCTGGCGGTCTTTCTCGCCATCTACTACCTGCCTCTCGGCGCGGCGCGCTTCGACGCCGCCATCATGGAGGCGCTGGAGTTGGCGAAGTGGTATGCGCGCGAGCACGTGGTGCTGTGTCTCTTGCCTGCCTTTTTCATCGCCGGCGCCATCGCCGTCTTCGTGAGCCAGGCATCGGTGATGAAATACCTGGGCGCGAACGCGCCCAAAGCGTTGGCCTATGGCGTGGCGTCGGTGTCGGGCACGATCTTGGCCGTCTGCTCGTGTACGGTGTTGCCGCTATTTGCCGGCATCTATCGCATGGGTGCGGGGCTTGGGCCGGCCATCGCCTTTCTCTACTCCGGACCGGCCATCAACGTCCTGGCTATCATCCTGACAGCCAGCGTGCTGGGGCCAAGCCTAGGCATCGCCCGTGCCGTGGGCGCGGTGCTGTTTGCGGCGCTGATCGGCCTCGCCATGCACCTGATCTTCCGCAAAGAAGAAGCCGGCCGCAGCGCTGTCCAGGCGGTAATGCCGGAAGCGGAAGTTACGCGGCCGCTGTGGCAGAACGCGCTCTATTTCGCCTCGCTCGTGGGGATTCTTGTCTTTGCCAACTGGGCGCGCCCCCAGCAGGCGGGCGGGGCGTGGGGCGCGCTCTATAGCGCCAAGTGGGCGGTCACCGCGCTGTTCGGTCTGGGGCTGGGCGCGATGTTGATCGCGTGGTTTGGGGCGAGTTGGTGGAAAACGGTTGCAGTCGGCGCGGCTACCGCAGCGGCTGCACTGGCATTTCGCCATGCGCCGCAGGTTCCGTTTGTGGTCGGCCTGATCGGACTGACCGTACTGACCAGCAGCGACGACGATGAACTGGGCGAGTGGTTTGACCAAGCCTGGGGCTTTGCCAAGCAGATCCT
>Ga0334886_1004089_pt1 | contig 12266 bp, 8 predicted proteins | sample GraSluR1_MG_9_FD_207232 | JGI IMG/M metagenome (GOLD analysis project Ga0334886, IMG submission 207232) | Sludge microbial communities from methane-producing bioreactor in Wageningen University, Netherlands - Granular Sludge_27_06-R1 | ecosystem: Engineered > Bioreactor > Anaerobic > Unclassified...
GGCCGACGCGACGCAACCTGGTTGCGGCAGGACACCGCGGTGACCGGTGTCCGCCGATCAGAGCCGCGTCGGCCGACGCGACGCCCGCACTCGCAACCTGCTCTGGATGCGCGACTTGAAGGTGCTCTGGCGAGCATGCCGGTTTTTCACGCTGGCTGGGACCATCGAGACCACCGCAAGAGCCGATAATAACGCACGGGCCCCGCCGGGAACCCAGCCGCGAGCGTGCCCAGAGGCCCCCCTCACCACCGTCACGCTCGCGGGCCGCGCGGCGACGCCGCGTCGCACCGACTTTTCAAAGAACGGCCGCGCCGCCCTGGCAAGTGCCGGGCCGACGCGAGTCTGATCGACGCCGAGTGCCAAGCCGCATTGAAGGGGAAGACACATTCTCGGTGATTTGCCACCCTGTAGGTGGCACTAGGAGTCTACCAGGGCGCATCGTCAGGATCAAGCCCCGAGCCGTTTCCATCCGCGCGGCCTAGGCCGTTGAATTCCCGCGATATGCCGTTGATGACGCGTTTTTTGACCCACGGCCAGTAGGCCGGGGTCTCCAGCCATCGTCCGTTGTTTGCCGCGGGGCGGAGTTCTCGGGCCGAAGGGTCGGCCCAGAAGTTGGTGATTTCTTTGACCTTGGGGCGGTCGGCAGGCGCTCGCTTGCTCTTGGACCCCTTATTCTCGGCTGTGCCGTCACGGTCGGCCGAATTACGGAGCGCACCGAACTGGGACACGTCCGGACCAAAGCAGGCCGCACCCATGACCTTGTTCGTCACCGGCGCCCCATCGCTGTCGCGGCACGGCACATACCACCAGCGGCCGGGGAAGTCAGGATCAAGCAGCGCTCGCAGGCCGATATTCGCCGCGGCGTTGAGATCAGCCTGGATGGCGCGCCGAGCCTGGGAGCTGGCGGAGTCTGCGGCCTGGTCGTCGGTTGTTGGCGGCGCGGCGACGAACAAGTCGCCGCCCTGGCGGGGCACGCGGACGACTCTGCCTTTGCGCTCGTCTTCACGCCGTTTGGCCCAGCTATCATGCAGGTCAATCAGGAAGCGAGCTTCGGCGTCCGCGCTGTTCTTGTCATTGACCTTCTTCTGCGCAGCTTTGACAGCCTTCTTCCACCAAGGCGCGGTCAGGAACTCCTCGACCGGCACATCATCGCAGCGGATACCGGGCAGGCCGGTGCGGCTGCATTGGCGACTGGTGTAATTGGCGGGCACTTCGCGTAGGTGCAGGCCATAGAGCTGGCACCCTTCCTTGAGATACTTCTGCACCTTGCTGCTGGACCACTGCATGAGCATGCGGTTCTCGCGGCGGGTGCGCAGATCGTCCGGGCGGTAGTGTGTGAGGGACTCGATCACGACGGCGTGGCAGGGGCGATCCGTGCGCTGTCGCGGGCGCGCCGCTCCAGCCACGACCGAATCGCCCTTGACCCGGCCAATGCCCAGCGCCGCCTCGACAACGCGGCTGGCGAGCTGCTTTACTCGTTGTTCGCGAATGCGGTCGCGTATGTCGAGCAGACGCCGATTGAAGTTGACCAGCTCATCGTCGGCTTTTTTCGGCACGTTCTTGCGCGGATCGTCCGGCTCGGGACGCATCTTGAACGCCTTCAGAAGCTGGTAGAGCCCCGAGAGCGTGTTGATACGGCAAACCGAGAGTCCGCCTACGTGGCGAGCGCGAGCGCGGGCGGCCTTCTTGAGGGCGAGAACGGCGTCGTCATCGGTCGCCAAGGGGCGCAACCCGCGCGGCGCGATCCAGCGCTTCAACGTCCGCAGGATTCCGTCCTTGCCCAGCCATGTGGCGTCGTCGCTCTCCCAGCGCTGCTTCCACAACGCTGACCACGCAGAAAGGTCTTGATCGGCCAATCGTTCGGCAACGGGCTTGAGCACGTTCTCCAATGCTGCGCGCCGTGTCCGGCGCGCGGCGCCCGAAGCATCCTCAGTTTCGTCGGGTGCTGCAATCTCCGGCAGACCGAGCTTCTTCCATTCGTCGGCTGCCCACGTATCTGCCCAGCGTTTCCCGCTGAATAGCCCGCGCCAAAGGCCGAGGGTTTGCGCGAGCAACTCAACCCGTGCCGCGCGGTCGAGCACCTGCTGCCCACCACCGGGCGTGAGCTTCACTTTCGCGGTCAGGTTGAACGCAATGCGGGCGCGGTCGCCGTGGCGGCGAAGCGCGCGCGTTAGCGAGGTCACTGCTTCCGACATCAGCATATCGACGCGATTGGGCAGCGCGTCACGATCCTTGTTCGGGCCAGTCTCGTCGCGAACACGACCGACAGCATTCTCCCACCGGCGGACCGCGTCGGTCTCGTGCGGCGCGGCCCGGCGGGCCGGCTGCTCCTCGCCCTGGAGCTTGACCAGGAACTGCCGGTCCAGCCGCGCCCAGGGGGCCGGGTGCGGATTATCGGAAAGTCTGCCGGTCTTCGGGTCGCGCAGGAAGTCCTCGCCGATGCGGCGGTAGACAATCGTGCGTGGCCGACCGTCTCTGCCCGGTTGCTCCACGTGCAGGAACAGGGCGGCTTTGCCCGAGCTGCCCGCGACGACCTTCAGCCCGCGGGTTTCCTTCCTAAACGCTTCGGTTGTCAGAGTCTCCCACACGGCGCAGGCCGCAGCGAAGCGGTGGCCCAGGTCCACCGCGAGCACGCGCAGGCCGGGGAGGCGGGCCAGCGCGAGTTTGGCGAGTCCGTCGCGGCCCTTGTTCGTTGGCGCATTCGGGTAGTATTCGCCGCGCCGATTCGGCTCGATGCCGTGAGCCGCGGCATATTCAATGAAGGGACCGGAAGGGCGCAAACGCGGCGAGAAGGAGATCAGCCACCGGGTTTGGCGCAACAGCGCCTCGGCCTGTTTGTGCTTCCGCTTTTCCAGGTGCCGGGCAATCCGGTCAAGTTGCGCGCGGGGGGCCTGAAGCCGACCGTTCCAGTCCTTCTCCTCGAACACGTTGCGGATTGTCACAGCGTCGAATGCCCCGGCGGACGCCCGGCCAGGACGGTCCGCGCGGGTTACGGCGACCGCATCAGCCTTGCTGGCGGCGTCGAGCGCGAGGTCGGTCACGAGCCGCTTGCAGGACCAGCACAGGCCAACGTCATCGACCAGCTTTCCGTTCCACAAGCCCATCCGCAAGGCGTGGCGATCGCCAATCCACTGCCCGTCCTCCTTGACAGCACGTTTGCCGCCAGCGCGCGCCTTCGCCGCCTCGTGGCAGGCGAACTTGATGTTCCAGCGCGAATTGCCGAAGTCGCAAAACACCGGGTGGCGCAGGGGGTCGGGATGACGGTAGACTGGAATCTTGAAGCGCCGCATCTTGTCGCGCGCGTCATGTCCGTGCACATAGTCCTTCAGAATTTGCGGATCGGCCTTGCCGTCAATGCGCCAGACGCAACCCGCGTTGTCATCCGCGAGCGTTTCGAAGAGCTGGATATCGCCGAACTTGTCAATTACGGGATCGGACTGGAGCTCGCGGGCCGCCGCGATTCGGGCACGCTCCTGAAGCGTGTCCGTGCCGCTGCTCGTGCCCAGGGGCACGTTCGCGGCCAGTCTCTCCAGCGCCGCCTCCGAGAAGCGGTTGAGCCGGTTCCAGTACTTGACGACTTCGTCCCAGCCTTCGATCGCACGACCGCGGATGCGATACGCGCCGCCGGCCGCGATTGCACCCGATGACTGGCCGCGGTTCTGTACAAAGCGGTCGAGCCAGGCCGACGCCGCTGGTGGCACTTTGTTGAGGCGCTTGGCGTCTTCCTCGAAACCCCTTCGCCGGGCCTCGGCACGTTTGGTCCAGGAATGGGCGATGGAAACGCGTCGGGCAGCGTGGTCAAGCATCACCGAGAACTCGCCTATGTAGTCGCGACCTTCGCCGACCTTGAACCGCATGCCGCACTTCTGCTCGACAACCGCGCGGAGCGATGGCATCCACGCGGGGACTCTTCGCGTTCCGCCGGCAGCCTCCTTGGCATTCGCCTCTGCGTCAAACGTGGCTTGCATGGACTCAATCGCCGCTTTCGTCGGCCGTGCCGGGAGCCTGTCGATGGCCAGGCGACCGCTGGACGGGCGTCCCGTCTTCCACCCGATGGCAATCCGCAGCCCGTCTACGTCTGGCGGGCGGCCACCGAGTCTCTTCGACATATGGGCGATCAAGTCGGTCTTGCGGCCCCCGGCAAATCGTGAGAGATCCGCTCGCGCGAGGCGGCGCAGCCTATCCACGATGGTGCCTGTATCGCTCTTCTCGCCGGTCCCGAAGTTCGTGCTGCACCACTGGCGCGCCAGTATGCGAAACTCGGGGCCTTCGCTTGCGCCACCGGGACCGGGCTGCTCTGCTTCGACATCGGGCAATGCGAAGTAGTCCTCGCTGGGCCCGAAGAAGGTCATAGTGATTTCGGTCGCGTAATCGCGACTCAGCCCCTTGAACTCGGTGCAACGTTGGTCAAAACAGGCACTGCGATCAACCCATACCGCATCCTCCCGAATCCGCGCCGCAAGCGAATCGCCGCAGTCCGCGACCCAGTCTTCGATTTCCCGCTTGCCGACCCGACGACCAGACAGGATCGCGCACAGCGCGGCCAGCAGTTCGTTTCCGCGCACCAAGTCCGCGTCCTGCCCGGTTGCCACCCGCACGGAGCCGCCTGGGGCGCCGCGCTCGTCTTCGACGTTCAGCCAGGACAGCGCAAGGAGAATTCGCCGGTTCTTGCGGATGGCCGCGAGCTCCTCGGCACTCCGCTTCTTCCCCTTGCCGGGCGGCGGCTCGGCCAGTTCGTGACTCAACCCGCCGCGCAGCGTCAGCAGCCAGTCGCCGAAGACCCTGGCCCCCTTGTTGACGGCCTCGTGCGTGGCCCAGAGCGCGTCCTGCATCTCGCGCGTTTTGCGGACGGCTTCTTCTGGCGGGTCATCGCGCGAGATCGCCGGCCGCAAGCGCAGCGTGTAGGCCCGCTGCGTCGTTGGGGTCGCTAGGTTCTGATTCCCGGTTGCCTCGGACGGGCTGTTCTTCTTGGCCACGACATGCCTCCCCGAACCCCGTCCTCCATGCCAAGGGCTCGTTGGTTACAGCCGACAGACTGGAGCGCGGCAGAGCCCCGTCGCTTCCCGTGCTGGGCTCTGATCATGGGCGAAACGCCCACCTGTGGCAGACGGAACGCCCGTGCAGCCATCAGATTACCACAACCCCGCCGTTCTGTTGAGGGGGCGCCGGACCGAGCGCGATGGCGGACTCGCGGGCGGCGTCCTCATTCGAGCCCAGGTCGACGATGAGCACCTGGTCCACCTTCAGATTCAGCACGTCGCGCAGGGCGTTTTCCAGCCGGACCCGATCGATGTCCTTGAGGGTGCAGTAAAACACTGAGTACTGCCAGGGCTCTCCGTACGCCTTCATCAGCCTGTGGGTGCGGCGCAGCCGCTTCGGGTCGCGGACGTCGTAGCAGACCAGATAGCAGCGTCGCATGTCTGTACTCCCGAGCGCCGCAGAAGCCCGCCGCTACCGCGTCGTCAGGAACGCCAGAGTCGGCACCTCACCCAGCAACCAGGCGGCGATCAGTCGGGCATGCAGCATCAGCATCCGGCGGTAGGACAGCCGGTACTCGAAGACCGGGTGGGTCACCTCGGTATCCATCCGCCGGCCGTACGCGGAGAAGAACGCCTTCCGCCCGGCGTCGGTCAGGGCGCAGCCCGTGGCCGACTCCAGGAAATGACCCTCCGTCAGCTCCCCACGGTTGAATGCCGAGACGGCCACCGAGTCGGCGATCAGCGGGCGGAACGGCTCCAGGAGATCAAGGGCCATGGCCGGCCGACCCGGCCGCGTGGCGTGGAGCGCACCCAACGTGGGTTCCAGGCTGGCCAGCCGGCACGCCGCCGTGCATTCGTTGGTGAGCATGGAGTAGCCGAACGAGAGGACGGCGTTGATTGGATCGGGCGGCGGACGACGCTGCCGGCCGTTGGCGTCGAACCGTGCTGCGATCTCTTTCACCCCCTCCTTGAACATGCCTGCGAAGTGCTTGAAGTAGATCGCCGCAGCGTTGCCCTCGTGCCCACGCAACTCGTCTATGGTCGCGGCGCGTTCCGCCGCGCCGACGCACTCCTGCAGATCCGCGGCAGTCCGGGCCGGCAGGTCAGCGTGGTTGCGCATGAGCAGCGTGCGCTGGTTGGCGATCTTGGCGATCGTGACGGCCCTGGCAAGGTCCAGGGCCTTCGTGGATCGGTCCAGGACCCGGACCTGCGCAGCGCGCACCGCGGCACTTGTCGGACCGAGCGGATCCATCATGGCCACCAGGCGGCCGGCGGCCGAGAGGAATGCCACCGGTACCTCCTGGTCTGCCAAGACGCCCAGCGCCTGAGTCGAGACCTGCACACCGCCGAGTACGGCCAGCGACTCCAGGTTGGCCAGCGGCATGTCGCGAACCAACGCCCCGTCCTTGTCAGTGATTCGCACGCTGTGGCCACGCACGCCGACCCGGATGCCCTCGCGCTGGAGCACGACGTGGAGGCCGTCGTCCCGCGGCGGCCAGAGCTTCCGCGGCGTGAGTTGTTCGTCGGCCGTCCGTCCGTCCGCTGCCAGGGCTATGAGACGCTGCTGGTTGATCTCGTCGGGCAGGCAGATCGGCTGAAGTGAGCAGCGGGGACAGCGCGGGTCGTTGACCAGCGGCGGCGGACGCGGCCCGGCTGCCGTCCGTTTGGCTGCTTCAAGCTCCGCGACCGCTTCGCGTCGGAGCGTGTCATCCACGACGACGCGCAGCCGCTGCCGCTCAGCCGCGTAGTAGATGTACGCCTCGGGGACGGTGTAGCCAGCTTCTTCCAGCAGCAGGACCTGCAAGCCGACCTGCACGCGGTCTGTCGGCCACGGCTCGGGACCCGGCAGCAAGCGCGGCTGCTCCATCATTTCGTCGGTCGGCTCGACTGCGTCCCCTGAACGCTTTGGTTTTCCCTTGCGGAATTCAACCGGCACAGCCGTCATTCCCTCGATTTCGGCTAGGTCGAGCGTGGCGGTCACGCCAAGGCGGGCGCTGGTGAGTGCGAGGCTACGCACGGAGCGGGGGCGAGCAGGGTCGCTTTCGCTCTCTTCGAGTTTCGTAGTTCGCCGGCGCGTGGTCCTCTGCTTGGAGGCATCATCGGGCGGAGTTGGAGGGGCTTGGCTCGGACGATCCACGCGACGATGAGCGCCGGCGCCCTGTTCCGTGTCGGAGCTGGGCACGAAGATGCCGTCGACGGTCATGTAGTAGAACAACCGCGGGCAGTAGGCGTGCTCGGCGACGCCGCGGACTGGCCAAGGCTCACCTTCCATACATACTTGATCGGCCGCCACACGTGGACCGATAAATCACGAGCAGCAAAGATCCGCAACCGGTCGCGCCGGCCTGGGGCCGCCAGAACGGTCATCGGGCCGGGCCCCCCGCCGAAGCCGTCGCCTGTTAAGCGGCCGGAAGTCGGCGCTCTCACGCTCGGCAGCGGAGAGAGTTGCTGTAAGGGTTTCGATCGGGGATAACGTCCGATGTAAACCGTTATGGATACATGACTTACAATCATCCTGCCGTGGACGTGCCTGTTCGGTATTTGACCGGGGAGTTAACGTCGCCACCGCGCGGTTCAACAAGTCGTTGCGTTCAAACAGGTTGGCTCCGTCGGGCACTTGATCGCGGGACGCCCTGGGGGTACCGTGTTACGAAACCTCTGCCAATACTGGTAGTTGCAGAGGAATCGTAACAAGGTCCCGTCATGACCACCGCGCCGCAGGCAGAACGGCTGCTTCGCCACGCTCGCGAGAGTGGGTTCGTCCGCCCGCGGGACCTGGATCGCCTGCGCGTGCCGCGAACCGCACTGAAACGGCTGGTGGATGCCGGATTGCTCATTCGTCGGTCGCGCGGCGTGTACACGGTGCCGGAGTACGAGCCAACCGAGCACACAGATCTCGCCGCGGTCGCCAAGCGGGCGCCGAACGCGATCATCTGTCTGCTGTCAGCGCTGCGATTCCACGAGCTCACGACGCAGAACCCGTTCGAGATCTGGATCATGATCGACAGGACGGGATGGCGTCCGCAGATCAAACATCCGCCGGTGCGCGTGATTCGCGCCTCGGGGACCGCGCTCACCGAGGGCGTCGACGTCCACGAGATCGAGGGGGTCGAGGTGCGCATCACTGCACCGGCCAAGACCGTAGCCGACTGCTTCAAGTACCGCAGACAGGCCGGCACCGAAGTCGCGGTCGAAGCGCTGCGCGACTGTTGGCGGCAGCGGAAGGCGACGATGGACGAAATCTACCGCTATGCGAAAATCGACCGTGTCGCCAACCTGATGCGCCCCTACATGGAGTCGCTGGTGTGAAGGACAAGGGCGTCACGAACACGGCGGCGTCGGTCCGCCGGCGTTTGCTCAACCTGAGCCAGGCCCGTGGCGCTGATTACAACGCGCTGCTGGCGCAATACGCGATCGAGCGATTCCTGTACCGCCTGTCCAAGTCCACGTTCGCCGATCGCTTTGTGCTCAAGGGCGCCATGCTGTTCCGCGTGTGGGCGGCGGATCTGCACCGGCCGACGAAGGATCTCGACCTGCTCGGTTTCGGCGAACCCACTCCAGACGCTGTCGCGGCCGCGGTGCGGCAGATCATCGCGACCGCCGTTCCGGACGACGGTCTGCGCTTCGATCCGGCAACCGTCACCGCCGCGGAGATCCGCGAGGAGCAGGAATACGGCGGCATCCGCGCCAAGCTCGTCGCGATCCTCGGCGACGCACGGATTCCGATGCAGGTCGACGTCGGATTCGGCGACACCATTGTCCCGCCGCCGAAGGTCGAGACGTTTCCCACGCTGCTCGATCAGGACGCGCCGAGGCTGCGGACGTATCCGCCCGAGACGGTGATCGCGGAGAAGCTCGAAGCGATCGTGAAGCTCGGCATGGCCAACAGCCGCATGAAGGACTACTACGACCTGCTGGTGATCTCGCGGAAGTACGACCTCGACAGCTACGAGCTCGCGAAGGCGATCGCGGCTACGTTTCGCCGCCGCGGGACGGTCGTTCCGGAGCGTGCTCCGATCGGGCTGTCTGACGAATTTGCGAGCGATCCCATCGCGCAGCGCCGCTGGCCCGATTTCCTCCGCCGGCTCCGAATTACGGACGCGCCGCAAAGCCTGGATGAAACCGTAAAGACGATCTGGGCGCGGGTCGAGCTGGCGATGATCAAGGCCAACGCGCTGACGCTGGGTAGATGATGGTTCACAGGGAGGAACCGGGCCATGTTCAACCCCTTCGCGGAAGTCGCTCGAGACGGGGCCGCGGATTCCATTCTGGTTCAGCAGGTGATCGCCGGCGATCGGGCTGCGCTGGAGAAGCTCGTCCTGCGGCACCAGGCGTGGGTCTACAACATCGCAATCCGCATGGTCTTCCGGCCGCAAGACGCCGAGGAGGTGACCCAGGAAGTGCTGGTCAAGGTCATCACCAAGCTCAGCACGTTCAAGGGCGAAAGCACGTTTCGCACGTGGCTCTATCGCATCGCCGCCAATCACGTGCTCAACATGAAGCGCCGCTGGGCCGAGACCCGAACGACGACGTTCGCCGACTACGGCGCTGCAATCGACGCCACGCCCGACCTCGACCTGCCCGATCCGAGAAGCGTGCCCGTCGAGGCGGCGGTGCTGGTAGAAGAAACCAAGAACAGCTGCACGATGGGGATGCTGCTCTGCCTGGACCGCAAGCAGCGACTGATCTTCACGCTCGGCGCAATTCTCGGCGCGAGCGACGCGGCCGGAGGCGAAGTCATGCAGATGACCGCCGACAACTTCCGTCAGTGCCTGGCCCGCGCCCGCCGCGATCTGCACAGCTTCATGAACCACCAGTGCGGCCTGGTGAACAAGAATAACCCCTGCCGGTGCCCGAAGAAGACACGTGGCTTTATCGAAGCCGGGCACGTCGATCCCCGAAATCTCATGTTCGTCCCGCTTCACGTCGAGCGCGTCCGCGATGTCGCTGCCGAAACGGTTCGCGAGATCGAGGACGTCGTTGAGCGACAGCACACCGCCATCTTCCGCGATCACCCGTTCCTCCATCCCCCGGACCAGGTCGCCTGGCTGCGGCGCATCCTGGAGAGCGGCGATGTGCGCGAGGCACTGCGCCTGAATTGAAAAATCGTGGCGAGAGTTGTCACGGTTGCTCTGCCCAGGTGTCGAAGTGACCACGGAGCAGGGACTCCGAGGTTCACAAAAGGAGACGACCATGACGCTGAGTCTGCCAAAGCCCATCGACGCGTACTTCATCGCCGACGAGGGCGATAGCGAGTCCGTTGCCCAGTGCTTCACGGAGTCTGCGGTCGTTAAGGACGAGGGGCACACCTACCACGGCCGGGCCGCTATCAAGCGGTGGAAGGCAAAAGCGTCGGCCAAGTACCAGTACACGAGTGAGCCGCTTGCCTGTGAAGAGAAAGACGAGAGGATCGTCGTTACGAGCCGACTCACGGGCAACTTTCCAGGCAGCCCGGTGAATCTGCGGTTCTTCTTCGGACTGGAAGGCGACAAGATCGCGTTGCTGGAAATCATGCCGTGACGACGGCAATCGAGCGAACGGAGGTCACGCGATGTTCGCAGTGTATGCTACGCACGCCGCTCCCGACGATCCCCTTTCCGCGCTGAAGATCGGCGATCTTCCCGAGCCGGACGTGCCGGTGGGATGGGTGCGGGTGAAGATCAGCCATGCGAGCCTGAACCGCCACGATCTGTTCACATTAAGCGGGATTAGCGGTCACCCCGAGGGCATCACCTACCCCATCATCCTGGGTAACGACGGCGCGGGCACGCTGGATGACGGCGCCCCTGTCGTCATTTACCCGGTGATGGGCAGCGACGACTGGCGCGGTGACGAGACGCTCGATCCCGGATGGCACATCCCCAGCGAATTCATCCACGGCACGTTCGCGGACTACGCTGTCGTCCCGAGGCGAAACGCGATCCCACTCCCTGAGGGCCTTTCGCCTCTCCATGCCTCCGTGTTGGGCACGGCCTGGCTGACCGCCTACCGCGCGCTCTTCACCAAATCCGGTCTCCGTGCTGGCGAACCCGTGCTGGTTCAAGGCGCTACGGGCGGCATGGCGACCGCGCTCATCCAACTCGGCCGGGCCGCCGGCTTCGAGGTCTGGGCGACCAGTCGCTCTGAACCAGGCCGGGCACGTGCCCGTGCGCTCGGAGCGCAGCAGACCTACGCTCCCCTTGAGCCTCTGCCGCGGAAGGTGCGTGCGGTCATCGATAACGTTGGGTCGGACTCTTGGGCTCATAGCCTGTCGTCGCTGGCCCGCGGCGGCACGCTGGTGACCGTCGGCGGCACGACCGGGCTTGAAGTGCCGTTGAATCTCCTCCCGGTGATCGCTGACCAGCTCACCGTCACGGGGTCCATCATGGGTACGCTTCAAGACATGAAGAACATGATCAACCTGATTGCCCGAGCAGGGATTGAACCGGAGATCGGCGCCATCCTGCCGATGGAACGTGCCGAGAAAGCCTTCCGAGCGATGTGGGAAGGCGAGACCCGCGGCAAGACGGTGTTCACTCGGTGAGCCTTCGCGGAGAGAGAATCCTTGAGCAGCGTCACCGAGAGTTGCTGCGAGGGTTACGTTCGGGGAGGTCAACGATCGGTCGCGAGTCTGGCGACCGTCCAGTTCACACGAAACCCCGGGCCACAGAGCGCCCGGGGTTGCTCGTTTTAACGCGAGGATTTGCAAGGGTTTACGGATGTGGCTGGAATGCTCCGGGCGGCGCGAGAGCGCCTCTCCGGGCCGTTTGAGCGTCGGCGCGCGGTTCGAGGCGCCCTTTCGACCCCAGCGCTCTCCGTTTCTCTCGTTAACAGCCGACCGTCAAGTTAGCAGACTAGGCGGTTTTGGCCAGCTCGCAGGGCGAGCGTGGCTGAAACCGTGTGTTGAACGAAGCCCGCTCGCGTCGCGGTCTATGGAGTTGCCTTGCGTGGATTTGCCGAAGGTGGCGCAAGTGGGGACAAGGGAGTCTGCCGCGGGGCTCCAGGTGTGCCGGCCGGGAGCGGTGGGTCAGACGGGCGTGGGGTGGGGAGCGTCTGGGGTGCGGATGATGGCCTGATGGGGGCGGCGGAATCACTACTGCTGCGCGCGGTTTGCCCTCGGTTTGCTGCGGCCGACCCGCGCGCCGAGGTTCGGGCTGCTACAGAATGTGGAAGCATACCGTTCATAGCTACTAACCCGAGCACCAAATGTATTGCATTGTGTGGTTTGTTCTGCTATACTTCATGAATGAAGACTCGCGATACACGGTGCCTTCCACCGAGTGCCCAGGAAGCCTTGCGATTTCGGGT